>JAEEGL014523535.1_pt1 | contig 302285 bp, 278 predicted proteins | sample 9134231 | NCBI WGS metagenome assembly JAEEGL01 (sample SAMN16246548, study PRJNA631951) | gut metagenome | biome: gut microbiome; feature: rumen; material: fiber-attached | host: Bos | place: Iran: Karaj | collected 2018-10
AATTTACATGCTTTCAAGACGCTCGTACATTGAACCGTAACCGTACTTCGGAATCGCCGGTATCCCGCGCAGCGGGACTGCGGGGCTGTGCCCTCGCAGCGGCGATTCACGTACGAGCACGCTTACGAAATATACATGCTTTCAAGACGCTCGTACATTGAACCGTAACCGTACTTCGGAATCGCCGGTATCCCGCGCAGCGGGACTGCGGGGCTGTGCCCTCGCAGCGGCGATTCACGTACGAGCGCGCTGACGTAATCTACACGCTTTCAGTATGCTCGTACATTATTCAATATCGACGGTGACCTTTTTGTCGGCGATCTTGGCGGCGGCCTTCATGACAGTACGGAGCGCGCGGGCGATTTTTCCGTGCTTTCCGATCACCATGCCCATGTCCTCCTCGTCGACGGCCAGCGTGAGCAGGATCCCGTCATCCGATTCCGACTGCCGCACTTTCACCTTGTCGGGATGATCCACGACGGCGCGCGCCATATCGGAAAGAACGCGGCTGAGATCCACGTCGCGCGTAGGGATGCTGACGTTCTCTTCCATTACTGCTGATTCCCGCTTTTCGCGATCAAAGCGCGGACCGTATCGGTCGGCTGCGCGCCGTTCTTCAGCCAGGTCTGCACTTTCTCCGCGTCGATCTTGATCTCAGCGGGATTCTTCATCGGATCGTACGTGCCGATCTCCTCGATGAAACGGCCGTTGCGGGGATACCGGGAATCGGCAACGACGATGCGGTAGAAGGGCGCCTTTTTCGCGCCGATCCTCTTCAATCTGATCTTGACTGCCATAGTGATTTCCTCCAAAAATGTTTTTTTATAAAAATCCGTCACAGTGAGAACGGCATTTTCATTCGCTTTTTCGATTTTCCGGACATGGACGTGAACTGCTTGAACATTTTGCTGACCGTCTCAAACTGCCGCAGCAGACGGTTCACGTCCTCGACGCTCGTGCCGCTGCCCGCCGCGATGCGCTTTTTCCGCGACGCGTTGATCAGCTCGGGCTTTTCCCGTTCCTTTTTCGTCATGGCGAGGATGATCGCCTCCGTGCGCGCCAGTGCCCGCTCGTCGATCTGTACGTCCTTGAGGGCGCCCGGCTTGACGCCGGGGATCATACCGGCGATCTGATCGAGCGGTCCCATATTGCGCACCTGCCGGAACTGCTCCAGGTAATCGTTCAGATCGAAGGTGGACTCGCGGAGCTTGCGCTCCATTTCCTCCGCCTTTTTCTCATCGAAATTCTGCTGTGCCTTTTCGATCAGCGAGAGGACGTCCCCCATGCCGAGGATACGGGATGCCATGCGGTCCGGATAGAAGGGCTCGATGGCGTCGAGCTTTTCGCCGATGCCGACGAATTTGATCGGCTTGCCCGTGACGTACCGGACGGACAGCGCCGCGCCGCCGCGCGTATCGCCGTCGAGCTTCGTAAGGATCACCCCGGTGATGTCGAGACGGTCGTTGAAGGACTGCGCGACGTTCACCGCGTCCTGACCGAGCATCGCGTCGATCACGAGCAGTATTTCCGTCGGATGGACCGCGTCGCGGATATTCTCCAGCTCCGTCATGAGCGTGTCGTCCACGTGAAGGCGACCGGCCGTGTCGAGAAAGACCATGTCGCAGCCGCTGCGGAGCGCGTGCTCCACGGCGCCGCGGGCGATATCGACCGGAGAGACGGAATCACCCAGGGAAAAGACGGGGACGCCGATCTGTTCGCCGACGACCTCGAGCTGCTTGATGGCGGCGGGACGGTATACGTCGCAGGCGGCGAGGAGCGGATGCTTCCCCTGCTTTTTGTACATGCCGGCAAGCTTGGCGCTGTGCGTCGTTTTACCGGAGCCCTGCAGACCGACCATCATGACGACGGTGGGCGGCTTGGAGGAGATCTCCAGCTTCGCCTGCGTTTCGCCCATCAGACGGATCAGCTCTTCATTGACGATCTTGACGATCTGCTGCGCGGGAACGAGACTTTCGAGGACTTCGGTCCCGACGGCGCGCTCGGAGATGGTCTTGACGAAATCGCGAACGACCTTGAAGTTCACGTCCGCTTCGAGCAGCGCGAGCTTGATCTCCCGCATTCCTTCCTTGACGTCCGCTTCGGTCAGTTTTCCTTTATTTCTGAATTTCTTGAATGCGTTTGCCAGTTTATCGGACAAGCTGTCAAACATGGCTTCCTCCGTCCGTTCAGAAGTGGAGTGTTCTGAGATACCGCACGACCTCGTCCGCGATCGGTTTCCGATCCTGCGGGAGCGCCGCGGAAAGCGATTCAAGGAGCGCGGCGTGCCGTTCTGCGTCGGTGTGCAGCGCCTCCTGGCGGGCGACGAGACCGAGTTTCTCTTCCCAGCGGAGCAGTTCGGATTCCGTCTTCTTTATGGATTCGCGTACGCCCTGCCGGGAGATGCCCGTGTTTTCGGCGATCTCCGATAAGGAAAGATCCTCGGAATAGTACAGCTCGAAGATCTCCCGCCGATGTTCGCTGAGCAGATCGCCGTATGCGTCCAGCAGCAGGGCGAAATGCATATCCTTTTCAAACATCACGAACGCTCCGATGTGTGTAAAGCAAATTGCTTTACATAGTATAGCACGGACCGGTCCCGTTGTCAAGAGAAAAATAAAAAAATCGCGGCGTCCGTCTGAAATATTCCGGCGGTGTGCCGCGATCTTACGGGGAAGGCGTTTTTTGTCGGCGTCGGTACAGGGCATGGATCAGATATACGAACAGGACCCCGCAGAGCGCGCCCGCCGCGTCGATGCAGATATCGCGCAGCTCACAGCTCCTTCCCGCGACGAAATACTGATGGATCTCGTCGCTTACGGCGTAGAGAACGGAGAAAAGCCATGCGAACGCGGCGGAATACGGAGTGAATCGGATCCGGACGGCGACCGGGATCATGACCAGCGCGCCGAGCAAAAAGTAGATCGCCCCGTGCGCGCATTTGCGGGTGAGGGTGGAAAGCGACTGGATATTCTTCGTCTGTTCGGCTGCCGGACTTTCGGAGAAGTCCGGATCGAACACGGTCAGAATCCATTTGATAAAACGGCTGCTCGTGTTCGACGATTCCGGCGCCGTCTGTGCGGAGAGGCAGAAGATCAGAACGCAGCACAGCAAGGCGGGGAGCAGCGCCAGACAAAATTTCAGCGACTTGTTCAATGATGGAACCTCCGGCACGGAAGATCGGCGGGGCGGCTACGCGCGTTCCCGTTCAAAGTAATACTTATGATTGTGAGTCGCTACACTTTCCGCGACGGCAATGTAAAGATAACAGGCGAGCATGGAGGAGCCTCCGTAGCTGAGGAAGGGAAGCGTGATCCCGACGACGGGGAGCATACCGAGGCACATCCCGATGTTCTCTACGGCCTGCACCGCCATGATGGCGACGACGCCGACGCAGATATTGGCGCCGCAGTCTTTGCGCGCGCTGCGGGCGAGATACAAAAGACGGACGATCATGACGCCCATGAGGACCATATACCCGAAGGCGCCGAAGAAGCCGAATTTTTCCGCCACCATGGCGAAGAAGAAATCGGTCTCATGGGCGGGGACGAGGCGGTAATAGGAGCCGCCGTACAGCCCCGCGCCGCGGAAGCCGCCGGCGGCGATGGCCGCGCGGCTCTTCAGCGGCTGATACCCGACGTGTTCCGGATCGATCTCCGGATTGAAACCGGCGAGGATCCTGTTGCGCTGATACGGGTGAAGACGGGGCCATACGTAGGGGAAAAGAAGAACGAGGATCAAAAACGCCGCGGCGAAATACCACATCGAAAGTCCGGCGGTAAAGAGCATGAAGGCGAAGATGGCGGCAAAGACGAGCGCCGAGCCGAGATCCCCCGTCAGGAGGACGAGCCCGATGATGATCCCGCCGTGGATGCAGAGGGAGAGCACGGTCAGAGGGCGGTTGATCTTTTCCTTTACGATGTCGATATGTTTGCCGAACGTCATGATGAAGGCGATCTTTACAAACTCCGACGGCTGGAGCATAACGAATTTCAGGTCGATCCAGCATCGGTTCGTGGAATCCGGCGTCGGACCGACGCCGAATCTCCACGTGAACGCCATGACGAGCACGGAAACGATGAATAGGGGAAGGACGAGCTTGTTGAGCAGTTCCTCGTAGTCGATCAGCGAAAAGATGAAGACGGCGACGAGCCCGACAAGCGCGGCGCCTGCCTGCATATAGACGCGGCGTACGCCGGCGTCCGTCCGCGCGTCTCCGAGCAAAGCCAGCACGCTGAGAACGGTCATGCCGATCGCACAGAGGAGAATCACATAGTCGATCCGCCGGAGCTTTTCCCGCAGAGATACCGAGAATTCCTTCATGTCCGTTCTCCGTTACAAATGGATCAGTAATCAGTACGCCTTGCCCCAGTATACGAGCTGCTTGGCGGGACGGCCGCAGCAGACGCAGCGGTCGGATACGGCTTCCTGCTCAAAGGGGATGCAGCGGGAGCCGACGCCGGTCTTTTCCTTGACGGCGTCCTCGCACGCCTCGTCACCGCACCACATGGCGCGCACGAGACCGTCGCCGTTCTCCGCGAGCTTCTGCGTGATCTCGTCGAGCGTCCGGCAGGTATACGTACGCCGTTCGCGGTTGGCGAGCGCTTTTTCGTACATCCCGTCACGCACGGCGGCGAGACGCTCCGCCGCGGCGTCCTCGAGCCCGTCGAGCGGAACGATCGTTTTCTCGCGGTCGTGGCGCGTCACGAGCACACACTGTCCGGCTTCCAGATCGCGCGGACCGATCTCGACGCGGAGCGGCACGCCCTTCATTTCGTATTCGGAGAATTTCCAGCCGGGGGAATTGTCACTGTCGTCGAGTTTGACGCGGAAACGGACGGACAGCCGCTCCGCAACGGCGCGGGCGGCCTCGGTCACGCCCTCCTTGTGTGCCGCGATCGGGATCACGACGATCTGGATCGGCGCGACGGCGGGCGGAAGAACGAGTCCGTTGTCGTCGCCGTGCGCCATGATGATCCCGCCGATCATGCGGGTGGAAACGCCCCAGGATGTCTGGAACGGGTAGCGGAGCTGGTTGCTGCGGTCGGCGAACTGGATGTCGAAGGCGCGGGCGAAGCCGTCGCCGAAGAAGTGGGAGGTGCCCGCCTGGAGCGCTTTGCCGTCGTGCATCATCGCTTCGATGCAGTAGGTGTCTTCGGCGCCGGCGAACTTGTCGCTCGGTGTCTTCGCTCCCTTGATGACGGGGATCGCAAGATCCTTTTCATGGAAATCGGCGTAGACGTTCAGCATGCGGATCGTTTCCTCGCGTGCTTCTTCTGCCGTTTCGTGCATGGTATGCCCTTCCTGCCAAAGGAATTCTCTGGAGCGGAGGAAGGGGCGCGTCGTTTTTTCCCAGCGTACGACGGAGCACCACTGGTTGTACAGCTTCGGCAGATCGCGGTAGGAGCGGATGATGTTGGCGTAATGTTCGCAGAAGAGCGTCTCGGACGTCGGACGGACGCACAGCCGCTCCTGGAGCGGCTCGTTCCCGCCGTGCGTGACCCACGCGACTTCCGGCGCGAAGCCCTCGACGTGATCCTTTTCTTTATTGAGGAGCCCTTCGGGGATAAACATGGGCATATAGACGTTCTCGTGACCGAGTTCTTTGAAGCGCTGGTCGAGTATGCGCTGGATGTTCTCCCAGATCGCGTATCCGTACGGACGGATGATGATGCATCCCTTGACGCTCGAATAGTCGATCAGATCCGCTTTTTTGCAGATATCCGTATACCACTGCGCGAAATCCACGTCCATGGATGTGATCTGCTCCACCAATTTCTTGTCTTTGTCGTTTTTCATTGCCGTTCCTTTCTTTCGGCGCGGTACGCGCCGCTGTATATGTGGTGTCCGTCGGGCGTCTGTCCGGCGGATTATGCGCGGGTGAGCCGTGCGTAGGTAGCCATGAGTTTCTTTGTCCCGACGCGGTCAAAGGCGATCTCGTAAAGCGTGTCGCCGCCCATCTGCCGCACGGACAGGATCTCTCCCTCGCCGAAGGTCGTGTGCCGGACGCGGTCGCCGACGGCGAAAGACGGGAGTTTCGGTGAATCCAAGACCTTTTTTGAGGAGGCGGACGGCGGGGCGGGACGGAAAGGAGAATTTCCCGTGCCGTACTGCGCGCGGGCAGGCGAGGCGTTCGATCCGAAGACGATGGTTTTGCCGGACGGGGCGGCGCGGTATACGTCTTCCTCTTCAAGGAGCTCGGCGGGGATCTCGTCGATGAAGCGGGAGGGCGGATTGTACTGCGTGGATCCGTTCAGCATGCGGTCGTGCACGCAGGTGATATATACTTTTTCCTTGGCGCGCGTGATGGCAACGTAAGCGAGCCGCCGCTCCTCCTCGACCTCGTCCGGATCGAGGACGGATTGATGACCGGGGAAGATCCCTTCCTCCATGCCGGGAAGGAAGACGACGGGGAATTCCAGTCCCTTCGCGCTGTGGATCGTCATGAGGACGACGGCGTCCGCCGTCTCGTCGTACTTGTCCACGTCGGAGACGAGCGCGACCTCTTCGAGAAATTCGGAGAGGGACGGCTCCTCGGCGGACTGTTCGTACTGGACGGCGGAGGAGATCAGCTCGCCGATGTTTTCGAGCCGGTCCGCTTCCGCCTCGCCCGCGTCCATCCACATCTTTTCGTATCCGCTTTCGACCGCCGTCATGCGGATCAGCTCGGATACGGATTTCTCCGCCGCCGCTTCCCGGAGCCGATCGATGAGCGAGGCGAGTTCTTCCATCCCCCGCGCGGCGGCAGCCGGGATCGCCTTGTATTCGCCCGCGTGGGCGAACAGCTCCGTCAGCGGGCAGCCGACGGCTGCGGCGAGCGTTTCCGCGGCGGTGACGGATTTTTCGCCGATCCCGCGGCGCGGCACGTTCACGATCCGCCGCAGACGGATCCCGTCGAGCGGATTGTTGACCACGCAGAGATAGGCGAGGATATCGCGGATCTCCTGACGGTCGTAGAAGCGGAGCGCGCCGAGCATCCGGTACGGGATCCCGCTTTTCGCGAAGACCTGCTCGATGGCGCGGGACTGCGCGTTCGTGCGGTACAGGACGGCGTAATCGCGGCATGCGTGCGCGTGAGAACGCAGTCCCGCGTGGATCCGGTCGCAGATGAAGCGCGCCTCGTCGTTCTGGTTGCCGAGACGGCGCAGCGAGATCTTTTCACCGACCGCGCCGTCCGTCCAGAGCGTTTTTTCATGGCGGGAAGCGTTGTGGGAGATCACGCCGTTCGCGGCGTCGAGGATCGTGCGGGTGGAGCGGTAATTCTGCTCCAGCTTGATGACGCGCGCGCCGCGGCAGGTATCCTCGAAATGGAGGATGTTTTCGATGGTGGCGCCGCGGAAACGGTAGATGCTCTGGTCGTCGTCGCCGACGACCATGATGTTGTTGTATTTGCCGGAGAGGAGCAGCGTCAGCTCAAGCTGCGCCCGGTTCGTATCCTGATACTCGTCCACGCAGACGTAGCGGAATTTGTTCTGCACGTATTCTCGCGCCTCGGCGTCCTCGCGCAGAAGCCGTACCGTCTGCATGATGATGTCGTCGAAGTCGAGCAGATTCGAGGAGACGAGGCGCTCCTGATAGAGCGCGTAGATCTGCGCGATCTGCTTCAGTTTGAAGTCCGTTCCCGCCTCCCGCGCGAAATCGTCCGGCGTCAGGAGCCTGTCCTTCGCGCGTCCGATCTGGTTCATGACGGTCTTCACGGGGAGCTGACGGTCGTCGATGTTCAGCTCCTTCATGCATTGGGAGAGCAGCTTCTTCGCGTCGTCCGTGTCGCATACGCCGAAGCCGGGCTGATATCCGACGGAGATGCAGTATTTGCGGAGAAGCCGCATGCAGACGGAGTGGAAGGTACCGGCCCAGATGTCGCCCGGCGCCGTGCTGTCCGGACCGAATACGGACGCGAGACGGGCTTTGATCTCGCCGGCGGCTTTGTTCGTGAACGTGATGGCGAGCACCGCCCACGGCGGCGGCGTGTTTACGGCGAATCGGGTAAGATACTCACCCAGTTCCTCCCGCGGCAGTTCCGCCGCGCGGCGAAGTTCATCGAGCGCTTCCTCTCCCGCGTCGGCGGGCACGGTCGGATCGGTATAGGCGCATCCGTAGCGGATGATGTGCGCGATGCGGTGCACGAGCACCGTCGTCTTGCCGCTTCCGGCGCCGGCGAGTATCAACAGCGGCCCGTCCACCGCGTACACGGCCTGCCGCTGCGTTTCGTTCAGGGAGGAATAATAGCGATCGAACAGCGCGCGTTTGGCGCGGAGGTATTCTTTTTGAAGATCCTGTGTCTGCGTCATTCATTATCACCGATGTCCGCGGAACGCGACTTTCGTATACGGAGAGCGGACGTACGATCCTTTTTTCCATAGGCTGTGTACATTATAGCATAATGCGCCGCGAAAAACAAGGGATTTTCATTTCTTGCCGCATTCCGTTTCCGGAAAGCATATCCGGCGCGCTCGATTCGTATACTGGAAAAGCATACGGTGAGAATAACCGGCAGGGGGGGAGATGACCATGAAGGGGAAAAACGTAAGGAGGATCGTTCGGTTGGCGGCGGCGCTGATCGCCGCCGCGCTGGCTGTCCCGTGCCTGTGCACGGCGGCGGGGGAAGCCGCGCCGTTCGACGTCGACGCGCGCAGCGCCGTGCTCATGGAGGCGCACACGGGGCAGGTCCTGTATGCGAAGAACGCGGACGAGGCGCTGCCGCCCGCGTCCGTCACGAAGATCATGACGCTGCTTTTGGTGATGGAAGCGGTCGACGGCGGGCGGATGCGGCTCGAGGATACGCTGACCGTCAGCGAATACGCCGCCTCGATGGGCGGTTCCCAGGTGTATCTGGAGCCGGGGGAGAAGATGACCGTCGAGGATCTGATCAAATGTACCGTGATCTCCTCCGCCAACGACGCCGCCGTCGCGCTCGCCGAAGCGGTCTGCGGTACGGAAGAAGCGTTTGTCGGGCGCATGAACGAGCGGGCGGCGGAACTCGGTATGACGAGCACGCATTTTGAGAACGTGACCGGATTGGACGACGACACGACGGCGCACCAGACGAGCGCTCTCGATATCGCCCTGATGTCGCGGGAACTGCTCCGCCATGAAACGATTTTGAAGTATACGACGATCTGGATGGATTCGATCCGTGACGGCGCGTTCGGACTGACGAACACGAACCGCCTGATCCGGTATTTCAGCGGTGCGACCGGACTGAAGACCGGTTCCACCGCGAAGGCGAAATTCTGCATCAGCGCGACGGCCGAACGGGACGGCATGCATCTGATCGCCGTCATCATGGGTTCGCCGACGCGCGACGTGCGCAACGAGATGGCGAAGCGTCTGCTCGAATGGGGGTTCTCCCGCTACGCCCTGTACGAATCTCCGGCGGCTGCCTGCGGGACCGTCCGCGTGACGGGCGGCACCGCTTCGGAGTGCCGCACGGAACGCGCCGCGTTTTCTTTGGTGATGGAGAAAGAAAAATGCCGCGGCGTCACGGAGGAGACAACGCTCGCACAGTCGCTCGAAGCGCCCGTCGTACAGGGGCAGGTCGTCGGGCGCACCGTATTCCGTCTGGACGGTGAGGTCGTCGGCGAGATCCCCGTCACCGCCTCGGAGGAGGTGACGGAGATCGGCTTCTGGGAACTTCTTCTGCGGCTCGTTCACGGGATGCTTCTCGGAAAATAACGATTCTTTTTGACAGAAGTCAACTTTTTGTGCCGGATATCTTGCAATGCCCCCGAAGATATTGTATAATAACGTCAAATTGAATCTTCGGAGGATGATATCCATGGCACTGAAACTCAACGAGAAATTTTTGAAGGATTTTATTTCGGAGAACGAGATGCGCGCCATCGAGCCGCAGGCGATGAACGCCTGCGCGACGGTCGTCGGACACAGCGGACCGGGGGCGGATTTCCTCGGTTGGCTCGATCTTCCCGTCGCCTATGACAAGGACGAATTCGCGCGCGTCAAGGCGGCCGCGGAGCGCATCCGCAAAATGTGTGACGTGCTCGTCGTGATCGGCATCGGCGGTTCCTATCTCGGCGCGCGCGCCGCGATCGAGTTCGTCACCTCTCCGCTGTACAATACGCTTGCGAAGGATACGCCTCAGATCTATTTCACGGGGAACAGCATCAGCGCTTCCGCCATGCACGATCTGCTCGAGATCTGCCGCGGAAAAGATATCTGTGTGAACGTGGTCTCGAAGTCCGGCACGACGACGGAGCCGGCCGTCGCTTTCCGCATCTTCCGCGGTCTTCTTGAGAAGAAATACGGCGTCGACGGCGCGCGCGAGCGGATCTTCGCCACGACGGACAAGGCGCGCGGAACGCTGAAAGAATTCTCCGACGCAATGGGATACGAGACGTTCGTCGTCCCCGACGATATCGGCGGGCGCTACTCGGTGCTCACCTCCGTCGGTCTGTTGCCGATCGCCTGCGCCGGGATCGACGTCGACGCGATGATGCGCGGCGCCGCCGACGCGCGGGAACGCTTCCTCAGCGCTCCGTTCGCGGAAAACGACTGCCTGCGGTACGCCGCGATCCGGAACATCCTTCTGCGCAAAGGGAAGGTCACCGAGATCCTCGCCGCGTACGAACCCGCGGCGCAGATGCTCAGCGAATGGTGGAAGCAGCTGTACGGGGAGAGCGAGGGCAAGGACAACCGCGGTCTGTTCCCGGCTTCCGTCGTTTTCTCGACCGACCTTCATTCTCTCGGTCAGTACATCCAGCAGGGACTTCGCAATCAGTTCGAGACCGTGCTCGACATCCGTACCTCGCCCGTTTCCGTCTCCGTGCCGGATGATCCGGCGAATATGGACGGTCTCAACTTCCTCTCCGGCAGCGATCTGCACGACATCAACCGCACGGCGATGCTCGGCACGCTCTTCGCGCATACGGACGGCAGCGTTCCGAACGCCGTGATCGAGATCGACGACAGAAGCGCGTACACGTTCGGCACGCTCGTATACTTCTTTGAACTTGCCTGCGCCGTCTCCGGCTATATGCTCGGCGTGAATCCGTTCGATCAGCCCGGCGTCGAGGCGTACAAGAAGAATATGTTCGCGCTGCTCGGCAAACCGGGATACGAGGAGAAGCGCGCGGCGCTCGAAGCGCGCATGGGATGATTTGACCGGACTTTCCGTTCCCGCCGCGCCGACATGAAAAGTTTACGGTTTGTTTTCACCTTTCCCGGCGATTCCTCCTTGCATTTTCTCCGCCGATACTGTATACTATAGGTGGGTATGTCCGTAACCCACAAAACATCCACGTAGGAGGAATGCGAATCATGAGACTGATCATCGGAGTGAAGGGGACCGGCAAAACGAAAACGCTGATCGAGTTGGTGAATACTGCGCTGCAGCAGAGCAAGGGCGACGTCGTCTGCATCGAAAAGGGCAACAAGCTTACATACGACATCAAGTATCAGTGCCGCCTGATCGATACGGAAGTGTATTCCGTGTCGGACTGCGAAACGCTGTACGGGTTTGTCGCCGGGATCCTTGCCAGCAATCACGACGTGACCGATCTGTTTATCGATTCCGCTCTGAAAATCGGCAACAACGACCGGGATGCGTTCGACGTTTTCCTCAGCCGTGTGGACGCGCTCACCTCCAAACTCAACGTCAACTGCGTGATGACCTCCTCCATACCCGTCGAGGAAGCTTCGGACACTGTGAAAAAGTACCTTTGATCCGATACGAACCCGTCCCGCGGAGCGGCGCTGCCGCTCCGCGGGATCTTTTTTTCTGCCGGATTCTGTCATTTTCGCACAGCCCGCATATGATGGTACAGAAGGGCAGCGTGCTCTTTGTATGCCGTATGCCCCGCACCGGCGGGGCGTCGATACAGTGCAGAGAAAGGATTCGGTGAAAACTATGAATGATACCAGGAGGGATACGGTGTGCATCGATACATACCGCGTCCTCGATTCCTGCCGTGACAAGGATTGCTTTGAGGACGTCCGTGTGTATCTGACGGAAGAGGGACAGGATATCGTCGACCGCAGCGGCTCGCTCCGCGTGCGTGACGCACAGATCCTGCGCGCGTATATCGATATCGATCCCATGCCGTTCCACCGCGGCTTCTATCAGCTCCATATCCGTCTGTTCATCAAGATCGTCTGCGAGGCGTGCGTCGGTCAGGGAAATACCCGCGAGCTGTGCGGGGTGTGCGCCGTCGATAAAAAGACGGTCCTCTTCGGGAGCGAAGGGAGCGTCAGCATCTTCAAGAGCAGCGGCGGATCGGGCTTCTGCCCGGACCGCGGTACGGGAGAATGCAGCGTCGGCAGCAATCTGCCGATCGCCGTGCTCGAAACGGTGGAGCCTCTCGTGCTCAATTCCCGCATCGCGGAGCCGCACCGTCCGTGCTGCTGCGCCTGTTCCGTCGACGAGATCCCCGACGATATCGGCTGTATGCTCGGCTGTCGGCTGACGGCGCCGGAAAATGCGAACCGACTGCTCGTGTCGCTCGGTCTCTTTTCCGTCGTTCGTCTGGAGCGGCCGGCGCAGTATCTGATCAGCGCGTCGGACTACGCCGTCCCGGAGAAGGAATGCGGCGCCGTGGAGGACGACAATCCGTGCAGCGCGTTCCGCAATATGAAATTCCCGATCTCCGAGTTCAGCCCTCCGTCCGGGAGCGAACTGGTCGGGGACTGCGGCTGCGGCGCCTCGGATGCATCGACGCGCCGATGCGGCGGATAAAAGCAGGTCGGGAGGGTATGCGCCGCATACCCTCCCGATCCGCCGCTGCGGGCAAAGAAAAGAGAAAAACGTCGTCAAATCTCGCGTCCCCCCCTTGCATTTCTCCGGCAAATATACTACAATAATACCGTATGGCAGATTTCATAACTATGGAAGAAAGGCAGCCATGCGGCTGTAAGGTTTTGTCATGACGTTATTTGTTCTTGCGGCAGGGATGGGTTCCCGCTACGGCGGTCTGAAGCAGATCGATCCGATGACGGAACACGGCGAATTCATCATCGATTTCTCCGTGTACGACGCGCTGCGCGTCGGCTTCGACCGGGTCGTCTTTATCATCAAGCGGGAGAATGCCGCGCTGTTCCGCGAAACGATCGGCGCGCGGCTCGAAGGAAAGATCCGCGTGGAATACGCGTTCCAGGGAATGGATATGCTCGTTCCCGCCGATAAGATCCCGCCCGAACGTGTCAAGCCGTGGGGAACGTTCCATGCGCTTTTGTGCGCGAGGACGTATTTGAACGAGCCGTTCGCCGTCATCAACGCCGACGACTTCTACGGCGCGGACGCGTACCGGAAGATGGCGGATTTTCTGCGTTCCGTGGAGAAGTGTCCGGACAACCGTACCTTTGCCATGGTCGGCTATCCCGTCGGGAACACGCTGACGGAGGCGGGCAGCGTCGCGCGCGGCGTCTGCGTGACGGAAAACGGGATCCTTCGTTCCATCGTCGAGCGGACGAAGATCTTCAAGGATCCTGCCGGAGCGCGCTTTACGGACGAAAACGGAAATACCGTGATCCTGCCGCCGGACACCCCGGTATCCATGAATTTCTGGGGGTTCACGCCCTCCTTCTTTACCGATTCCGCGAAGTATTTCGACGCGTTTCTCGCCGATACGTCGCGCGATCCGCTGAAATCCGAGTGCTATCTGCCCAGTGTGGTCGGCGAGATGATCCGGGCAAAGGAATGCGAGGTCGCCGTTCTTGCCACGACCGCGCGCTGGTACGGCGTGACGTATCACGAAGATAAGGCTTCCGTGACGGAAAGCATCCGCGCCATGGTGCGAAACGGCGAATATCCGGACGGGCTCTGGAAATAAAAGACGGGATACCGGCCATGCCGGGGAAAGGATAATTATGTCGATTCTTGTTACGGGCGGGAGCGGGTATATCGGTTCCCATACGATCGTCGAGCTGCAGAGCGCGGGATATGACGTCGTCGTATGCGACAATCTGAGCAATTCAAGCGCAAAATCGCTCGAGCGCGTCCGGGTCATCACCGGAAAGCCCGTCGTTTTCTATAAAGCGGATATCCGCGACCGCGAAGCCATGGAGAAGATCTTTGAGGAGCAGAAGATCGATTCCGTGATCCATTTCGCAGGGCTGAAAGCCGTCGGCGAGTCTGTCGCCAAGCCGTGGGAATACTACGAAAACAACATCGGCGGCACGCTGACGCTCGTCGACGTGATGCGCCGGCACGGCGTGAAGAATATCATTTTTTCCTCTTCCGCCACGGTGTACGGCGATCCCGCCTTTATCCCGATCACGGAGGAATGCCCGAAGGGGCAGTGCACGAATCCGTACGGCTGGACGAAATCGATGCTTGAGCAGATCCTGACGGATATCCAGCGCGCGGATCCGTCCTGGAACGTGGTGCTTCTCCGGTATTTCAACCCGATCGGCGCGCATAAGAGCGGGCTCATCGGCGAGAATCCCAACGGGGTCCCGAACAATCTGATGCCGTACGTGACGCAGGTCGCCGTCGGGAAGCGTCCGGAGCTCGGTGTTTTCGGCAACGATTACGACACGCCGGACGGTACGGGCGTGCGCGATTATATCCACGTCGTGGATCTTGCGAAGGGGCACGTGAAGGCACTTGCCAAACTGCAGGGAGAGGGCGGCCTGTATATCTACAATCTCGGCACGGGCAAAGGGTACAGCGTTCTCGACATCGTAAAGAATTTTGAGAAGGCGACGGGCGTGAGGATCCCGTATTCCATCAAGCCGCGCCGACCGGGCGATATCGCCACGTGTTATGCAAGCGCCGAAAAAGCAAAGGCGGAGCTGGGCTGGGAAGCGGAAAACGATATTCTCGACATGTGCGCCGACTCGTGGAGATGGCAGAAAATGAACCCGAACGGGTACGAAGACTGAAATAGAAAAGGAAGACGAGGTAGAAACGTCATGAGCATTGAAAAGGAACTGTTTGGAAAACTGCCGTGCGGCTGCGAGGTCTGGGCGTATACGCTGAAGAACGCGTCCTCCACCTCCGTCCGCGTGATGAATCTCGGCGGAACGCTGCTCAATATCTGGGCGAAGGACAAAAACGGCGAAACGGCGGACGTGATCTGCGGCTACGACTCCGTTGACGGGTATCGCAGTGCGTCGGGGTATCAGGGCGCGCTGATCGGCCGGTACGGGAACCGGATCGGCGGGGCGCGCTTCACGCTGGACGGCGTCGCCTACGATCTTTACAAGAACGACGGCGACAATCATCTGCACGGCGGGAAGTGCGGCTTCGATAAGAAGCTTTGGACCGTGCGTCAGTCCGGCACGGACGCGGAGCCCGCGCTGATCCTTACGCTCGTCAGCCCGGCGATGGAGGAGAACTATCCCGGAACGCTGACCGTCACGGTGATTTATACGCTCACCGCCGCCGGTGCGCTGTCGATCCGCTATATGGCGATGACGGACGCGCCGACGATCCTCAGCCTGACGAATCACTCCTATTTCAATCTGAGCGGCTATCAGAACGGGAACGTCGGTTCCCACACGCTCTGGATCGATGCCGACCGTATCAACGGACTCGGCGCCGGTCTGATCCCGGACGGGACGATCCTCCCGGTCGACGGGACGCCGTACGATTTCCGCACGGAAAGATCCGTAGGGGACGCGATCGCCGCCGATCACCCGATGGTACGTGAGTTCAACGGCTTCGACAACAACTTCATTTTCCGCGATTTCGACGGCAAGGTGCGGCATCGTGCTACGCTCCGCCATCCGGCGAGCGGCCGCGTGATGAAGATGTACACGGATCAGCCGTGCGTACAGCTGTACACCGCGAACATGATCAACGAAAACGACGTGCCCTTCAAGGGCGGCGTGCCGCAGCGCGTTCACTGCGCGCTGTGCCTTGAGACGCAGGCGATGCCGGACAGCATCAACCATCCCGGCTTCACGAACGTCGTCCTTCGTCCCGGCGAAGCGTACGACCGCACGACGGTGTACGAGTTCACCTGCGAATGACCTGGAATTCGGCAAATGCAGAAAAAGCGCATGCCCGTGCTGACGGGCATGCGCTTTCGCTTTATCCGACTTTCAGAGAGACCGCACGCAGCAGATTTCCGTGACTCCCTTGATCTCTTTGTGTTTTGCGGTTGCCGAAAATCCGTTTGCCTCGTAGAACCGTCTCGCGCGTTCGTTCTCCGCAAAGACCCAGAGCATGACGCGCCCGTATCCCGCCGCCTTCATGTCGCCGAGACATCGCGCCATCATCCGCGTGCCGCAGCCGCGCCGCCAGTTTTGCGGCAGGCTGTGGATGCAGATGAGTTCCGCGTATCCCTCCATGTCCGCGTCGCGGGCGGCGTCCCACCAGGCGATGCAGTGCGGGGCGCCGTCAAGGAACAAGAGATAGCCGTTGCCCTTGTTCTCGGCGAGGAGCCGCCGGTACATATCTTCCGCGCGGCCGATCTCCGTGCAGCGGGCGAGCACGTCCGGGGCGAGGATGGAACGGAAAGCGGCTTTCCAGCTTTCCGTCTGTATATACGCCAGCGTGTGCTCGTCTCCCGGCTGTACGCGCCGTATCGTGATCTCCATACCGATGCCCCCCTTTACGGTTTCTTTGGATCTCTGTTTTGGCGAAGCACCTCATAGGCGAGTACGGAGGCGGCGGAGGCGGCGGACAGGGAACCGCGGAAGGGCCTCCCGTATTCGAGCCGTACCACGGCGTCCGCCGATGAGAGCACGGCGCGCGAGATCCCGCGCTTTTCTCCGCCGACGATCAGAAAGAGCGGTTTTTTAAGATCGGCGTCGAACGCCGATACGGAATCGCGGATCCCGGCGCAGACGACCTTGTAGCCGCGCCGCTTCGCCGCGCAGGCCGCTTCCGCCGCTTCCGATTCGTACAGCGGCAGAAGCTCCGACGCGCCGGCCGAAGCGCGGCATACGACGCCAGCCGCGCTCATCCAGCTGCGCGGCGGCAGGATCGCCGCGTCCGCGCCGGAGGCGTACAGCGTACGGAGCGCATAGCCGAAGTTGTACGGATCCTCGATCCCTTCCAGCATCACGACGAACCCGGCGTCGGGGAACGATCCGTCCGTCAGGGAAGGTATCGTCCGGTCGGAGCATTCGGCGAGGATCCCGCCGTGCGAGGTGCCGGTCGCCAGCGAATCGATGACGTCCGACGTCGTCTTTTCCACGCAAAAGCCGAGCGCGCTGCCGCTTCTGCGAAGAAAAGCAAGCTCGCGCGCTTTCGCGGTCTCTTTGCCGCCGTCGTACAGGACCCGCAGGATCCGCCGGTCGCTGACGTGCCGGTTTGCCGCCTCGATCACGGCGGATAGGGAAGTCATCCCCTCGAACAGCGCTGACGGGACGCAGCGCGCCGCTTCTTTTTTCATGACGTCAGGACTGATGCGCCGTCATTTTCAGATAGGCGTTGATGAATCCGTCGATCTCGCCGTCCATCACGGCCTGGATATCCGTTTCCTCGTAATTCGTGCGCGTGTCCTTCGCGAGCGTGTACGGCATGAACACGTAGGAACGGATCTGGGAACCCCATTCGATGTTGACCTTCGTACCCTGGATGTCTTCGATCCGTTCGAGCTTTTCCCGTTCCTTGATCTCCATCAGTTTGGATTTGAGCATTTTCAGCGCCGTTTCCTTGTTCTGGAGCTGGCTGCGTTCCGTCTGGCAGCCGACGACGATCCCCGTCGGGATGTGTACGATGCGGATGGCGGAGTCCGTCTTGTTGATGTGCTGTCCGCCCGCGCCGCTCGAACGGTGGGCGGTGATCTCCAGATCCTCGTCGCGCAGGACGATGGAATTGTCCTCGTCGTCGAATTCCGGCATCACCTCGACGGAGGCGAAGGAGGTATGCCGCCTCCCCGACGCGTCGAAGGGCGACACGCGCACGAGCCGGTGCACGCCGTTCTCGCTCTTGAGAAAGCCGTAAGCGTTCCGTCCTTCGATGATGATCGTGGCGGATTTGATGCCGGCTTCGTCCCCGTCCAGCCAGTCCGCGAGCTTTACGGTGTATCCGTGGGATTCGCCCCAGCGCGTGTACATGCGGTACAGCATCTGCGCCCAGTCCTGTGCCTCCGTTCCGCCGGCGCCCGGATGGAAGGAGAGGATCGCGTTGTTTTTGTCGTACTGACCGCTGAGCAGTATCTCGATGCGCTGCTTGTCCTCTTCACGCCGGATCCACTGTACGTCGGCGAGGATCTCGTCCGTCATGGATTCGTCGTTTTCCTCGATGGCGATCTCCGTCATGGTCAGCGTGTCCTCCAGCCGCTGCCGGAGCGCGTCGTAAGCGGCGATCTTGTCCTTGAGCTGCTTCAGCGTCTGCAGCGCCTGCGTCGATTTCGTCTGATCGTTCCAGAATTCGGAGGACTGAGACTTTTCCTCCAGGAGCGTCGCCTGCTCGCGCAGCGAATCGATATGCAGCGCGCTTCCCAGATCACGGACCCGATCCGTGAAACCGTTCAGTTCGGCTTTGGCGTTTTCCAATGCGATAATCAAAGGGAGATCCTCCGTTGAAGAAAGTAGTATCGTTGTGGATTTCGATATCGCGCGTTCACCGTCCGCGCGATCGCTGAAGGAACGGCGCCGACGGCGTCATTCGGAAGGGGCGTCCTCCTCCAGGCTGATGTACTCCAGTTTCTGTGCTGCGGGCGGTGCGCCCGGATCGCGCTTGAGCGGATCATAGCGGAATGCACGGCATACGTAGAGCGGCGAGACGACGCCGCGTTTACGGCACAGCATCTGATCCTCTCCGTGCAGGGCGGACGCCCACTCGCAGAAGCGGCAGAGCCGCTCGGTTTCCGGTACGTTCTTTTTCATGTGGCTGTGCCTCCCCGCGCGTTTTGACTCTATAGCAGTAGTATACCGCAGTTTCCGCGAAAAATCAAGCGCGTTTTCGGAAAATCACAGGAAAAAGGCAGAAAAGAGAGAGCAGAGTGAGCTCCGCCGCGACAAGCGGCGCGGGGGAGAGAGGGGAGGCGGCGTCGGCTGCGGCGGACGCCGTCACCGCCGGGAACCGTGCGGCGAGCGTACAGGCGGCGGCGCCGGTCACGCATCCCTGCAAAAGCTTTGCGGCGAGCATCCGCCGCAGAGAGAGCCCGTGCGGCGCGGCGAACGCTTCCGCCTGCGCGCAGACGGACAGCCCTCCCCACCCGACGGCAAATCCGGTGAGGAACAGACCGAGACTCCCGCCGTGCGCGGCCGCCCGCCCGACACCGGCGGTCATCTCAAAGAACGGTGCCGCCCAGAGAACGGCGCCGTCGAGACCGACGGACCGTGCGATCGAGGAGAACGCGGAGAACAGGCAGGAAAAGAAAACGACGAACCCGCACACGGTCACGACGGAGGATGCCGCCTCTCCGACGGATGCGGTGAAGGCGGCAGCCCAGTCCGCCGCCTTCGGCGCCGTCCGGCGTTCCTTTTCCGCCGCGGCGTCCCAAGGACGCGGAGCGCTGCGGGCGTATACGGCGCCGATCAGGAGCGCCGCCAGAAGCTGCACCGCATAGAGAAGGGCACCGAACGCCGCACTGTGCCAGTATACCGCTCCGACGACGCCGACAAGGAATGCGGGACTGACGTTATTGGCGATCGCCGCCAGCCGTTCTGCTTCTTCCTTCGTGAGCTTCCCGCGCGCATACAGCGCGGACGCTGCTCTGACGCCTATGGGAAAGCCGCAGAGCGTGCCGAGTAGAAAGGCGCCGGCGGCGGCATCGGGAAGCCGGAGGATACGGCACAACAAAGGCCGCAGCGGCCGCCCCATGATCTCCTCTGCGCCGAGCGATACGGTCATGGACGAGACGACCATATACGGGAACAGGGACGGTATAACGATGCGCGCGCAGAGAGACAGCGCGTCCCGGGCGGCGTCGGCGGACGCGGCGCGTCCCGAGACGAGCGCCGCGGCGGCTGCGAGGAGCAGAAGAAGCGGGAGAGAGCGGACAACGCGGCAGTTCTTCATGATCTTATCTCCGTATCAGAATGGGACAAACCGGACGGACATATGCATACGGTGGTCCGCGTCAGGGATACCGTATCTTATGCGGCAGAGGAGGAAAATAGAGGTGAGGCGTGGAAAAAAGACGCATCGGATGCCGTTTCGGGAAAGATTTGCCGAGATGTGCGACGTACCGCTCGCCGCGTTGGGAGGCGCGAGCACCGTTGAGGTAACGGACGGGCAGGAGGCGGTCGTGACGGGATGCAGGAGCGTGCGCGCATACTCTCCGCAGGAGATCGTGCTGCGTACCGAACGCGGCGAGGTACGTATCTGCGGGGAAGGACTGTGTATCCGCTCTCTGCTCGGGGACCGCATCACGGTATACGGACGGATACGCACCGTGCACACGGAGGAGGATACGTTGTGATCGGATGGCTGCTTGCATGGTTCGGCGGGTACGCGGAGGTCCTCTGCGCGGGAGAACGTGCGGCACGGATGTGGGAGACGATCCGTCGGCACGGGTTCACGCACTGGCGTATCCGCCGGGGAGAAGACGGATCGCTGTCGCTCCGCATGAGAGAAAAAGACGCCCGGGCACTGACTTCGATATGCAGCGCGGAGGGAGCCGGGATACGGATCACAGCCGTGTACGGCCTGCCGCGGATCCTTGAGAGACTGAGAGGGAGATGGGGGATCCCGCTGGGCGTTCTCCTTTTTTCGCTGACGGTTTACGCTTCGACGCGCGTCGTGTGGGAGATCCGTGTGGTCGGGAACGACGACGTGCCGGAGAGCGAGATCGTCCGGCTGCTCGCCGACTGCGGCTTCGGCGTCGGAAGCCGCTGCCGCGGCACGGACTGCGACGTGCTCCAGAATGAAGTGCTGCGCCGCACGGATTCACTCGCGTGGATCGCGGTCAATATCCAGGGTACCGTGGCGCACGTGGAGGTGCGTGAGCGCGGCATGACGCCGGAGCCGGAGGCAGACGGCGTCGCCAACGTCGTCGCGGCGGAGGACGCGCAGATCGTCGAGCTCCGCGTGCGCGGCGGGCGGGCGGAAGTATCCGCCGGAGACACGGTGCGCGCGGGGGAGCTTCTGATCGGAGGGATACTGACCATCGGCGAGAACGGACTGCGCTTTGAGAGGGCGGACGGAACGGTGCTGGCGCAGGTACGCCGGGAGATCTCCGTGACGGTCCCCGCCGTGCGTGAGGAGGACGTGTGCATGCGGGAGGAAAACGGCGGTCTCACGCTGATATTTTTCGGAAAAGAGATAAAACTTTGCAAAAACAGTGGAATTGAGGAGGGAAGATATGATACAATAATACGGGAGCGGTCCCTGACGCTGCCGGACGGCCGGGCGCTTCCCGTTTCGCTGCGGCGGGAAACGCGGCGTATCACGGGCACGGTGACGACCGTTTTGTCGGAAGCGGAGGCGGAGCGCGAGGCGGAGTCCGCCCTCCGGCGGCAAATGGAAACGCTGCTCGCCGACGGGGAGATTTTGGAGATCACGCTGGAGAGGGACTGGGACGAGAGCGCGTACCGGATAGAAGGGCAGGCGGTGTGCCTGTGCGACATCGCGCGCGCCGTGCCGGTCCGCGTTCCGCGACAGGCGCCGGGGAGCTCCTGATCGATTACTGAAAAAAGCAGAGTGTACGATGACGGAAAAGAAAATGATACTGCCGAGCGCCGAGGTCACCCGGAGACTCTTCGGGAATTTCGACCGGAACGCGCAGCGGCTGGAGGAAGCGTTCAAGGTACGTATGTATAACCGTCTCGATACGGACGGGACGGGCGACTGCGTCGTTCTCGAAGGGGACGGCGAGGCGGTCGCGGCGGCGTACGACGCGCTGGATTATTTGAGAAAGATCGCGGAACTGGGGAACGAGCTGACCGATCAGAACGTGGATTACGTGATCCGCATGGTCAGCGAAGGAGAGACGAGCCAGCTTACGGAGCTGGATGACGACTGCTTTTTCGTGACGGCGCGCGGCAAGCCCGTCAAGGCGAAAACGGTCGGACAAAAAAAATACGTGGATGCGATCCGGCGCAGCACGATCGTCATATGTACGGGTCCGGCCGGGACCGGGAAGACGTATCTCGCCGTCGCCATGGCGGTCAAGGCGATGCGCGCTCACGAGGTCTCGCGCATCATCCTGACCCGTCCCGCCGTCGAGGCCGGAGAGAAGCTCGGCTTTCTGCCGGGAGATCTGCAAAGCAAGATCGATCCGTATCTGAGACCGCTGTACGACGCGCTGTACGAAATGCTCGGCGCGGAGACGGTCGCGAAGCTCATAGAAAAGATGACCATCGAGATCGCGCCGCTCGCGTACATGCGCGGACGCACGCTGGATGATTCGTTCATCATCCTCGACGAGGCGCAGAACACCACGCAGGAACAGATGAAGATGTTTTTGACCCGTCTCGGCAGCGGCTCGAAGATCGTCGTGACGGGGGATCTTACGCAGACGGATCTTCCGGACGGGAAACGGAGCGGGCTGTCCGCCGCCGTAAGGATCCTCAAAAACGTCGAGGATATCACGGTGCATGAGTTCACGGAACGCGACGTCGTCCGGCACCGCCTCGTACAGCGGATCATCATGGCGTACGACCGGTACGACCGAGAGAGACGCGCGAAGCAATCGGAAAACAAAGAAGCCGTCCGCCGTTTTACGGCAAGGCGCAGCGGAGGTGAAAAGCAGTGACGAAGGTCAGAATCTATTCTTCCAACAAGCAGAAAAACGTACCCGTGACGCCCGCCCTTCGGGCTGCGCTCCGCCGCGCGATCAAGGCGGCGCTCGCGGAGGAAGGGATCCGGCAGCCGGCGGAGATCTCGCTGACGTTTACGGACAGCGAGGGGATCCGCGCGCTCAATCGGGAGTACCGGGGGCGCGACAGCGCGACGGACGTGCTTTCTTTCCCCCAGTACGATTTTGCCGCCGGGGAGACCGCGTCCCCCGACGAGCCGCTCGTTCTCGGGGATATCGTCCTGTCTCTTGAGTACGCGCAGAAGCAGGCGGACGAGCTCGGTCACAGCCTGACACGGGAGGCGCAGTTCCTCTGCGTCCATTCCGTGCTCCATCTGCTCGGATACGATCACGAACGTTCCGATGAGGCGGAAGAGGAGATGCTGAGCCGCCAGCGGACGATCATGGCGCAGCTCGGCGAGGAAGGCGGGAAAGAAAATGGCTGAAGGAGAAAAAGGACTTCCCACGCGTACCGCGTTCATAGCCATCATCGGGCGTCCGAACGTGGGAAAATCCACGCTGATGAACGCCATGCTCGGCGAGAAGGTGGCCATTGTTTCCCACAAGCCGCAGACGACGCGCAACCGCATCACGGGGATCTTTACGGAGGGACGGGATCAGTTCGTCTTTCTGGACACGCCGGGGATCCACCGCCCGAAGAACAAGTTGGGCAGCTTCATGATGAAATCCGTTTCCTCCGCGCTCGGCGGCGCGGACGCCGCGATTCTCATCGCCGAGGCGGGATATCCGGCGGGCGATACGGAGAAGCGGATCATGGAAAATCTGAAGCGCGCCGGGCTGCCCGCGATCCTCGTTCTGAACAAGATCGATCTGACCGACAGGGAACGGCTCGCCCGGACGATCACGGAATACGCGGCGCTGTACGACTTCGCCGCGGTCGTCCCGACCTGCGCGGAGAAGGGGAAGAACGTCGGCGAGGTGCTCGACGAGGCGCGGAAATTCCTGCGCGAAAGCGTCTGGTATTTCCCGGACGATATCGCGACGGATCAGTCGGAGAGGCAGATCGCCGCGGAAGTGATCCGCGAGAAGATCCTGCGCACGCTGTCCGACGAGATCCCGCACGGGACGGCGGTCGTGATCGAGGAATTCACCGAAGAAGAATCGATCATCCGCATTCGCGCCGAGATCTTCTGTGAGAAGCAGTCGCATAAGGGGATCCTCGTCGGCCGCGGCGGCGAGACGCTGAAGCGGATCGGTACGTACGCGCGGGAGGATCTGGAGGCTTTCTTCGGGATCAAGGTGTACCTGAATCTGTGGGTCAAGGTCAAGGAAAAGTGGCGCGACAGCGACGCGTATCTGCACAGCTTCGGTTTCGATCCGAAGGATCTCACCTGACGGATGGACCAGCTTCACGTACGGGGGCTCGTCGTCCGGGAGAATCAGCTGGGCGAGTACGACAAGCTCCTGACCGTCATAACGGAAGAACTCGGACGCATCACCGTATCCGGAAAGGGCGTGCGCAGTCTCAAAAGCAAACACATGCCGGCGACGCAGCTCTTCTGCTACAGCGATTTCGTCCTCCGGCAGTCGCACGGCTATTACTACATTTCCGACAGCGCGCTGATCGAGAGTTTCTTTCATCTGCGGATGGATCTGAACAAACTCGCGCTCGCATCGTATCTGTGCGATATCGCGGCGGAGTTCGCGGTGGAGGGCGTCGGGGATGAAGAACTGCTCCGCCTGACGCTGAATACGCTCTACGCGATCTCGGAGGATCGCCCCGGTTCGCTCGAACTCGTGAAGGCGGCGTATGAACTGCGGTCCGCTGCGATCGAAGGATATCTGCCGAATCTTGACGAGTGCGGCGTGTGCGGCGTCCGGGAAGGGAAGCCGCTGCGCCTCGACATCATGAACGGGCGGCTTTTGTGCGAGGACTGTCTTCGCACGGTGCGGCGTACCGCCGATGCCGACGACGAGGGAACGGCGCATATCTATCTTCGGCTGACGCCCGCCGTTCTCGAAGCGATGCGGTACGCGGTGTCCGCTCCCGTCGGTCGGTATCTTTCTTTTTCGCTGTCCGGGGACGAGATGCCGCTGTTTGCTTCCGTATGCGAGAAATATCTGCTGAATCATATCGAACACGGTTTTTATACTTTGGAGTTTTATAAATCTCTCCTGTGATACGCCGGGCGGCGCGTCCGGCGCATGAGGAAACGACGAAACATGAGTTTTAAAGAAAAAACGCTGAAAACACTCGAATTTGACAAGATCCGCGCGCTCCTTGCGGAGATCGCCCCGACGGACGGCGCAAAGGAACGTGCGCTTGCGCTTTGTCCGAGCGACGACGCGGTCGAGATCCGGCGCCGCATGACGCGGACGACGGATGCCAAGCGTCTCGCACAGATCAAGGGGATGCCCGCCTTCAGCGGCGTGAACGACGTCGGCGACGCGCTGGAACGCGCGGAAAAGGGCGCGGTGCTCAGCACGCGGGAACTGCTCCAGATCGCGGCGCTTCTCCGCGCCGCCCGGATCCTTCAGGATTACAGCCGGGGAGAACGGGATTTTACGACGGTACTCGACGAGATCTTCGAGCGGCTGATCCCCGACCGTCCGCTGGAAGAGCGCATTTCCCGCTCTATCCTCGCGGAGGATATGATCGCCGACGAGGCGAGCCCGGCGCTCGCGGAGATCCGCCGAAAGATCCGCGCCGTCCAGCTCAAGATCAAGGACCTGATGCAGAAATACACCTCCGGTACCGTGGGAAGCAAATACCTTCAGGAGAACATCGTGACGACGCGCGGCGGGCGCTTCGTGATCCCCGTCAAGGCGGAATACCGCAACGAGGTGAAGGGGCTGATCCATGATACCTCTTCGTCCGGAGCGACGCTCTTCATTGAACCGATGGCCGTCGTGGACGCCAACAATGAGCTCCGTACTCTCCAGAGTCAGGAGGAGCACGAGATCGAGCGGATCCTTTCCGCGCTGTCCGCTTCCTGCGCGGAGATCGCCCATCCGATCCGCCTCGACTATCTGAACATCACGGATCTCGCGTTCGCGTTCGCCTGCGCCTCTCTTTCCTTCCGCATGGACGCGCAGGAGCCGATCGTCACGGAGCGACGAGAGGTACAGCTGCGCTCCGCCCGCCATCCGCTGCTCGATCCAGACCGCGTCGTCCCGATCTCCGTGAAGCTCGGCGGGGAGTATACGATGCTCGTCATCACCGGTCCGAACACCGGCGGCAAAACGGTCACGCTGAAAACGATCGGACTGCTTTCGCTGATGGCGCAGTCCGGGCTGCACATCCCGGCGCAGGAGGGGTCGTCTCTGTGCGTGTTCGACGACGTTTTCTCCGATATCGGCGACGAACAGAGCATCGAGCAGTCTCTGTCGACGTTTTCCTCGCACATGGTCGGGATCGTATCGTTTATCGATAAAATGACGGAGGATTCTCTCGTGCTGTTCGATGAGCTCGGCGCGGGGACGGATCCGGTGGAGGGCGCGGCGCTCGCCGCGGCGATCCTCGAGGAGGTCCGGCGCCGCGGCGCGCTCTGTGCGGCGACGACGCACTACGCGGAACTGAAAGCGTATGCCGTCGAGACGGAAGGCGTCATGAACGCGAGTTGCGAATTCGACGTCGAGACGCTGCGGCCGACGTACCGCCTCATCATCGGGACGCCGGGGAAGTCCAACGCCTTCGCCATCTCCGAGAAGCTCGGGCTGCCGGAGGAGATCGTTGCGCGCGCCCGGATGTACGTCGATTCCGGTTCGCGGAATTTCGAGGCGGTGATCGAAAAACTCGAGGAGACCCGCCAGGCGCTGGAGGCGGAGCGCAGCGAAAAAGAACGCCAGCGCGTCGAGTACGAGGCGTTCCGCGAGGAAGCGGAAAAGAAACTGAACGAACGGCTCGGAACGGCCGAACGCGACGCGGAACGGATGCGCAAACAGGCGGAGCAGATGCTGAACGGCGCGAAAGCCACGAGCAATTATATCTACTCCCAGCTCGAAGCGCTGAAAAAGCAGCGGGATTCCGAGCAGCTCGCCGAAAAACTGGCGGAGACGCGCCGCAGCATCCGTTCGCGCGTAAGGGAATACGAAGAGAACGCTTTATCGGCGCAGGAGACGGACGACGACGGGGAATACGTGCTTCCGCGCCCGCTCGTCAAGGGCGACCGCGTACGGCACCGCAACCTCGGAACGAACGGGATCCTTCTCGACGCGCCGGATAAAAACGGCAACGTCACGCTCCGCATGGGGCAGGTAAAAACGCGCGCCAACGTCCGCGATCTGCGCCTCATCGAAGACGCGGAAACGGAGGAGGCCCGCAGCCGGAAACTGCAGCAGCAGTACCGTGCGGCGGTCACCCGCGAATTCAAGCCGGAGATCGACGTGCGCGGTCAGACGGGCGACGAAGCCTGCTTTATGGTGGACAAGTACCTCGACGAGGCCGCCGTAGCCTCCGTCCATTCCGTGACGATCATCCACGGGAAAGGAACGGGCGCTCTGCGCGCGGCGATCTGGAATTATCTGCGGGCGGACAGCCGCGTCGCAACCTTCCGCGCCGGCATGTACGGAGAAGGCGACAGCGGCGTGACGATCGTCGAACTCAAATGACGCGCTAAGACGGCGGTATTTGCACACGAATTCCGCGTTCGCCATTGCTTTTTTCAAAGAAAAATGCTATACTATACGCAGTCAGCACGGTCATACCGCAATTCATTACCGTAAAGGAGCAGCATCATGGCAGTATTCCATCTCAGCGCATTCGCAGACGAGTATTCTCCCGATCTGGAGGAGCAGATCAAGGGACTTCTTGAAAACGGCGTCCATATGATCGAGCCGCGCAACGTGGACGGGATCAATATTTCCGATCTTACGTCGGAGAAGGCGATGGAGGTCCACGCGAAGCTCAGCGCGGCGGGGATCACCGTTTCTGCTCTCGGTTCTCCCATCGGGAAGGTCACGCTCGACGCGGATTTCGAAGCGCACAAGATCAGTCTGCGCCGCACCTGCGAGATCGCGAAGATCCTCGGCGCCCAGCGCATCCGCATGTTCAGTTTCCGGCTCCCCGCCGGGACGGAGGATTTCTCCGTCTATCGCGACGAGGTCATGGAACGTCTCGGCGCCATGATCGAGATCGCCGAGGAGTACGGCGTCCTTCTTTGTCACGAAAATGAAAAGGGGATCTACGGCGACACGCCGGAGCGCTGCCTCGAGATCGCCGAGACCTTCGGCGACAGGATCGGCATCGTGTTCGATCCGGCGAATTACCTTCAGGTCGGCGCCGTGCCGTTCCCGTCCGGCTTTGAACTGCTGCAGAAGCATATCACGTACATGCACGTCAAGGACTGCGTTGCCAACGGTACGGTCGTCGTTCCCGGCGCGGGCATCGGCTGCATCCCGGAGACGTTCGCCGTCCTCAACCGGACGGTACCGGGCGATATGATACTGACCGTCGAGCCGCACCTCCACGTGTTCGACGGCCTGAGCGCGCTGGAAGCGGGCGAGAAGACGAGGATCAACAACAGCGCTTTCGCTTCAAAGGAAGAAGCTTTCGCCGCCGCCGTTCTCGGCACGCGCATGTGCATGCCGAACAACGCCGTCATTCTTTGATCCATTTCCGAAACCGTATCGGAACGAAAGAAAGGAGATACTCCATGGCTGAACGCAAAATGCTCGCCGTCGACCTCGGCGCATCCAGCGGAAGAGGCATCATCGGTTCCTTTGACGGGAAGCAGATCACGCTTTCCGAGATCCACCGTTTTTCCAACGATCCCGTGCACGCCGCGGGCGGCTTCTGGTGGGACACGCTTCGCCTGCTTCACGAGATCAAGGCGGCGATCCTGAACGCTTCGCACGAGGGCGGCGTTGAAACGATCGGGATCGATACCTGGGGCGTCGATTACGGGTTCATCGATAAGAGCGGCGCGCTGCTTTCCAATCCGCACCATTACCGCGATACCCGCACCGAGAACATCACGAAGGACGTGTTTGCCCGCGTGCCGTGGGAAGAACTGTACGCGGTGACCGGCATACAGTCCATGAATTTCAATACCGTCTATCAGCTCATCGCCGATCTGCGCGACCGTCCGTGGGTCGTCGAGGCGGCGGACAAGCTGCTGTTTACTCCGGATCTGCTCGGTTACTTCCTGAGCGGGGAAAAGCACAGCGAGTATACGATCGCTTCGACCGGCGCGGTGCTCGATGCCGCGCGGCGTGAGTTCGCTTTTTCTCTTCTCGAACGGCTCGGCATCCGCCGCAGCCTGTTCTGTCCCATCACGGAACCGGGTACCCTCCTCGGTCCGCTGCTCCCCTCCGTCAATGAGGAAACGGGTTTCACCGGCGCGAAGGTCATCAGCATTGCCTCTCACGACACGGCGAGCGCCGTCCTCTCCGTTCCGGCGGAGAATGAGGACTTCTTATACATCAGCAGCGGCACGTGGTCGCTCATGGGCATCGAGAGCAAAACGCCGGTCATCTCCGACGCGTCGCGCAATTACGGCTTCACGAACGAGGGCGGCGTCTTCGGCACGTATCGCGTGCTCAAGAACATCATGGGGCTGTGGCTCGAACAGGAATCCCGCCGTCAGTGGAAGCGCGAGGGCGTTCAGGTCTCCTTCGACGATCTGTCCGCGATGGCTGCCGCTTCCAAGCCGCTGCAGTCCATCATCAACCCGGACGACGAGAGTTTCTCGCCGGCGGGCGACATGCCGGGGCGGATTCGCGAATACTGCCGCCGCACCGGGCAGCACGTTCCGGAGAACATGGGAGAGATCGTGCGCTGCATTTTCGAGAGCCTCTCGCTCCGTTACCGTTGGACGGCGGAAAAGCTGGAGCTTCTTACCGGTCGCCGCTATCCGGTCATCAACATCGTCGGCGGCGGCACGAAAGAGGAAATGCTGTCGCAGTTCGCGGCGGACGCATCGGGCTGCGTCGTTTGCGCCGGTCCCGTCGAAGCGACGGCTCTCGGCAATATCGCCATGCAGATGATCGCCGGCGGCGAGCTTGCCGACGCATGGCAGGCGCGCAGCATGATCCGCGCTTCCGTTCCGCTGAAGCAGTATACGCCGGATCCGTCCGCGAAAGCCGCGTGGGACGAGGGCTATTCCCGCTTCCTCGCTTTGATCGGTGAAAACTGACGGCGGCATCCATGAATCTCACAGAGAGGGAGAACATCGCATGAGTACGGAAAACATGTATCGGATCGCCAGGGATCTGTACGCGGAGATCGGCGTGGATACGGACGCCGCGATCCGCCGCGTGTCCGACATCCCCGTTTCCATCCAGTGCTGGCAGGGCGACGACGTGCGGGGCTTTGAGAATCCGGACGCCGGGCTGAGCGGCGGCATCCAGACGACGGGGAATTATCCGGGACGCGCCCGCAATATCGACGAGCTCCGCGCGGATTTTGATTTTGCCGCGCGGCTCATCCCCGGGAAAAAGAAGATCAGCCTCCACGCGATCTACCTCGATAACGGCGGCAAAGCGGTCCCGCGCGACGAGATCGAGCCGAAGCATTTCGCTTCCTGGATCGAATGGGCGAGGGAACGCCGTTACGGGATCGATTTCAATCCCACCTGCTTTTCGCATCCGCTGGCCGCCGACGGCTTTACGCTGAGCCACGTCGACCCCGGCGTGCGCGCGTTCTGGATCCGGCACTGTCTCGCCTCCCGGAACATCGCCGTCGCGATCGGACGCGCGCTCGGACAAACGGTCTGCACGAACTATTGGGTGCCCGACGGTTTCAAGGATATCCCCGTGGACCGTGCCGCCGCGCGCGCGCGTTTGGCGGATTCCTACGATCAGATCTTCGCCGAGCCCGTGGACGACGCTTTCAATCTCGACGCGGTCGAGAGCAAGGTGTTCGGGATCGGCGCGGAAAGCTGCACCGTCGGTTCGCACGAGTTCTACATGGGCTGCGCCCTGAAGCATAATCTTCTTCTGACGCTGGATGCCGGGCACTTCCATCCGACGGAGGTGATCTCCGACAAACTTTCTTCCGCGCTCCTATATAACAAGAAGGGGATCCTGCTCCACGTATCCCGCCCCGTCCGTTGGGACAGCGACCACGTCGTGATCTTTGACGACGAACTGAAAGCCATCGCTCTGGAGATCCTGCGGTATCACTACGAGGATCGGATCCATATCGGGCTCGATTACTTCGATGCGAGCATCAACCGCGTGGCGGCGTGGACGATCGGCGCGCGCAATATGCAGAAAGCGCTTCTGTACGCGGCGCTGGAGCCGACCGCACGCCTTCAGGAAATGGAGGCGAAGGGCGACTATACCTCCCGTCTCGCGTATCTGGAGGAGTTGAAATCGTATCCGTTCAGCGCCGTGTGGGATCGATACTGCGAAAACTGCGGTGTGCCCGTACGCGACAGCTGGATCGCCGACGTGCAGGAGTACGAGAACAGCACGCTGAGCAAACGATGATCCGATTCTTCCATACGGCGCTGTGCGCCGCCGCGCTGCTTCTCATCTGCCTCTGCGGCGCATGCTCTTTCCGCCCCGCAGGCGTCGGGCGTTCCGACGTGACGACCGCATCCGACACGGAAAAGACCGTACCGGAAACGCTGGACGTCAGCGGGACGCCGGATACGCTGCCCCCGGAGACGGAGACGTCGGCGCCCGATACCGATGCGCCCGTGACGGAGCCGCCGCCGGAGACAGAGCCGCCGAAGCCCGCCGAGAAGCGCATCTCGCTGCTCGCCGTGGGGGATAATATCATTCATGAATCCGTGTTCCTCGACGCCCGTGCGCGGGCAACGGGCGGTGCGGAATATGATTTCGTTCCGATGTACGACGGCGTGGCTTCCGCCGTAGCCGCGGCGGATATCGCGTTTATCAATCACGAGACGCCGATGGCGGGCAAGGAATACGGTATTTACGGCTATCCGACCTTCAATTCTCCGCGGGAAGCAGGAGAAGCGCTCGTTTCCGTCGGCTTTGACGTCGTCAATCTTGCCAACAATCATATCCTGGATATGCGCGCTGCCGGAGCGCGCGCCACGCTCGAGTACGTGCGGACGCTTCCCGTCACGGAGATCGGAGTGTATACGGATGCCGCCGACGCCGCGAAGGCGCGCATCACGGAGATCGACGGGATCTCCGTAGCGTGGCTTTCCTACTGTTACGGCTCGAACGGCGCCTATGATCCGGCGAGCGCGGGCTTCGTCTTGTCTCTCTTTGACAACGAAGAACGGATCCGCGCCGACGTGCGCGCCGCGCGGCAGCAGGCGGATTTCGTGATCGTTTCGGCGCACTGGGGACTCGACGACGTAGCCGACGTTACGGATTTTGAGAAGCGGTGGGCCGCCGTTCTGGCGGACGCCGGCGCCGACGTGATCCTCGGTCATCATCCGCACATCCTGCAGCCGGTCGAATGGATCGAAGGATCCGGCGGGAGACGGACGCTCGTTGCGTATTCTCTGGGGAATTTTCTCTCGACACAGCTCTATGCCCGCAATATGGTCGGCGGTATGATCACCTTCGACCTTGTCAAGGATCCGGACGGCAGGTGTTCGGTCGCCGCTCCGGTGCTCCATCCCATCGTCACCCATTATACCATGGCGCGGAACGGACTGCAGATCTACATGCTGGAGAACTACACCAAAGAACTTGCCGCGCTGCACGGATGCCGCGCGAATTCGCCGGATTTCTCGCTTGACTGGGCGTATTCCCACGTCCGCTCCATCGTATCCGCCGAATTCCTTCCCGCGTATTTTGATGCATGAGGAGCCGCTGTGATATGAACGAACGGTACTTCCGCCTCCTCGGCGGACTCATGTGTATCCTTCTTCTCCTCGCCGGCTGCGGCCGTACCGCCGCCGTGATGGCGGAACCGTCTTCCGGGATCTGGCGTGAAAGCGTCCTTGCTTCCGACGATACCGGCGGCACGGGAGATCGGGGCGGCACCGCGGCGGATCCGGCCGTGACGGATACCACGCCCGTGATCTGCGTCGACCCGGGACACGGCTTCGGCGACAACGGCACGTATTCCGATCTGCTCGGCGAACTGTACGAAAAGGACGTCACTCTCGCCATCGGTCTCATGCTGCGGGACGAGCTGGAGGCGCGCGGGTTCCGCGTGCTTCTGACCCATGACGGCGAGACTTTCCCGAAGGCGGAGAACGACGACGGGAACGATCTTTTCCGTCCGCAGGAACGGATCGCGTACGTAAAGACGAAAAAGATCGATTACTACGTATCGATCCACTGCGATTCCTATGAGGACATTGCTTCCGTCAACGGTACGCGGATCTATTACAGCGCCGATACGAAGCATACGAAACAGTCCGCCAAGGTCGCCGAGGCGATCTGTAAAGCGATCAACGCCGCGCAGCCGGACGCGAAGAAGACGACCGTCACCGAGATGAAGTACGATCAGGCGTATTACGTGATCCGCGAGGCGCCGGTACCTGCCGCGCTCATCGAGGTCGGCTTCGTCACGAACCCGATGGATGCAAAGAATATGACCGATCCGGCATGGCAGGCGCTCATTGCCGCCGCCATCGCAGAGGGGATCGGAGCGTACTTCACGGATTAGTAGAGAAATCCCGACGAGATTTCCGGGGTTTTATGTAAAAACGATATTGATTTTTTCGCCATTTCGCATTATAATGTTTGTGTAAGGATTTGCTGTCGGTTTCGGCAGTCGGATACGAGGGGATTATGACGGAGACGGTCTTTCATATTTATGTCCGGATGAAGGCGATGGGAACGTCCTCTTTCTGCCTCTGTGCGCCTGTGGCTGTGCCATGACGGGGAGAAGGGGGACTTCTCCCTTTTTCTGTCGTCCGTGCGGGACCGTGCGGCATACGTATTTCGTCACCGTTGCCTGAATTTCAAAAAAGGGGAAAGACAATGAAGGAGAGATTGTTCGGAGAACTCGCCGTGATCGGCATGAGCGGATGCGAAAACTTCGTGCAGTGTGTTGACAGTTATCTGAAAGAATGGCGCAAGGACGACCCGGACGCGCCGGAGACGTATCTCATCGACGCAGACTGCCCCCGCTTCGGCTCCGGAGAGGCAAAAGCGCTCATCCATCAGTCCATGCGCGGCAAGGACGTGTATATCGTCACGGACTGCTTCAACTACGGCGTGACCTACGAGATGCGCGGCATGCGCGTTCCCATGAGTCCGGACGATCATTTCCAGGACCTCAAACGGGTGATCGCCGCCATCGAGGGCAAGGCGCACCGCGTGTCCGTTATCATGCCGATGCTCTACGAGGGACGTCAGCACAACCGTTCCTCGCGCGAGTCGCTCGACTGCGCGCTGGCGCTTCAGGAACTTGCCAACATGGGTGTCTCCAATATCATCACCTTCGACGCGCACGACGCGCGCGTGCAGAACGCGATCCCCCTCATCGGCTTCGACAACGTCCGTCCGACCTATCAGATGCTCAAGGCGCTCGTGAAAGAATTCCCGGATATCTCCTTGTCTCACGATCAGATCATGATCATATCCCCGGACGAAGGCGCGATGTCCCGCTGCATGTACTATTCCTCCGTGATGGGCGTCGATATCGGCATGTTCTATAAGCGCCGCAATTACGCCGTGATCGTCAACGGCAAGAATCCGATCGAGGCGCACGAATACCTCGGCAAGGATATCCGCGAGAAGGACGTCGTCGTCGTCGACGACATGATCTCCTCCGGCGAGTCCATTCTGGACGTTTCCATGCAGCTCAAGGCGAAGGGGGCGCGCCGGATCTTCCTCTTCGTCTCCTTCGGTCTCTTCTGCAACGGTCTGGAACTGTTCGACCGTGCCTATGAGGACGGGATCATCACCAAGGTCTTTACGACGAATCTGGTCTACGGACCGCCGGAACTTCTGGCGCGTCCGTGGTACTGTCAGGTCAATATGTGCAAGTACGTGTCGTATATCATCGATACGCTGAATCACGACGCATCGATCAGCGAGCTTCTCAATCCGGTCCAGCGCATCCACGCGCTGCTCGAACGCCAGTCGGAAAAACTGGGCGAGGCGGAACAGCTGCCGCTGATCAGTAAGGAGTAACGCAGCCCTATGCTTCCATTCAAACGATCCATTGCGCACGTGATCGCATGTGCCGCCGCTTCGCGCTGGCCGCATGCCGGTCTCACGGATGAAACGATCCTCGAAATGCTCGAGTACCCTCCCGACGACGGGATGGGGGATCTCGCGCTGCCGTGCTTCAAGCTGAGCCGCACGCTGCGCGCCGCGCCGCCGTCTATCGCCGCGGCGCTTGCCGAGGCGCTCGGCGATTTATCCGCCGCCGACGTATCGGCAGCGGGCGGATATCTGAACTTCCGCATGAGCCGTGCGTATCTGACGGATCACGTGCTCGCCTCCATTGAAGCACGGGACGAGCGCTACGGCGCCGGTGAGAGCGGAGCGGGGAAGACGGTCGTGCTCGATTATTCCTCGCCCAACGTGTGCAAGCCGTTTCATATCGGTCACCTCGGCACGACGGTCATCGGTCATTCGCTGAAGCTCATTCACGAATTCCTCGGCTACCGCTGCGTCGGCGTCAATTATCTGGGCGACTGGGGGACGCAGTTCGGCAAGCAGATCGTGGCATTCAAGCGCTGGGGCGACCGAGAGACCGTGGAAGCGGGCGGCTGTGACGAGCTGGTGCGTCTGTATGTGAAGTTCCACGAAGAGGCGGAAAAGGATCCCGCGCTGGAGGACGAGGCGAGAGCCGAATTCCACAAGCTGGAGACGGGCGACGAGGAAAATTATGCGCTTTGGAAATGGTTTGTCGACGTCTCGCTCGCGGAATACCAGAAAACCTACCGGCAGCTCGACATCAAGTTCGATTACTATCTCGGCGAATCATTCGCTGTCGATAAGGTACCTGCGCAGGTGGATCGGCTGCGCGATCTCGGCCTCCTGAAAATCGACGATGGTGCTTCGATCGTCGATCTCACGGAGTACAATATGCCTCCGTGCCTGATCCTTAAAAAGGATGGTTCGACCATCTATCATGCGCGTGATATTGCAACGGCCGTATACCGGAAAAACACGTATGATTTCGATTTGGCGATCTACGTCACCTCCGCTCAGCAGAGCCTGCATTTTGCGCAGTTGTTCAAGGTCCTCGAGCTGATGGGCTACGACTGGCACGACAAATTGGTTCACGTCCCCTACGGGACGGTCTCCGTGGACGGCGCCAAGCTGGCGACCCGTACCGGAAACGTTGTTCTGCTCAAAGATCTCTTCCGCCTTTCCATCGAAAAGGTGCGGGAGATCATGGAGGTAAAGAACCCGAATCTCGCCGACAAGGACGGCGTCGCCGAAGCGGTCGGCGTCGGGGCGATCATCTTCTACTATCTGTACAACAGCCGCATCAAAGACATCAACTTCACGCTGGAGCAGGCGCTCAGCTTTGAGGGGAGCACCGGACCGTACGCGCAGTACACCTACGCACGGACGTGCAGTATCCTCGAAAAGGCGGGCGGCGTGCCGGAGGAGGGGACGGTGCAGCTCACCGCACCGGAGGAATCCGCCTTGCTCGTCGTGCTTTCCAAATTTCCCGAGAAGGTCCAGACGGCCGCCGCACAGTATGAGCCGTCCGTCATCACGCGGTATATCATCGAGGTGTGCACCGCGTTCAACCGGTTCTACCAGAATTGCCCGATCCTGTCGGCGGAGGACGCGGCGGTGCGCGCCGCGCGCGTCCGGCTTACCCGCGCCGCGGGGATCGTGCTCCGCAACGCGCTGCATCTCATCTGCCTCAAAACGCCGGAAAAGATCTGATACGGAGCCGGAAGCATACACGAAGAAAAGCAGAAAAGAAAGGAATACAATATGTCAGGACACAGCAAATGGAACAATATCAAGAATAAAAAAGCGAAGACCGACGCCCAGAAGGGCAAGGTATTCACGAAGATCGGCAAAGAGATCGCCATCGCCGTCCGCGAGGGCGGTCCGGATCCGAACGGGAACAGCAAGCTCCGCGAACTGATCGCCAAGGCGAAGGCGAACAACGTGCCGAACGACAACATCGACCGCGCTATCAAAAAGGCGAGCAGCGCCGGCGCCGTCGAGTACGAGGAGATCATCTACGAGGGATATGGACCGAGCGGCGTCGCCGTGATCGTGGAGACCGCGACGGACAGCCGCAACCGCACCGCATCCGATATGCGCCACTATTTCGACAAATACGGCGGAAATCTCGGACAGAACGGATGCGTTTCCTTCCTCTTTGAGGACAAAGGCGTGATCGTCATCCTCCGCGAAGACGGCGTCGACGAAGACGCGCTCATGGAGGACGCGCTCGAAGCGGGCGCCGCCGACTTCTCCGCCGACGAAGAGGCGTTCGAGATCCTGACGGAAACGGACGATCTGTACGCCGTGCGCGACGCGCTCCAGGAAAAAGGCTACGTGATCGAATCCGCGGAGGAGGACAAGATCCCCTCGACGTACGTCACGCTCACCGCGGAGGAAGACATCAAGAACATGCGCCTTCTTCTCGAACATCTGGACGACTGCGACGACGTCAGCGAAGTATACCATAACTGGGAGAACGAGGAAGAATAATCGATTTGCCCGCATAGGTTATTACGGGACCGAGCGGCTGTCAGCCGTGATCCGTTCCGATGAAATAAGGAGGAAATACTATGGCAAAATTCTGCTCGAACTGCGGAAAAGAACTGGAACCCGGCGCGACCGCCTGCCCGGAATGCGGCGCCGAGGTCCCGCAGCAGCAGACCGCACAGCAGACGCAGCCGGATGCACCGGACAGTGCCGAGAAGAAGGAAACGCCGGATGCCGCCGAGCCCGCCGCCGTTCAGCCGGAAGCATCGAAGACGCCCGATACGGCGCCTCAGCTCACGCTGACGCCGAACGTCTACGGACAGCAAAGTCAGCAGCCGCAGTCTTTCGGACAGCAGCAGCCCGCACAGCAGCAGTCGCCTCAGTCCTTCGGTCAGCCGCAGCAATCCGGTCAGCCGCAGTCTTTTGCTCAGCCGCCGAAGCCGGAGCAGCAGCAGTTCCGTCAGCCGCAGCAGCCCGCACAGCAGCCGCCGCAGGGACAGCCGATCCAGAATATGCAGAATCCGACACCCGTGATCGTACCGAACGCACCCGTGCAGCCCATGCCCGTGCCGAACGAATTCGATCCGGAGGAGGCGAAGCGCGTCAAACCGCTGAGCACCGCGTCGTATTTCTGGCTGATGTTCCTGTTTGCCGTTCCGCTGATCGGTTTCATTGCCTGCCTCATCATGGCGTTTGCCGCCAAAAATGAGAACAGAAAGCATTTTGCCCGCTCCATTTTGATCTGGATACTCGTCGGTCTGATCATTTCCGGAGTGATCGCGCTCGTCGGTGCGATCTTCGGTCAGACGCTTCTCCAGAATCTCGGCGTATCGGACGTTTCCGGCATACCCGATCTGCTCCAGCAGCTCTTCGGCGGCATGTAAACCACCGAAGTTCCCCTTACGGTTCCCCTTATCTTCCATACATCATTTTTTAAAAGGAGAAATATCATGATCACCTGCAAGAATTGCGGCACACAGCTCGACGACTCGGCGAAGGTCTGCCCCAACTGCGGCGCACAGATCGAGGCGGCAGCCTCTCTTGACAGCAAGGTCGCAGAACTCAACAACACGAAGGATTACACCTCCGAGATGGATCCGCAGGACATCGAGAACAATAAGGTCATGGGCATCCTCGCCTATCTGTTCTGGCTCGTCCTGATCCCGATCTTTGCTGCGAAGGATTCCAAGTTTGCCCGCTTCCACGTCAATCAGGGTCTTGTCCTTGCGATCGCGGAGCTCGCTTTGATCGTTATCTCCAGCGTTCTCGGCTGGATCCCGGTGGTCGGCACGATCATCTCCATCATCACCTGGGTCGCCAACGTCGGCTGCTTCATCCTTTCGATCCTCGGCATCATCAACGCCGTCAACGGCAAGGCCAAAGAGCTCCCCGTGATCGGTTCCTTCCGCATTCTGAAGTAATCGCCTTCTTTACCCAAAAAGTCTCCCGGTTTTGCCGGGAGACTTCTTTTTTGCCTCACATCTGTTTTCTGATCCGCTCAAGCGCTCCCTTTTCGAGACGCGAGACCTGCGCCTGAGAGATCCCGATCTCGGAGGCGATCTCCATCTGCGTCTTTCCGCGAAAAAAACGCAGTTGGATGATGCGCTTTTCCCGTTCCGTCAGACGGCGCATCGCTTCACGCAGCGCGATGTTTTCCAGCCACGTTTCATCGGAGGAGCTTTCGTCCCGGATCTGATCCATGACGTAGATCGAGTCGCCGCCGTCGTTATAGACCGGATCGTACAGGGAAACCGGCTCGACGATCGCTTCGATCGCCTGGTATACGTCGCTTTCCTTTTCGCGGAGTTCCTCGGCGATCTGGGAAACGGTCGGTTCCGCGTTCAGGGATATCGAGAGGCGCTCCCGCGCCTGCAGCGCGCGGTAGGCAAGATCCCTGACGGAACGGCTGACGCGGATCGTATTGTAATCCCGCAGATACCGCCGGATCTCTCCGACGATCATCGGTACCGCGTACGTGCTGAATTTTACCTCCATGGAGAGATCGAAATTGTCGATCGCCTTGATCAGTCCGATGCATCCGACCTGAAACAGATCGTCCATGCTTTCCCGACGATTCGTAAAGCGCTGGATGATGCTGAGGACGAGCCGGAGATTTCCGTCGATCAGCTTCTGCCGCGCTTCCCCGTCGCCTTTCTGTGCCCGGACGAGCAGTTCGCGTTTTTCCTCGACGGTCAGCACGGGGAGTTTTGCGGTGTTGACGCCGCAGATCTCGACCTTGTTATAGTACATACGCGCCTCGCAATACGATTTCTGTACTCCAGTATTGCCGGGGCGCGTATTTGTTTATTCAGTTTCCTTCCTGCCTCATATTGCCATTCGTCTTCGCTTCCTGTACCGCACGGAGCATGTTCTCGATATAGATCCCGTATCCTTTGGCGGGGTTGTTGATCAGGACGTGAGTTACGGCGCCGATAAGCCGTCCGTTCTGCAGAAGCGGAGAACCGCTCATTCCCTGGACGATCCCGCCGGTCTTTTCAAGCAGCTCCGGATCCGTTACGGTGATCTCCATGTTTTTGTCGCCGCTTCCGTTTTTGATCTTCCGGATCGTGACGCTGTATTCCTTCGCCCCGTTTTCGTCCACCGTACAGAGCAGCGTCGCTTCGCCGTCGAGGATCTCTTCTTTCATTGCGATCGGTACGGCGGTTTCTTCACAGACGTTCACCGGCAATTCCGTCAGTACTCCGAACACGCCCTGCGCCGCGTTCATGTTCAGTACTCCGATCCTGCCGGAAGAAAACTGCCCCCGTAGCTCTCCCGGCGAACCGGGGGCGCCTTTCCGTATGCCGCGGATCTCCGCGTGCACGACAACGCCGCGCGATATCGGAAGCAGCGCTCCGGTCGCCGTATCGCAGATCCCGTGACCGAGTCCGGCAAACTCGCCGCTTTCCGGCTCGATATACGTGATCGTACCGATCCCGGCGATGCTGTCTCGTACCCACATGCCCGTCCGGTATGCTCCGTCTGTGACGGATAGCTGCGGCGTTACGCGGAATACGCGGTATTCCTCGCCGCGTCGGACCGTAAATTCCATTTCCTTACCCTCTGACTGCGCGACCGCCTGCGCCAGCTCCTCCGCGGAATATACGATTTTTCCGTCGATCTTCATAATGATGTCCGACGGGCGGATCCCGGCGTCATATGCGGGTTGGCAGACGCCGCCCTGTGAATCGACGTCGCCGACAGCCGTGACGAGCAGTCCGCCGGCGAATATCTTGGCGCCGAACGGCATCCCACCCGGACACAGCCGCGTCTCTTCCAGATACGATACGTCGATATGCTTGAGCGGGACCACGCCGAACAGACGGGCGGAGCAGCTGAACGCCCGGTATTCGGTGAGTGAGACCGCCGCTTCTTTTTCATCCGACGTTACTGTATACCACTGCCATGCCGGCAGCGAATCGCCGCGGCGCAGTGTGATCCGGTCGTCGATCTGATAATCCGCCGCGCCGAGGATCAGCGCCGCCGTCACGAGTACGGCGAGCATCCACCGCAGCGGACCTGTCCTTGCTTGTTTCATCATTTTCATCCGCCGTGAGGCGGAGCCCCCGTTTTTCAGAATGAACTTTTTCGTCCTCGCTTACTATGTGCCGCCGTGCGGAAATTATGAATTACAATATTACTTGACTCAGTATATTACTGCCTGTGCTTCCGCATACGGCGGAAAAGCGGAAGTTATTATTTTTTTGCTGAAAAAGCGGAAAAGGGTTTGAAATGCGCGCCGTTATGTGATAAAATAATAATGAATACATCGTTTGGAGGAGTTTATGCTTCCGACATGGTTGACGGACACGGCGGAAAGTGTTCTCAGGACGATCAAGGCGATCACGTTCTTTGACGTTCTGGATATTTTGGGCGTCACGTTCGTGCTTTATTATGCCTATAAGTTTATCCGTGATCGCCGTGCGGGAAAGCTTGCGGTCGGTGTCGTGCTCATCATTGCCTTCCTGCTTTTGAGCAATCTTTTGAATATGCATGCCATGCTGTTCATCCTCCAGAATTTCTTCCAGGTCGGTCTGATCACGCTCGTCGTCGTTTTTCAGCCGGAGCTGCGTTCCGTTCTTGAAAAGATGGGCGGGGAATCGCTGCGCGGGATCCGGAGCATCGGCGAATCGAAGGAAGCCGCGAATCTGCGCGCGATGACGGAGTCCGTTTCCGCCGCCGCTGCCGATATGTCGGAAAGCAAGACCGGCGCGCTGATCGTTCTGGAACGCTCGACGAAGCTCGGCGATCTGATCCTTACCGGGACCGTCATCAACGCGGATCCAACTCCGTTTCTGATAAAAAATATTTTCTTCAACAAGGCGCCGCTCCATGACGGCGCGCTGATCGTCCGCGACGGCAGACTGTATGCGGCGGGGTGTCTGCTCCCGCTGTCGACGAATCCGGATATCGTCAAGGATCTCGGTACGCGGCACCGCGCCGCCATCGGTATGAGCGAGAACAGCGACGCCGTTGTGATCGTCGTCTCCGAGGAGACCGGACTTATTTCCGTCGCGTATGAAGGAAAACTGAAGCGCGGCTTCGATCGCGCCACGCTTCTCGACGAACTGAACCGGTACATGCTCCCGAAGGAAGAAAGACTGGTGGACAAGGCGCGCAGCCGTTTGACCCGATCCCAATCGTCCGCGGAGCGTTCCCGGAACGGCAAGAAGGAGGACAGAACGCATGGCGCAGAATGACCGCAACGTTTCCGTCGTCAGTCTACGTGACGTTTCCGCCGCGAAGCCGAAGTTCGGCAACTGGATCGCCAAGGGCGTTTGCCTCCTGATCGCATTCTTTATCTGGCTGTACGTTATGCAGATCGACAATCCGGGACATCAGGAAACGTATTATTCCGTTATGGTGTCGCTGACGAACTCTTCCGTTCTGGAAGGGGCGCACGGTCTGTCCGTGTACAGCGGATACGGCAATACCGTCGACGTGACCGTGATCGGGCAGCAGAGCGTTCTCAATAAGCTGACCGCAGAGGATTTTTACGCCACGGCGGATCTTTCCGCCATCACGGAAGCCGGATTCTCCGACCTGCCGGTGAACGTGGAGCTTCCGAGCGGCGTTTCGCTCGTTTCCGTGTCGCAGAACACGATCCCCGTGTACTGTGACGAGAAATCCAGCAAGGTCGTCGGCGTTCGCGCGCGCATTTCGCAGTTTATGATGGCGAGTCACCTTGAGATGGGTGAACTCGAACCGGAATACGATACCGTTGCGGTCACCGGTCCGAAGGAGGCGCTCGACGCGATCGATTACGCGCAGATCACGCTGGAGCTCGGATCGGTTTCCGCTTCCATGACCGCCTCGGGAAAACTGTATCTTGTCGATCATGCGGGAAACCGCATCGACAATCCGTATCTGAAGCTCTCCCGCTCCGAGGTCACCGTGCAGATCCCGGTGTATACCACGAAGACTTTGCCGCTGACCGTGAATTATAAATACGGGTACTACAACAGCGATACGGTGCGCGTCGCGCTTTCGCCGTCTACGCTTACCGTTCGCGGCGATCCGGCTGTGATCGACCGGCTTTCCGAGCTTGTCGTTGCAACGATCGACGAGAAAAAGATCGCCGGCGATTCCACGCAGCTCGTTCCGCTGAATTTTGAGGACGGCATCACGGCGGCGGACGGCACGGAAAACGTACTTCTGACCATCACGCACGTCGGTACGTACACCGCGGTTTTTTCCGTCACCGATATCGACGTGACCGGAGCGGTCGGTATCCGCTATGAGATCCTCGATACGTCGCTGTCCGTGACGGTGCGCGGAACACTCGAGCAGCTCAGCCGTCTCCGTTCGACGGATTTTTCCGCCGTGATCGATCTGAGCGGCTACACGGCGGATTCGTCCGGCGTGATCCGCGAGCCTGCCGTGATCCGCATCGATTCCGTTTATGCGGACGGCGTGTATGAGGTCGGCGAGTATTCCGTACAGGTGAAACTGAATTGACAGGTGAATCGCTGTCGGGGATCTCCCGACTTCTTATCGGCGATATCCGTATCCCGGTCGATGCGCCGGACGCGGCGGCTTTTCGGCAGGCGGAGAAGCGGGCGGCTGCCTGCGGCTGTTTCGGACCGCTTCTGCGTATAAAGATGCACCGCAAATCGATCGATGCCCGCCGCAGGGACGCCATTACGTTCGTGTGTACCGTCTATGCGGAGGCGGAAACGACGGCAGATCCGGATACGGAGCGGCTGGCGGCATTCAGGATCCGCTTCGAGAAACGGGAGCCGCTGGAACGTCCCGTCGGAAAGGAACGGATGTCCGGAAGACCTGTTATCATCGGCATGGGGCCTGCCGGCATGTTCTGTGCGCTTCTGCTTGCGGAGTGCGGCTTCCGACCGCTGATCCTTGAACGCGGCGGAGCACTGGACGAGCGGATCCGGACGGTAGACGCTTTCAGTTCCGGCGGGTCACTCGACTGTTCCACGAATATCCAATTCGGCGCCGGCGGTGCCGGTACCTTTTCTGACGGGAAACTGACGACCAGGATCGGCGACGCGCGCTGCGATACGGTGCTCGAATGGCTGCATGCGCTCGGAGCGCCGGAGGATATCCTTTGGCGCGCCAAACCGCACGTCGGGACGGATCTCCTGCGCGGCGTAGTCCGTCAGGCGGACGCACGGATCCGCGCGTTGGGCGGTGAGATCCGGTATCACGCCCGCGCGGAGCGTGTCGGGGACGATGCGCTCTACGTCGGACGGGAACGGATCCCCTTCGGTGCGCTTGTGATCGCCTGCGGACACAGCGCCCGCGATCTGTACGCTGAACTGATCGGCAGCGGGTTTTCCGTTGAAGCAAAAGCGTTTTCCGTCGGGATACGCATCGAGCATCTTCAAGAGGATATCGATCGTGCCATGTACGGCGGCATGGCGGGCAAATACGGGCTCACCGCCGCCGACTACGCACTGTCTCTGCGCATCGGCGAGCGAGGCGTTTATTCTTTTTGCATGTGTCCCGGCGGGCAGGTCGTAGCCGCTGCCTCGGAAGAGGGCGGCGTCGTAACGAACGGCATGAGTTTTCACGCGCGCGGCGGCAGAAACGCCAACGCCGCGCTCGCCGTTTCCGTTCTTCCTTCCGATTGCGGCGGATCTCCTATCGAAGCCGTCGCGTTTCAGCGGGAGTTGGAACGTACCGCATTCCGATGCGGCGGCGGTACGTATGCCGCGCCGTTTCAGACGGTCGGCGATTTTTTGAACGGGCGAACGGGCACCGCGCCGCAGCGCATCCTGCCGACCTATCGGCAGGGGGACGTTCGTGCGGCCGATCTTCACACGATCCTGCCTTCGTTCGTTACTGAAATGCTGGAGGTCGGTCTGCACCGTTTCGGGCGCCAGATCCGGGGATTCGATGCGCCGGACGTACCGATGACGGGGGTGGAGACGCGCACCTCCGCGCCGCTCCGCATCCTGCGGGATCCGGTGTCGCTGTGCGCTCTCGGACATGATCGGATCTATCCCTGCGGGGAGGGGGCCGGATACGCCGGCGGGATCATGAGCGCGGCGGTCGACGGCCTCCGTACCGCGCAGGCGATCCTGCGCCGCTTTGCGCGGCCGCACATCGATACGGCGGATGAGTGATATCCCGCGTATCCATGGAAAGGAAACGGTATGGAACAGATCGGCATTGTGAAGGAAGTACGGGGAGAGACGGCGCGCGTGGAGGTGCTGCGCACCGCCATGTGTGAAGGATGTGCCAAACAAACGAAGAACGGGAGCTGCGTGTGCGGCGAGCTCCTCGGCGCTGCCAGAACGATGACCGCGGAGGCGGCAAACGACGCCCGCGCCGCTGTCGGTGATCGCGTGCGGCTCGAAACGGCTTCATCCGTCGTTCTCGGTTATGCGGCTCTCGTGTTCCTCGTTCCCGTGGCTGCCGCGTTTTTGTTCTACTGTGCCGCATCCGCTTTCTCGCCGCTTGAATGGATCCCGTGGATCGCCGCCGGGACCGGATTTCTTCTCTCAATGGTCGCTGTATACGCCGTCGACCGCTCAAGGAGAAAAGACGGCCCGCAGATACGGATCACGGCGATCCTGAGCGATGCCTCTCAAAATTCGGAATCGGATAAGAAAATACAGGAATAACCAGTTATGAAGCAGCAAAGCAATACGGAATGGCGTGTGCGTGTCACGGAGCGATCGATGCGTCAGTCGCCGGTCGTCCGGGCGATTTCGGACGCGCTCGATCTGACGCCGGTCACGGCGCAGCTCCTTATCAACCGCGGCTGTACGACGCCGGAGAATGCCGCGGATTTTCTTTCCAAGAAAACGGAGCTATTTCACGATCCTTTTTCTTTGAAGGATATCCGCGAGGCGGCAGAAACCGTCCTCAGCGCTGTCGAAGAAAAGAAAAAGATCGTCATATTCGGTGATTACGACGTCGACGGCGTTACCTCCGTTTCTTGTTTGTATCTGTATCTCAAGTCTCTCGGCGCCTCACCGGAGTATTATATCCCCAGCCGCAGCGGCGACGGATACGGCATGACCGACGCCGCGCTGACCCGACTGGCACAGGAAGGCGCCGAGGTCGTCGTCACGGTCGATACGGGCATTACCGCCGTTCATGAAGCGGAGACAGCCGCGTCGCTCGGCTTGACGCTCGTTATCACCGATCATCATGAATGCACCGCGTCGATTCCGCACGCCGCGGCTGCGGTGAATCCGCATCGGCAGGACGACGTCTCGCCTTTTAAGGAGCTTGCCGGGGTCGGCGTCGTCTTCAAACTTCTGTGTGCGATGGAATCGCTTCGCTCGCCCGAGCTCCCGATGGGCGAATGCGTCCGCCGTATCTGTATGGAATATGCCGATCTCATCGCCATCGGTACGATTGCGGACGTGATGCCGATCGTGGGGGAGAACCGGCTTATCGTCGCATTCGGGCTTCATCTGATCGAGACCTCGCCGCGTGAAGGCGTGCGTGCGCTTCTTGACGCGGCGACGAGCGAATCCAAAACGCCCGCGCGCCGGAGGATCACGTCTTCGCTTGTCGGATTTACGATCGCACCGCGGATCAACGCCGCAGGGCGTTTACAGGATGCGTCGCTCGCCGTAGAACTCTTTTTATCGCAGGATGCGGAGAAGGCGCGGGAGGTGGCGCACAGGCTCTGCGACATCAACCGGGAGAGACAGAACGAAGAAAACGCGATCCTCTCCGAGGCGTATGCACAGATCGACGCACGCCACGATTTCACAAAGGATCCCGTCATCATTTTGGACAGCGACCGGTGGCATCACGGCGTCATCGGGATCGTGGCGTCCCGCATCACGGAGCGGTACGGACTGCCGTGCATTTTGATCTCCTTTGAAAATCAGAACGGTACGGCTGCACCCGAACCGTCGCCGGAGGATCTCGGACGGGGATCGGGGCGCAGCGTCAAGGGCATGAATCTGGTCGACGCGCTCAGCGCGTCCGCTTCCTGCCTTGTAAAGTTCGGCGGGCATGAGCTGGCAGCCGGACTGACCGTTCAGCGTTCCAAGCTGCCGGAATTGAGAAAAAGCATCAACGACTATGCGAGAGCGTGCTTTGCATCCGGCCTTCCGACGCCGGTGCTTGAAGCGGAATGTGAACTGAATGCCGCGGACATGACGATTTTGCAGGCGGAGGAACTCTACCGTCTCGAACCGTTCGGCACCGGGAATCCGACGCCGCTGTTTTATACGGCTTCGATGACGGTCGCAGACGTGTCCGCCGTCGGCGGCGGAAAGCATATCCGCTTTTACCTCACGCGCGACGGGATCACCGTGACCGCGATGTTCTTCCGCCGTTCCCCGGAGGATATCGACGTATATCCCGGCGACCGCATCGATATCATGTATCAGCTCGACGTCAACGAGTTCCAGGGGAACCGTACTGTACAGTGCATTCTGCGGGAGATCCGTCTGTCGGAGGATATTTCCGCCGAAGAGGAGGCGGAGCATCTTCAGTACCGTAATGTATGCGAGGCGATGGAGAACGGAAGCGTTCTCTCCGTCGAGACGTTCGATGCCGTTTGTCCGCGGCGTGAGGATTTCGCGGCCGTCTATACGGCGCTGAAGCACGAGACGTCTCTCGGCCACACGGTATACAGCATCCGGGCGCTGCGCCATCTGCTGCGCTCCGGCAGCACGGCGCTGTCTTACGTGCGGCTGAAGCTGATCCTTTCCGCGATGAGCGAGCTGCGCCTTTTCGCCGTCGAGACCGCGGAGGATCCGCGTGAGATCTACCGCTTCCGCTATATCCCGCAGACGACGAAGATCGATCTGCAGTCTGCTTCCGTCATGCAACGAATCCGCCGCTGCGATCCGGCAGAACACGGCGGCGAATGAGAATCGGGTGAGATCGCATGTCCGACGAATTGAGTATGAATCACGAACCTGTCACCATCGATAAGCTGCTCGGGATCCTGGAGGTCAGCGGGAAGAATTACGACATTCCCAAGATCCAGCGGGCTTTTTCCTATGCGGCGGCGATCCACGAGGGGCAGTTCCGCAACAGCGGAGATCCGTATATCTCTCATCCCGTGGCCGTCGCGGAGATCGTGGCTTCGCTCGGACTCGATACGGATTCGATCTGCGCGGCGTTTCTGCACGATACGGTGGAGGATTGTCCGGATAAGACGGACCTGAAGCAGATCGCGGAGAATTTCGGCGAAGACGTCTCCATGCTCGTCGACGGGCTGACCAAAATGTCCAATATCCAGATCCAGGATCGGGAAGAAGCGCAGATGGAGAATATCCGGAAGATGCTTCTCGCCATGTCGAAGGATATCCGGGTCATTTTCATCAAGCTCTGCGACCGCCTGCACAATATGCGTACGCTTTCCGCCAAGCCGGAAAACAAACGCCGCACGACGGCGCTGGAAACGATGAACGTATACGCGCCGCTTGCGCACCGACTCGGTATGCAGCGAATCAAGCAGGAACTCGAAAACCTGGCGCTCAGCTATCTGGATCCCATCGGGTACGCCGAGGTGAACGCGGACATAGAACAGAAATTCGGTCAGAACCGCGATTTCCTCGAGAATATCCGCACGTATATTTCGGAGAAGCTGTCGGAGTACAAGATCCACTTCACACTCGAAGGACGCGTGAAAACGGTCTACAGCATCTACAACAAGATGTTCAACCACAACAAAAGCTTCGACCAGATCTACGATTTTTACGCGCTGCGCATCATCGTCGACACGGAACTGGAATGCTATACGGCGCTCGGCATCATCCACGAGCTCTTCAAGAGCGTCCCCGGCCGTTTCAAGGATTACATCTCCACGCCGAAGCCGAATATGTACCAGTCGCTGCACACGACGGTCATCGGGCGCGCCGGGATCCCTTTCGAGGTGCAGATCCGCACCTGGGAGATGCATCATATCGCCGAATACGGTATCGCCGCACACTGGAAGTATAAATCCGGTACGCAGAGCAAGGAGGAGATCGACCGCAAGCTGTCGTGGATCTCCAAGTTGATCGACACGGAAACGACGGCGGCGGACCCGGACGAGTTTCTGCGCGCCTTGAAGATCGATCTCTTCCATGACGAAACGTTCGTGTTCACGCCGAAAGGAGACGTGATTTCTCTTCCGCAGGGCTCCACGCTGATCGATTTCGCGTACGCGATCCATTCCGGCGTCGGCAACAAGATGGTGGGGGCAAAGATCAACGGTTTGATCGCGCCGATCGACCGTGTCCCGGAGACGGGCGATATCGTCGAGATCCTTACCTCGGCGGCGTCGAAGGGACCGAGCCGCGACTGGCTGAACATCGTCCGCACAAGCGAAGCACGCTCGAAGATCCGCCAATGGTTCAAGAAAGAAAAACGTACCGAGAATATCGCCGTCGGCCGCTCGGAGATCCTGCGTGAGATCTCGCGCTTCGGGCGGCAGCTCACGGATACTCAGAAGCTCGATATCGCGGCGGCGGTCGCGCACCGGATCGGGATCCAGGAACTCGACGATCTGTTCAACACGATCGGTTACGGAGGTCTCCCGATCACAAAGATCGCTCCCAAGCTTCGGGACGAGTACGACCGTTTGGTCAAGCAGATGGAATCCGCCGAAGCGCCCGTTCTGGAGATCGAGCAGGTCAAGACCGAGGAAAACCGCCGGGTCCATACGGGCGGCATCGTCATCGACGGCGAGGACGGCTGTGCCGTGAAGTTTGCCAAATGCTGCAATCCGCTGCCCGGCGACGAGATCATCGCTTTCGTGACCAAGGGGTACGGCGTTTCCGTGCATAAGAAGGATTGCCCGAACGTCGTGATCGGCATGAAGAACGAGGAGAACCGATCGCGATGGAAGGAAGCGGAATGGGATACTGCGCCGGGAAGCAGCGACAGTCGGGCGCTGTATGAATCTTCCATCCTCGTGCAGGCGGAGAACACGATCACGCTGCTCGCTGAGGTGACGACGGCGCTCGCGGAGATGAAGGTCTCGCTTCTGGCGATCAATACGCAGAAGAGAACGGACACCTCGATCACCATCCATCTGACCGTCGGATGCAAGAATATAGAACATTTCAATTCCATTCTCTCGCGGCTCAAAGGGATCCGCAGCGTTCAGTCCGTGACCCGCAGTTTCGGGTAAAGTCCGGTTACAGGAGGCAAACCTATGATCGCCATCGTACAGCGCGTGCTCAGCGCATCCGTTACCGTGGAAGGGGAAACGGTCGGTTCCTGCGGGAAGGGATTTATGGTCCTGCTCGGGGTCGCCCGGGGGGATACGGAAACGGATGCACAGCTTCTGGCGGACAAGATCGCCAAAATGCGGATCTTTGAGGATGCGGAGGAAAAGATGAATCTGTCGCTGACGGACGTCGGCGGCGGTGTTCTCGTCGTTCCGAACTTTACGCTTCTCGCTTCCTATCGCCGCGGGAACCGTCCGGACTTCTTCAATTCGGAGGCGCCGCAGCGTGCCGAGGAACTCTTCCGTTATTTCTGCGAACGGATGCAGCCGCAGGTCCCGCGTCTCGAACGCGGCGTATTCGGCGCGCACATGGAGGTCTCTCTCGTCAACGACGGTCCGATCACGATCCCGATGGACAGCGCCGTTCTCCGCGCACCGAAATCCGGCTTCTGAGTATCATGAATTCCCGTTGGAAAGAGTAATGAGATGATTCTGAAAATCGACGGCGACGTCAAGCCGTACTACGTACAGACGCTGTGCATGATGTTTTTCCCCGGCGTCAAGTTCCCGGAGGACGAGGAGCCGTCTTCGGGCGTTCCGTCCGCGTCGGTGTCCGTGCGGATGGCCGACGGGTGCGCCGAAGCACGTGTGACGCTTCGGCTCGGCTCCGATACGCGGGACGGGGCGGGGAAGTGCGCGGTGGGAGACGGCGTGGATGCGCCGCATGCGCGTCAGCTTGCGGTCGGCGAAGCTTTTTACCGCGCTGCCTCCTCTTTGACCGGCGTCTGCCCGCCGTGGGGCATCATGACCGGCGTCCGGCCGGCGAAGATCGCTTCCGAGCGTTTCCGTGCCGGCGACTCGCCTGCACAGGCGCGGCGCTGGATCGAGGAGCACTATATGGTGACGCCGCAGAAGGCGGAACTCGCCGCTGCCGTCGCGGATGCGGAAAGACGGCTGATCCGGGAAGAGCTTTCACGCCGGTGCAGTGTGTATATCGCGATCCCGTTCTGCCCGACGCGCTGCGCGTACTGTTCTTTCGTGTCTTATACTTCAAAGAAACTGCTTTCGCTGATCCCGTCGTATCTTGAAGCGCTCCGCGTCAATATCCGCGTCATTTTTTCCGCGATCCGTTCTTTGGGTATCCCCGTTTCCACGGTCTATATCGGCGGCGGGACGCCTACCGTTCTTACGGCTGAACAGCTGCGGTTTCTTCTGGAGACCGTTGCCGGGGAAACGGACGTCACGGCGCTTGAGGAATTCACGTTGGAGGCCGGGCGCCCCGATACGATCACGGCGGAGAAACTGGATATCGCCCGCGCCTGCGGCGTGAACCGTATCAGTGTCAATACGCAGACGCTGAACGAAGAGATCCTGCGTGCGATCGGGCGGCAGCACACAGCGGCGCAGTTTTTCGAGGCGTTTGACACGGCGCGCCGCTGCGGGATCCCGCAGATCAATATCGATCTGATCGCCGGATTGCCGGGCGAGAGCGCGGACAGCTTTGCCGATACCGTGGATCGCATTCTTCCGCTCCGGGCGGAAAACGTGACAGTCCATACCTTCTGCGTCAAGAAATCCGCCGAGATCCGTCAAAGCGAGACCTCCGTATACGACAGGGTGGGCGCAGAGGCTGCTGCCGCCGTGGACTGCGCGCAGCGGACGCTCTGCGGCGACGGGTATATCCCGTATTATATGTACCGCCAGAAAAACACGGTCGGGAATCTTGAAAACGTCGGCTATTCTCTGCCGGGAGCGGAGGGACTGTACAACGTCTGTATGATGGAAGAGGTACACAGCATCTTCGCCGCCGGTGCGTCGGCGGTGACGAAACTGGTATCCCCGCTCTCGCCTGACGGAAGTCAGCGCATCGACCGCATATTTGAGGCGAAATATCCATATGAATATCTGAAAGAGTATTCGGACGGGTGCCGTGAGGAGCGGATGCGTTCTCTTGCGGATTTTGCACGCACGTTTTATCAAAAGTATTTTTGACCCTCGGGAGGGACACATGGTCTGCGTACACAGAAAAATACGGACGCCGGAGCAGGGCGCGGAATTCGTCCGCCTCTGCGACAGGAATTTTGAATACCGTCTCGCGCATCTTGTGCACGACGTCGTTCACACCGAAAAACTGGAGAGTATCCTGCTTTCCGGACCCACGTGCGCCGGAAAAACGACGGCTGCCCGAAAGCTTATTGAGGAGATCACCTCCGCGGGCAAGGTCGCAAAGGTGTTTTCCATCGACGATTTCTACCTGAACCGATCCGAAATGCCCGTCGTGAACGGACGCGTCGATTACGACAGCGTCGCCGCCATCGACCTTTCCTTGCTCGGCCGATGCGTCGACCGGATGCTGCGCGAGCTGCCGACGACGCTTCCGCGTTTCGATTTTGTCAGCGGGACGCGCAGCGGCAGCTATGATTATACGTGTACTCCGGACGATATCCTCGTTTTTGAGGGGATCCAGGCCGTCTATCCGGAGGTGACCGCGCTGTTCAGCGGCTACGTACACGAGCGCGTATTCATTTCCGTCATGGACGACATTACCGTCAACGGCGTTCTCTTTACCGCCAACGAGGTGCGGCTTGCGCGCCGGATCGTGCGCGATTACCGCTTCCGTGCCGCCGCACCGGAGAAGACGCTCGAAATGTGGGCGGGCGTCCGTGAGAATGAGGACGCGAATATTTTCCCGAACGTCGGGGGATGCCGTTACATCATAAACTCTCTGCAGCCGTACGAACTGTTTATGCTCGGTCAGTTCGCCGTTCCGCTTCTGGAGGCCGTCCCTTCTTCCGATCCCCACGCGGAGGAGGCACAGGCGCTGCTGATGAAATTCCGCGCGATCGCCGGCAACGACATCGATCCGTCCTGTCTGCCGGAAAACTCGGTCTATCATGAATTTCTCGGCTGATCCGAGACTTTGCACCGGGAGGTACCATATTGAATAACGGCGAAAGCAAACCGACCGCGCCGAAGGTCAAAAACAGCACGAAGCTGTTCTTCTCCGGCGTGATCATTCTGACGATCTCCAATCTCATCATCAAGGCGATCGGGCTCCTTTTCAAGATCCCGATGAACTATATCGTCGGTGATACGGGGATGGGATACTATTCCCACGCGTATACGCTGTATACTTGTTTTTTCATGATCGCCACGAACGGTCTTCCCGTCGCGTTGGCGATGATGCTTTCGGAAAGTCGTTCCAAGCGTCAGCTCAAGAACGCGAAACGGATCTTCCGCGTCGCGCTTTTGCTGTTTTTAGCCGTCGGACTCATCGGGATGCTCATCATGATCTTCGGCGCCCGTCCGTATGCGAGATACGGCCTGAAGGCGGAGTCCACCGTCTACTGCATCATCGCCATAGCGCCGACGCTGTTCTTTATCACGATCTCCAGCGCGTACCGCGGGTATTTCCAGGGATATCAGCAGATGTTGCCTACGGCGGTCTCTCAGATGATCGAGGCGGTATGCAAACTGCTTCTCGGTATTTTCTTTGCCCGCTATGCGCTGGCACAGGGGTATGAGATCCATATCGTGGCCGCGTACGCCGCCATCGGCCTGACAGTCGGGGCGGGACTCGGAATGATATTCCTTACGTTTTATAAGCTCCTGTTCCGTGAGGCAAAATACAACGAGGAGTTCGTGGCGGAGGAAGGGGAAACGGACGAAACGGAACCGGCGGGGAAGATCCTGCGCCGACTTGCCGTGATCGCCATCCCGATCACGATCAGTTCCTCCGTGATGAGCATCACGAATCTGCTCGACGCCGTGCTCGTCGAGCGGATCCTCCAGACGATCGGAATGACCGAGGAGGCGGCGACGACCGTCTACGGAAATTACACCTCCCTCGCCGTCCCCATGTTCAACATGCCGCCGTACCTGATCTACCCGATCTCCTATTCCATCATTCCGCTCCTTACCCTGGCGCGCTCATCGGGAGATCATCCGCGCGCCAACCGTATCATGGAGTCGTCGCTGCGCGTCGCCGTTCTGATCGGTCTCCCGTGCGCGCTCGGACTGTCCGTTCTGTCCCAGCCGATCCTTTCCATGCTGTACAAGGCGGAATCCGTCGAGATGGCGTGGCCGCTGCTCTCCCTTCTTGCGCCGTCCACGTTCTTTGTGTGCATGCTGTCCGTCACGAACGCGATCCTGCAGGCGTGCGGTTATGAGAGGATGCCGCTCTATTCCATGCTTGTCGGCGCGGCGGTCAAGCTGGTTTCCAACTATATTCTTCTCCATATCATAGGTATGTACGGTACCCCGATCAGCACGTTCCTCTGCTATCTGACCGCCACGGGGATGAATATATACTTTGTTGCCAAACGGGTCGGCGTCATGCCGAATATGGGGCGCGTTTTCGGGCGTCCGCTCGTCGCCGGCATCTGCTGTGCCGCGGCGGCGTTCGGCGCACAAACGGTACTCACCTCCGTCATCGGTCTATCCGGCAGGATCCCGACGCTGCTTTCGATCGCTGCGGCGGCCGTCATATACGCACTGATGGTATTTCTCATCCGCGCCGTCACGGCGGATGATATCCGCTTGATCCCGAAGGGGGAGAAGATCCTGTCCGTACTCAAAAAGATCCGCCTCGTGCGGGAAGCGTAAGGAGGAAACACGTGATTTCCGAAGAAGCCGCTGCACTTTTGCGTGAGGAGAAGTATGATTTTACCGCTCTCGTGCGGATCATGGCGCTGCTCCGCTCGGAGGACGGGTGTCCGTGGGATCGGCTCCAGACGCACGCTTCCATCCGCTCCAACCTGATCGAGGAGACCTATGAAGTCGTCGAGGCGATCGACAAGGAGGACGCGCCGCTCCTTTGCGAGGAACTCGGCGATCTGCTTCTGCAGGTCGTGTTTCACGCGCGCATGTCGGAGGAAGCCGGAGATTTCAGCATCGACGACGTCATCTCCGGCGTTTGTCTCAAATTGATCCGCCGTCATCCGCATATTTTCGCTTCCGCGCAGGCAGACGGTGCGGAGGCGGTGCTTGAAGCGTGGGAAAAGATCAAAACGGAAGAAAAGCAGCGCAGAGGGACGGCAGGGTCTCTCGCGGCGATCCCGCCGTCACTCCCGGCGCTCATGCGCGCGCAGAAATGCGTCAAGAAAGCGGCGCAGGCAGGGATCGGTGAAAGTACGGAAACGCTTGTCGGCGCCTGCGCGGAACAAGCGGACAAGCTTTACGCCGCGGTGCGCGCGGGTGATACAGAGGACGCCGCCCGACGGATCGGAGAGATGGTATTCTGCGCCGCCGCCGCCGCACAGAGCATGGGACTGGACTGCGAGGAGATCCTTTCTCACCGCTGTGAATCCTTCATACGTACGGTTTCCGATGAAGAGAAAAATAGGGGCGATTTTTCCGCGTTGACGGATGAATCGCGCGCCGAGATCGCAAATTACGCATTTCTGTTGAAAAACTCGGAGAATATGTCGTATAAAATCCCGGAAAACACTTGATTCCTGTTCACAAAAATGGTATAATAACAGTTGCACATGATTCATATATATTTCATAATTGACATTAAATGTCATAACAGAAAGGAACGCTACCATGAATAAGACTCAGCTGATCGAAGTTGTTGCCCGTGAGACCGGTCTCAAGAAGAAAGAGGCGGAAGCGTCCGTCAATGCCGTTCTTGCCGCTGTTACCGACGCGCTCGTGGGCGGTGAGAAGGTTCAGATCGCCGGTTTCGGCACGTTTGACGTCAAGACGAGAGATAAGCGCATCGGCCGCAATCCTGCTACCGGCGCTTCCATCGAGATCCCGTCTGCCAAGCATCCTACCTTTACCGCGGGCAAGTCCCTGAAGGATGCGGTCAACGGCTGATTCGATCCCGCCAGCTCCGGTGTTCCGCACTGGAGCTGTTTTTTCCCGGAGGCGTATATGAGACTGGACAAGTATCTGAAGGTTTCCCGCATCATCAAGCGGCGCACCGTGGCAAACGATGCGTGCGACACGGAGCACGTCGAAGTGAACGGCAAACGCGCGAAGGCTTCTTACGACGTAAAGGTCAATGACGTCATAGCGATCACGTTCGGCGATCGTACGCTTCGATTCCGTGTTCTCAACGTGCAGGAGCACGCCGGAAAGGCTGACGCCGCGTCGCTGTATGAGGTTTTGGACGCTGAGGAATAATTTTCCTTCCGTTTGCATAGGATAGTGTATCTTATGCTGCGGAGGGAAGAGCATGAATCAGGAAACGCCGCTGCCGCACAGCGTCTGCATCCGGAATCGTCAGCTTGCCGAGCTCGACGGCATCCGCGAGGTCGTGAATTTTGACGAGACCGGCATTCTTCTTTTGAGTTCAGACGGCGAGTTGAGCATTGAAGGAGAAGGGTTGCGTATCGACCGTTTTTCGGTTGAAAGCGGACACGTGACGGTCGTCGGAAAGATCAGCGCACTGTATTATACGGAACGGAAGACAAACGGGCGGAGGTCCATTTTCTCCCGCCGATCCGAATAACGCGGTATGCCGCTTTCCACTGAGGAGCAATTCGGCTCGCTGCTGCAGTTTCTGTGCTTAGGCGCCGCTTGCGGCGCCGTGTATGATTGCCTCCGGATCCTGCGCGTATGTTTCGGCCTCTCTTGTTGTACCCATATCCCCGCGTCGTGGAAAGGACGCGCTCTTCCGCTCATCGGCGTGGTAGACGAACACCGTTTTCCGGCTTCCCGCCCTTTCCGGCTGTTTTTGATCGGGATCGGTGACGTTTTCTTCGCGTTGGCGGCAGGCGTTGGATTTTCCGTTTGTCTTTTTGCCGCCGGTTCCGGTGTCTTCCGGTGGTATACTCTTGCAGCCGCCGGAACGGGATTCGTTTTGTATTCTGTTTTGCCGGGACGCGTTGTGATGCTTTTTACGGAGAGCGCCGCATATCTATTGCGCGTAGTCGGTCGGTATTGCCTATGGCTGATCCTTTTCCCTCTGCGGTGTACCGCGCGTTTTTGTGTGCGTGCCGGATACTGGATACGACGGCGGTGTATGCTCCCGCTTCGTGCGTATCTGACTCGTATGCGGCGCGTTGCGTATACCCACCGGGAAAAGCGGCATCTCATTCTCGCTGTACAATCTTTCGGAAAGGAGCTTATCGATGAACAGTTGGAAAAATAGCGTGATGTTCCGCGCCACGCTGCTCATTCTCGTGCTCTTTTCCATCATTATGATCGTGCATCTCCAACTCGAATACAATTCTTTGCGGGCGAAACGCGATGCGCTCGAAGCGCAGGTGTCCGCTGCGGAGGATCGTGTCGAAGCGCTGAACAGCGCCCTTGAAACGCCGTTTGACGACGAATATATCATCCGGGTCGCGCGGGAAAAACTGAATCTGCGTCTTCCGGAGGAAATCGTCTTCTACAACGATTTGAATCATTGAGCTTTCTGCCGCATCGTGTTTTCGCATGCGGCAGTATTTATAGGTGACGGCATGTCCATTGAACTTGGAATTATCGGCGGCGGTCCCGCTGGTCTGACCGCTTCCGTCTATGCTTGCCGCGCCGGGTACCGACCCGTATTGTGGGAGGGTTCCTCGTGCGGCGGACAAATGCTTCTGACGCCGGAGATAGAGAATTATCCCGGCGTTTCTTCCGTTACCGGCATGGATCTTGCGGATGCCATGACGGCGCAGGCGGAAGCGCTAGGCGTCGATATCCGTTATGACGCCGTCCGTTCCGTCCGGCTTGCGGACGGGTCGTTCCGTCTCAGTTTCGATGGGACGGAGGATGTTTTGTGCCGCGCTCTTGTGATCGCGTCGGGAGCGAGTCACAGATCGCTCGGCGTACCGGGAGAGGAAGAATTCCGCGGACGCGGCGTGTCGTACTGTGCCGTATGCGACGGTCGTTTTTTCTCAGGCAAGGACGTTGCCGTCGTCGGCGGCGGCAATACCGCGCTGGGCGACGCGATGTATCTTTCAAGGATCTGCCGCAGCGTGACGGTCGTCCATAGACGGGATGCTTTCCGCGCCGACAAGATCCTGGTCGAGCGAGCCGCGGCGGCGGAGAATATCCGCTTCGTTCTCTCAGCCAACGTGGAAGCCGTTCTCGGAACAGGGCGCGTTGAGGCGCTGCGTCTTCGGCCCGCTGCCGGATCCTCTGCGGAGAAACCGTGGGAGATATCGGCAAGCGCCGTTTTCATCGCTGTCGGAAACGCGCCGCAATCCGGATTTCTTTCCGGGATCCCGGAGCTTGTTCTTGCGGACGGGTACGTGCCGACGGATGAGCGATGCAGGACGTCTGTACCCGGTCTGTTCGCGGCAGGCGATATCCGCGTCAAGTCACTGCGGCAGATCGCTACAGCCGTTTCAGACGGTGCCGTCGCCGGTACGGAGGCTGCCGCATATCTCGGCGGGTGAGCGCGTTATTTCAATCCATTCGCTGCAGTCATAAACGGGGTGAATCAAAACATGTCCAAAAAGTTTTCCCTTATTCTCTTTGTGCTTCTCTTTCTTCTTGCCGGTATGACGGCTCTTTCTTTGTGGCTGTACTGCGAATACGAGAGCCCGGAGGAGATCGCCGCTTACGCGGATGCGAGCCGTCTCGCGCAGGCGCTTTCCGACGCGCGGCAGGAGAATTCCAATCTTAGTGCGGAACGTTCCCGTTTGACTGAGCTTTTGATCAATGTGCAGAATGAACTGAAGGATACGCAAGCCAAAATCGAAGAGTTAGAACATAAAGTCACCGTGCTGATCCGCGAGGGGAACGCGTCGGACGAGTATCAGCAGATCCTGCTCGATGAGATCGAATCGCTGCGGCGGGAAGCGGAAACGTCTGCCGCCGAGATCGCTTCACTGAACGAGCTGATCGAAAATTACGAAAACATCACAACGCTGAATTTCGGCTATCAGGCTCAGAAGATCAGTGATCTCCTTTTGAAACTCGCCGAGCCGAACCGTCCCACGCGAACCGTCGTTACCGAGAATACGGATGACGTCACCGGCGAGATCGTTACCACTGAAACGGAAGTTTCCGCGAACATTTCCTTTTACTACCGGGATATTACGACGGGGTACACGCTTTCTTACAATTCTGACGACGTGATGTATTCCGCCAGTCTCATCAAGGCGCCGTACATTTATTCTTTGCTTCAGACGGTCGCCGATTTTGAGGATCGGAAGATGCACTTTGACGCCCATGGCGATCCTCTCTACGACGAAGAAGGAAATCCGCTCTTTTCCGGACAGCATCCGAACCTGGACGCGAACGGGAACATTGTCTACGGTGCCGGAGAAGAGAAGTACGATCTCAGCAGGATCTGGACCTTTAATAAAAAGAAGATGACGGTGGAGGGCTCCGGCGTCCTCGCTGAGGCGGAGGACGGTCTGCAGCTCACCTATCTGGAACTCGTGCAGTACGCGATCCTGTACAGCGACAACATCGCGTTCGCACAACTCAGAGAAATGTTCGGGTATTCGGAGTTTTATACCATTGTCCGCGCTCTCGGCGTACGCGGCACCTCCAGCGGGTTCATGCGTCTTTCCGCCGCGGACTGCGGGAAGTTCCTTGAGGCGATGTATACCTTTATGGAGGAGAACGAAAAGTACGGTTCCGTTCTCAAGGATGCAATGCTCCGTTCTACGCACAACGTCCTCATCCCGTACAGCGTGTCGCCGCTCCCCTGTGCCCACAAATACGGATGGGACGAGGCTTCCTATCACGATATGGCGATCGTCTATGACGAGCATCCCTATATACTCGTCATCATGACGGATCTGGATCAGGGCGGCAGCGAAGTGAACGGCTATATCCGGGACGTAGTGCGGATGATCCATGACATCCACCGCACGTTTTACGCGTCCGGCGCGAGTTCATAAAAAATTCACCGGGAATCATCGGCAGGCTATTGCAATTTCAGCGCCGTTATTATATAATTTTAGAGGTCAAAGGAAATCTGAAAATTTCAGGAGGGTATTATGGATCAGCTCAGATTCGGCATTGTCGGCATCGGCAACATGGGCAGCGGTCATCTGAACGACCTTTATCACAAGAAGGTTCCGAACGCCGTCTTGACCGCCGTTTGTGATTTGAAGGACGACCGTCTTGCGTGGGCGAAATCGGTCTGCGGCGATGAGGTCGCGTATTACAAGGATTATAAGGAAATGCTTGCGAGCGGCAAGATCGATGCCGTCATCATCGCTACGCCGCATTATCTGCATCCCGTCATCGGCATCGATGCGTTCCGCGCCGGTCTCAACGTGCTGAGCGAGAAGCCGGTGGGCGTCTACACGAAGAAGATCGAGGAACTTATGCAGGTCGCGCGCGAGAGCGGAAAAACGTTCGGTTTGATGTTCAACCAGCGCACGAACCCCGCGTATCAGAAGATGCGCGAGATCGTGCAGTCCGGTCAGCTCGGCGCGCTGAAGAGATGCGTGTGGATCATCACCAGCTGGTACCGTACGCAGGCGTACTATAACAGCGGCGGATGGCGTGCGACGTGGGCCGGCGAAGGCGGCGGCGTGCTGATCAATCAGTGCCCGCATCAGCTCGATCTTTGGCAGTGGATTTTCGGTATGCCGAACAAGATCCAGGCTTTCTGCTCTTTCGGTAAGTATCATGATATCGAAGTGGAAGACGAAGTCACCGCCTATGCCGAGTATCCGAACGGCGCGACCGGCGTTTTCATCACGACGACCGGTGAATGCCCCGGGACGAACCGTCTGGAGATTTCCGGCTCCAAGGGGAAGCTTGTGTTCGAGAACGGCAAGCTGAAATACACGGCGCTTTCCATGGACGACCGCGAATACTGCTACGCAAGCCAGAATGCGTTCAAGCAGATCGAGTGCAAGACGGAGGAGACCGTCTTTGAGAACGACGGCGAACAGCATCTCGGGATCCTCAAAAACTTCACGAATCACATCCTCAACGGAGAGCCGCTCCTCGCCCCCGGTTACGATGGGATCAAGGAGCTTTCCATTTCCAATGCAATGCTTCTCTCTACGTGGAAGAACGCCCCGGTCTCTCTCCCGAACGACGGCTCGGAATTCTGGGACTATCTCCAGGAGAAGATCAAGACTTCCCGCGCGAAAGAGAATATCGCCGAGAAAGTTTTCGATACAGCGGGTTCCTATATGACCAAATGATCGGCACAGGATACCGACAGTACACATGAATAAAGAACGCCCGGAGTCGTCCGGGCGTTCTTTTTTGCTGTGAAGATCGGGATACGGTCAGGCGTGCGAAGCGAGATAATCGTTCAGCAGATCGAGCTGGTGTCTGACTGAGGCGGGGGCCGGTCCGCCGTAGGCGTTCCGTCCCGCGACACAAGCGGCGAGATCGATCGCTTCGTATACGTCCACCTCAAACAGCGGAGAATATCTGCGGTATACCTCGAGCGGCAGTTCCTCCAGCGTCGTTTCCTCGGCGATGCAGTGCGCAACGAGGCGTCCGCTGACTTTATAGGCGTCGCGGAAAGGCATTCCTTTTTTCACGAGATAGTCGGCGCAGTCCGTCGCGTTGATGAAGCCGCGGGAAGCCGCCGCTCTCATTGCGTCACGGCGTACGGTCAACGTATCGAGCATTGCGGTAAATACTTCGAGAGAGATCTCCGTGTTGTCGAGCGCGTCGAAAATGGCTTCCTTATCTTCCTGCATGTCTTTGTTATAGGCGAGCGGAAGCCCCTTCATCATCGTGAGAAGCGTTGTCAGATCGCCGTATACCCGTCCGGTCTTGCCGCGCACCAGCTCGGCGACGTCCGGATTCTTTTTCTGCGGCATGATCGAGGAACCGGTCGCATACGCGTCGTCCAGTTCGATGAAACGGAACTCCGAGGAACACCAGAGGATGATTTCTTCCGCGAAACGGCTCATATGCATCATGAGGATGGAGAGCGCCGATGCAAGCTCCAGTACGAAGTCGCGGTCCGATACGCCGTCGATGCTGTTTTCCGTTACGCCGTCGAACCCGAGCAGTTGTGCCGTTCGCTGCCGGTCGATCGGATACGTTGTCGCCGCGAGCGCGCCGGATCCGAGCGGCATCACGTTGGTACGCGCATACGCGCCTTCCAGACGCGCGAAATCACGTTCGAGCATTTGGGCATAGGCGAGGAGGTAATGAGCGAATGTGACGGGCTGTGCGCGCTGCAGATGGGTATATCCCGGCATGACCGTTTCCGTGTTCTCTTCCGCCTTATGCGCGATCACGCCGAGCAGGGAAAGGACGCGCTTTTGTATGTCGCGGATCCTGTCGCGCAGGTACATGCGGATATCGAGTGCGACCTGATCGTTGCGGCTGCGCGCCGTGTGGAGCCGTTTGCCTGTCTCGCCGATCCGCTGCGTCAAGACTTCCTCCACGAACATATGGATATCTTCCGCTTCCGGATCAAACGCGAGCGTACCGGATTCGAGATCCGCTTTGATCTGCTTCAGTCCCGCGACGATCTTGTCTGCTTCGGCGGGAGAGATGATCCCGCATTCACCGAGCATGGTCGCGTGGGCGACGGAGCCGTCGATGTCGCAGCGGTACATCCGATAATCAAAACGGATGGAGGAATTGAAGTCGTTTACACGCGCGTCGACCTTTTTGGAAAAGCGCGCATCCCACATTTTTTCTTTCATAATTACCTCGCGCCTTTTCTTTTCATAGAAGGATCGAAAAACTGCCGACGATCATTCCTTCGGCCCGAGCAGTTTGGCGCGTACCTTGAGCGGCAGACCGTACAGGTTGATGAAGCCCGCGGAGTCCATCTGATTGTAATCTTCGTCCTTTCCGAAGGAAGCGGTCTGCTCGTCATAGAGCGTGAAGGGGGAAGTAACGCCGGCGGAGATCAGATTGCCCTTGTACAGCTTCAGTTTGACGTCGCCCGTCACCGTCTTCTGCGTTTCATCGATAAAGGCGGCGATGGCTTCGCGCAGCGGAGTGAACCACTGTCCGTTGTAGACGAGTTCGGCGAGCTTCTGGGAAACGATGTTCTTGAAATGGGAGGTCTCCTTATCGAGCGTGATGCTTTCCAGCACTGCATGCGCCTTGTAAAGGATCGTGCCCGCGGGCGTCTCATAGACGCCGCGGCTCTTCATGCCGACAAGACGGTTTTCCACGATATCGAGGATCCCGATACCGTTCGCGCCGCCGATGGCGTTCAGCTGTTCGATGAGCGTTACGCCGTCCATTTTTTCTCCGTTCAGCGCCGTGGGAATACCGGCTTCGAAGTGGATCGTCACGTACGTCGGGACGTCGGGCGCCATCTCGGGCGAAACGCTGAGTTCGAGAAAGCCCTTTTTCTGATAGTCCGGTTCATTGGCGGGACTTTCAAGATCCAGTCCTTCGTGACTCAGATGCCAGAGGTTTTTGTCCTTGGAATAGTTTGTCTCACGGCTGATCTTCAGCGGGATGTCGTGCGCTTCCGCATAGTCGATCTCCTCGTCGCGGGAACGGATATTCCATACGCGCCACGGGGCGATGATCTGCATGTCCGGCGCAAACGCCTTGATCGCCAATTCAAAACGCACCTGATCGTTGCCCTTGCCGGTGCAGCCGTGACAGATGGCGTCAGCGCCCTCTGCCTTTGCGATCTGCACGAGGCGCTTGGCGATGCAGGGACGGGCGTGCGAGGTACCGAGAAGATATTCCTCATACTTCGCATCGGCCTTCAGGCACGGCCAGATATACTCGTTGACGTACTCGTCGCGCAGATCCTCGATGTACAGCTTGGAAGCGCCGGTTTTCAGAGCCTTTTCTTCCAGTCCGTCCAGTTCCGTCCCCTGACCGACGTTCCCGGACACCGCGATGATCTCGCACCCGGGATAGTTTTCTTTCAGCCATGGGATGATGACCGAGGTGTCGAGACCGCCGGAATAGGCAAGAACGATCTTTTTGATTTCTTTTTTCATGGTATGCCTCCGTGAATAAATATATGAATATATATGGAATACATACTAATATTATACAATCAAGAAAGGGCGGCGTCAAGTGGCAAATCAACCAAAATTCCGACAGCCCCCATGCTGAATTCTAACAGGAAAGGAAAAGATCCCGTGACGGCGGATAAAGCCGTGCGAACTGGTATCGATTTCAACGGGTAATTCGTCATCCGGTGCAGATAATACTCTGCGGACAGAAAGGAGAGACATCATGAGATCACGATTTTTTGCCGCGGTTTCCGCGGCGGTGCTTTTGTGCGGTTCCGGTACGCAGGCTGCTCGTCCGAATGAGGCTTTCAACTGGTATTGCCGTCACGTCACGGACGGAAGCCAGCCCGCGTGCGATGGAGCCATGCAGTTTATCGAATCCTGCGGCGGGTATTATATCGATCATCGGAACAGCGATCCGGAGGCGGCAGAGAAAGTCATTTATCTGACCTTTGACGCAGGATATGAAAACGGCAACGTGGAGAAGATCCTGGACGTTCTGCAAAGGGAAGGAGTACCCGGAGCCTTTTTCGTCCTGTCTCATTTTGCCGAGAGCCGGCCGGACCTGATCCGCCGCATGACGGCGGAAGGGCACACGATCGGCAACCACACGGCATCCCATAAAGATATGACGAAGGTACACGACAAAGAGGCTTTTTTGGCAGAACTTGAAAAACTCAATGAAGCGGTGCGGCAAGCCGGCGGAACGGTATCGCCGTATTACCGACCTCCGGAAGGACGATTCAGTGAGGAGAATCTGCGGTATGCGCAGGCCGGCGGCTATAAAACGATCTTCTGGAGCTTCGGATACGTGGATTGGGACAACGAGCGGCAGATGAGCGGCAGCGATGCGATGCGGATCGTGCTCGGCGGACTGCACAACGGGGAGGTCCTGCTGCTTCATCCTACGTCTGAGACGAACGCCGCGATCCTCGGAGATCTGATCCGTACGCTGAAGGAACGAGGATACCGTTTCGGAACGTTGGATGAACTGACGGCCGAGTCCGCGGGATGAAAGGTACTCGGAATGCGGTGCGGCGGCGGTGCGCCGCCGCCGCTGCCGCGGCACTTTGCCTGCTGTTGTCCCCCGGCCACTGTGCGGGTGACGACGGTGCGGCGGAGAGGATCGTGTATTCCTCCCGACCGGATGCCGGGCGGAGGATCGCGCTGACCTTCGACGACGGTCCGCATCCCGTATATACCCCGCTGATACTCGATATTCTCGCGGAGTACGGTATCCGAGCCACGTTTTTTCTTGTAGGCGAAAACGCCGTTCAATACCCGGAAACGGTCCTCCGCATCCAGCGGGAGGGGCATGAGATCGGAAACCACACCTACGACCACGAATACCTGCACAAAAAAAGCATGGATGCCGTGATGCAGGAGATCGTCAGAGCAGAGGACGCTGTCCTCGCGATCTGCGATCAGCGTCCCAAACTGCTGCGTCCGCCCGGAGGTCTGTACGATGCCGCCGTATGCGACGCAGCGCGGGCGGCGGACTACGAGGTGATCCTTTGGAGCATCGATACGTTGGACTGGGCGCATACCCCGTCCGAGACGATCGCTGAAACGGTGCGAAATGAAGTGACGACAGGAGATATCATCCTCTGTCACGATTATATCGGAGGAAAACCGTCCCCAACGCCGGCGGCGCTGCGGATCTTTATTCCCGAACTGTTGGCACGCGGCTACGAGTTCGTCACCGTTTCCGAGCTGCTTTGTACCGAGTGCTGCGATGAAAGCCGATAACGCGTTATCGGCTTTCTACATACTGTTCCTCTTTCTGCTGCGCGTCCGGGGCGATCTCCCTTGCATGACAGGGAGAGCTATAGAAGCGTTCCAGATCAAGCGCGTTCTGCTTCTGCGCATCGCGGCGAAAGCCGAGCGATCTGACAAGCGCGGGATCGGCGGCGCCGTCCTCGAGCACGGCTTTCGGGTATCCGCACCGATAGAGAAAAAAGGCGGCGGTACGCGCCATGATCGTCATTGCCTCCGTATCGTCCGTGCCGGGAGCCGGAAGAAGCGCGGTGATCGCGCCGTATCCGCGCCGCAGGGAAAACTGACAGACGCCGAGCAGAGCGCGGACCGTTTCCGCGTCATCGGCGCAGTCATACGCCGCATAGGCGAGCGCATCCGCGTCATAGCTGCCGCCGCACGCTGTTACGATGCGTTCTTGTTCGGCTTTGTCCTGGATCGGTTTGATGACCAGCATGTTCTTATCCTCTATGTTATGGAATGCAGGTAGCGGATCTCCTCCTCGGTCAGATACCGCCATTGACCGGGCGTGCGGAGATCCAGCCGGATCTCCCCGACGGCGATGCGGCGCAGGCGGATCACCGTATAACCGAGCTGCTCGCTCATACGGCGGATCTGCCGGTTCCGACCTTCCCACAGCGTGATCTCGACCGTCGAGGCGACGACGCCGTCCGGCAGTGTAAAGCCGGAGGAGAGAAGCCGGGCGCGGACGGGACGGATCGCATAGCCGTCCAGCCGCATCGGCTCTTCATAACGGTGTGCGTCTTCCTCAGTCAGCGTCCCTTTCAGCGTTAAAAGATATTGCTTTCGCACGTGATGGGACGGATGCATCATTCGGTTGGCAAGTTCGCCGTCGTCCGTAAACAAAAGAAGTCCGTCCGAATACATATCGAGCCGCCCGACGGGATATACGCGTACGTCGAGAGAAGAAAGCAGAGAGGCGGCGGTCGGACGTCCCCGTTCATCCTTCATGGTCGTTACGTAGCCGACGGGCTTGTGCAGCATGACGTATATATGCCCGACCTGCTTTGCAGGAGGGGCGATGCGTTTGCCGTTCCATTCGACAAGATCGGAATCGGGATCGATCTTCGTGCCCAAAAGGGCAGGCTGTCCGTTGACGAGCACGCGTCCCGCCGCGATCTCCGCCTCCGCGGCGCGGCGGGAAAGCAAGCCGCATTCGGAGAAATATTTCTGCAAGCGAAGTTCTGCCATATCGGATCACTCCCCGCGGATTGAATTCATGAGCCGCCCGAAGAAGGAAAGCCGCTGCGGTACGGCGTCCGCCGCCGTACGGGCGACCAGCGGGACCGACGCGATCTGTCTTCCGTCGCAGGAAAACAGGATCCGACCGACCGTATCGCCCGCTGCGACCGGAGCGGCGAGCACGTGATTCGTCTCGACCGAGACGGTCACGGGACCGTGCGTGCGCGGCAATACCGCCCGTACCTCACCGGTATTCGATGCCGTGACTTCCGTGACCGGAGAACCGAGGCAGGGAAGCCTGACGGAGATCTCGCCGTCCCGCGCGAGAAGAACGGAGGTACAGAGAGAGAAGCCGTAGTCGAGCAGCGCGACGTGATCGTTCCAGTCGTCGGGCGCGCTCAGCGTCACGGCGATCAATCGGACGCCGCCGCGCTCCGCTGCGGAAACGAGGCATCGGCCGCTTTTGCTCGTGTAGCCCGTCTTTACGCCGACGGCGCCGTCATAGACGCGGAGCAGGCGGTTGTGATTGACGAGCACGCGCGTCCCGGCGCCGTCTTGCCAGGGGATCGACGTTTTCTTCGTCGATACGATCTCGGCGAACGTTTCGTTCTGCAGCGCGTATCGCGTGAGCAGCGCGAGATCGTAAGCGGTCGTATAGTGTTCCGATTCGTCGAGCCCGTGCGGGTTCGTAAAGTGCGTGTCGTTCATTCCAAGGCGCGCCGCCGTTTCATTCATCCAATCGGCGAAACGCGGGATATCTCCTGCGAGCGCGACGGCGATCGCGGCGGCGGCATCGTTGGCACTTTCGAGCAGAAGCGCATAAAGCAGCTCCCCCAGCGTCAGCGATTCTCCCTCCTTCAGGGAAACGGAGGATCCCTCGACGCCGACGGCTTCCGGAGGAACACGGATGATATCCTCGATATCGCCGTGCTCCAACGCTGCGAGCGCCGTCATGATCTTCGTCGTACTCGCCATCGGCATCCGTCGGTGCGCGTCGGTCTGTGCAAGGATCTGACCGCTTTCCGCTTCCATGAGCACGGCGGATGCGGCAGACAGTGCGGGCGGCGCGGCGGCAGCGGAGGCAGCGCAGAGAAGCAGAACGATCGCGCACAGCGCGGAAAAGATCCGGGTACGATTCATGGCATAACTCCTTCGGTGGATGATACCGTTATCATCTCCGGCTGTAGAGGGTACATACCATGAAAAATGTTGCAGCGGATTACTTCTTTTCCTGTTCCGCCGCTTCGGACTTCGTTTCACCGTCCGCGGAGGATTTTGAGAAAAGACCTTTCACGCGCTCGATCAGTTCCGGCGAACGTTCGAGAAGATTGACGATAAGCGCGACGGGGTCGTTTTTGTCCGGCGTCGGCTCGTTGACGTTCAGGAGCCGGACGTCGCCGTCCGGCGACACCACCAGAAACGCGACGGGCGATACGGTCAGTCCCGTTCCTCCTCCTCCGCCGAAATTGTTCGAGGCGGAGTCCGCCGTATTCTTTCCCCGATAGTCCAGACCGCCGGAGGCGAAACCGACGAACACCTTGGATACCGGGATCACCAGCGTGCCGTTCTGCGTCGTGATCGGATCGCCGATCACCGTGTTGGAATCGATCATGGAACGGATGCTGTCGAGGGACGTCCGGATAATCTCGTCGAGCTTGTTGTTGTCGCTCATCGTGCGTCATCCTTTCTGTAGTTCACGGCTTTTGCCGGAGCGGTTCTGCTTCGGTCTGGCCGCATTTTTTTCGCGCAGGAAGCGGAATCCGAGCGAGATACCCGTCGCTGCCAGATCCCAAAGACTGATTCGGAAGCGGAGATCGATCTCCGCCGTTGTTTTTGCAAGCAGAAAATCGGAAACGACGGAAACCTCCTCATCGTGCACACGGCGGAAACGGGTTTTCGCCGAAATAAGCTCCATGAGATAAGCGACCGCCTGTGATACGATACCGTACGTTATGCCGACGGAGGAGGCGTCCGGACCTCCGACGATGATACGCATCCGCAGAACGTCAACGCGCAGTTTTCCGAAAAAAGTGTTCAGGATACGGTCCGTCATGCCGAGAAGGATCCGGAGCGTGGACGGTTCGTCCGACATCGGCTCCGGCGGGAGTTTCTTTTTTCCTTCCGCCTTGGCGGCTGCGGCAGACGCTTTTTTCTTTCGTTCTTTTTCTTCCTTTTTTCGCTGCTTTTTCAGTGCGGCGAGCCGTTCTTTTTCCCGCCGCTTCCGGAGTTTCTTCGCGGTGAAGTTTTTCAGGCGTATTTTCTTCGGCTTCTTCGGAACGATCGTATAATAGATCCCCAGTGCGCCGACCGAGAGACGGACGGCGCCGTCATAGGAGATGCGCAGCGTGATCGGGATAAGAAACAAAAACAAGAGCAGCAGAAAGAGCGCAAGCAGGATCTTGAGTATCATCTCCGGCGTCCCTTCCTTTCCGCGTGTATTTGTTTTTATTCGTTTTCGCTGATCTCCGACTCTCCTTCGGCTGACGGAACGTCGGCCGCTTCCGCCGCGGGATCAATCTCGGAGGAATGAGCCGGAAGCGGTATCTGGGGCAGTTCTTTGAGAGATGATATCCCGAACACGCGCAGAAAATCCGGCGTCGTGCGATAGAGGAGGGGACGCCCCGGCGCGTCGAGCCGTCCGCACGGTTCGATCAAGTGCTTGTCACTGAGGGAGGTGACGCTGTAGCTTGAATCCACGCCGCGGACCGTATCGATGTACGCGCGCGTGACCGGCTCGTTATAGGCAACGATGGCGAGCACTTCGAGGGAGGAAGCGGACAGGTTGCCGCCCCGGCGGATCCCGAGTGCTTCGCGGATAAAGGGACCGTACGTCTCTTTCGTGCACAGCTGACAGCTGTCCGGATACGCGAGGAGCAGGATCCCGCGCGGCGTGTCGCCGTCGCTTTGATCGTACTCCGCCGCGTATTCCTCGACGATCCGGCGGACCTGCCCCGGCGTCAGGCGAAGTACCTCCGCGAGTTTATCGTAGGTGACAGGATGACCGGCGGCGAAGAGGATCGCTTCGAGGATCGCGCGGATCTCCGATTGTGCGAGCGGGGCCGACTCTTCGCTCGCGGCTGAAAGTATCATGTTGTCCATGTCGTACTTCTATGCGCCGAACCTCATATATTGGCGCTTTCCTTCAGGATTTTCTTGATTTCTTCCGGGTCCGTATCGCTCTGCAGCGCGATGGCGGCGTCTCCGTCCGAGCGGATCACGCCGTCGGCGGCATATTCCGTTTCCGTCAGTGAGATCACGCCGTTTTTCAACAACTCGAGCATGGACATGAACAGCGCGATCAGCATGGGGCGGGAATGCGCGGCGCCGAAAAAGGAGCGAAGCGTGACCTGACGGTGTTCTCTCAGCGAGGCGATCAGCCGCTCTGCGACTTCCGCCACGGTGACGGTGGGGCGGCGAAGGAGCGGTTCGAAACTCTCGATCGCTTCTTCGTCTGTGATCCGGACCTCCGAAAGGATCCGCAGCATGGCGCGCCGGAGCAGTTCGACGCTGTGCGGCGAGATCTCCGCGTCGTCCGCGCGGATCTCGTCCGTATCCTTGACCATGCGCAGACCGTACTCGGCGTACAGAGAAGCCATGGAGGCGCTCGCTTCCTTGATCCGTTTGTATTCGAGCATAGCGGCAGCCAGCGCCGCACGGGGATCTTCTTCCGTTTTCTCATCGCGCGGCAGGAGCATTTTGCTCTTGATGAGCATGAGCTCGCTCGCCATAACGATGAATTCGGAGGAGAGCGCGATATCCATCGCCTGCGCCGCGGCAAGATAGTCCATATACTGGGCGCACAGAAGGGAGATCGGGATATCGTCGATGTTGATCTTGTTCTTTTCGACCAGCGAGAGCAGAAGATCCAGCGGTCCCTCAAAGCGGTCGAGTTTATACTGCAGTGCTTCCATACTCATAAGAACGGCAGGAGACCGATCAGCCAGTTCATGCCGTTGTAAATCAAATTATGCACGTAGAGCAGCGGCGTCCGCAATACTCCGAGAAAGAGCAGCAGAACGAGCGCAAGAGAGATATACCGCTCGTACTGATAGATAGTATAAGCGATCTTTGCCGGCAGAAGGGCCGTAAGGATCCGCGAGCCGTCAAGAGGCGGGATCGGGAGGAGATTAAATACCGCCAGGTAGATATTCAGACTGGCAAACCATCCGAAAAAGGTACACGCCACGTAGAGCAGATCCGCCCCGAAACTGCCTGTATCCGCGACGCCGCTCCACAGCGCCGCAAAGATCCGCAGAAGCAGGATCCCGACGAAAGCGAGGATCAGATTCATCGTGACGCCCGCAAGAGCTACGAGGATCATGTCCCTGCGCGGCTTTTTGAAATTTCTTGAATTGACCGGCACCGGCCGCGCCCAGCCGAAATGGAACAGGATCATGCAGATCGTGCCGATCGGATCGAGGTGCTTGAGCGGATTCAGCGTGAGCCGCCCGAGCTTGAGCGCAGTGTCGTCGCCGCAGCGGTACGCCACGTATCCGTGCGCGTATTCGTGAAAGGTGAGCGCGACCAGGATAGCGGGGATCGTGTACAGAAGTTCGAGCAGGTTTTCCCGCAGCGCGTCCGTCATGGGCTCACCTCTTCCGAGGCGGTATCCGGCGGCACCTCGTCCAGCGCGTACAGATCCTCCCAGCGCTCGCGGCGTACGGCGACGGTCGCTTTGCCTTCCGAAATCTCAATAACGGGCGGCTTGGGGATGCGGTTGTAATGCGAAGCCATGGAATAGTTGTAGGCGCCGGTCACGAGCACGGCGAGGATATCACCGCGGCGGGGCCGGACGACGGACACGTTTTCCGCGATGAGATCGCCGCTTTCGCAGCAGCGACCCGCCACGGTGCAGGGAAAGTCAGGCGCGGCGTCGGCATGCTCCGCGTGAAGGACCGTGTATCGGGACTGATACAGCGTATAGCGCGGATTGTCCGGCATGCCGCCGTCAATGGAAACGTAGTTGCGGAAGCCGGGGATCTCCTTGACGCTTCCGACGGTGTAGAGCGTCACGCCGGCGGCGGCGACGAGAGAACGTCCCGGTTCCATAAGGATCGTCGGACGTTCGATGCGGTACCGTTCGCACCGCTGATCCAGTTCTTTCCCGAGTGCACAGACATAGGAGGGATAGTCGATCGTCGGATCGTCTTCCGTATAGCGGACGCCGAAGCCGCCGCCGAGATTGAGGATCGTTCCCGCGTAGCCGTGTGCTTGGCGCATGCGTGCAATGAAGCCGGTCATGATATCGGCGGCGTCGGCGAACGGCTCGATCTCGAAGATCTGCGAACCGATATGACAATGCAGTCCGTCGAGGACGAGATGCGGCTTGCGCATGGCGGCGCAGAGGATCGCTTCGGCGGCTCCCGTCACGATCGCACTGCCGAATTTGGAATCCACGTTGCCGGTGATGATCTTGCGGTGCGTGTGCGGATCGATCCCGGGCGTGATGCGCAGAAGGATCTTCGCCGTGACGTTCATCGCGGCGGCGAGATCCTCCAGTGCGTCCAGCTCGTCCATCGAATCAACGACGATATGACCGACGCCGAGCGAAAGCGCCGTGCGCAGATCCTCGTCCGTTTTATTGTTGCCATGGAAGAATACGTCTGACATCGGAAAGCCCGCGTGCCGGGCGGTCAGGATCTCGCCGGGCGAGACGCAGTCCGCGTACAGCCCTTCCTCTGCCATGATGCGGTAGATTCTCGTACAGCAGAGCGCCTTTCCGGCGTACACCGGTGCGGAAGCGCTCCCGAAGGCGGCGGCAAACGATTTCTTGTACATGCGGCACATCGCGCGCACGTGATCGGTGTCCAGAAGATACAGAGGCGTGCCGTACTCTTTGGCCAGCTTGACGGTATCCAGTCCGCCGAGTGTGAGATGTCCTTCCGCATTGACGCCGTAACAGGAGTGAAGCATACGTATCGTCCTTTTCAAAGTGGAATTTTTAGTCCCGATCTTAAAGACCGGCGTACCGTACGATCTCTCGCCAGACCTCGTTCCGTCCCTCGCCGTCGTGTACGGAATAGAAGATCACGGAGGCGGCGGCGGAGCAGAGCGGATCCTTTTGAAACTTTTCCTCGGACTCTTTTCGCTGCGTCGCGTTCAGCTTGTCCGCTTTCGTGGCGACGATGAGATGGGGGAGAGAAGCGCTGCGCAGATACCGGAGCATATCCCGGTCGTCGGCGGTCGGACCGACGTAGGAATCGATGAGCTGTACCACGAGACGCAACAGATCGATGCGCGGATTCGCGGTGAAATACCCGTCCGTCAGGCGTGACCAGCGCTGTTTATCCTCCTGAGAGCGTTTCGCGTAGCCGTATCCGGGAAGATCCACAAAAAACAGCCGCCCGTCCACGTCGTAGAAGTTGACGGTGATCGTTTTCCCCGGCGCACCGCTCACGTGTGCGAGCGATTTCCGGTTGAGCAGGGAATTGATGAGCGAGCTTTTCCCGACGTTGGAACGTCCGGAAAAGACGATCTGCGGGACAGGATCGGCGGGGAACTGCTGCGGCAGTCCGGCGCTTATGCGCAGCGAGGCGTTGTTGAGGTTCAGTCTCATCGGTCACATCCTTGCGGGAACGCGCATGCCGTCGGCCGGGATCACGGGGAACTCCGCGGATTCGTCGGAAAGCGGGCTCAGCGCCTCGTGCTGTACGGTCGGCAGCGGGAGTACGATCGCCGCGCGCAGGACCTCCTGTGCCGTCCGGCAGGGGACAAAGCAGAGCTGTTTGCGCACGACGGGATCGATCTCCTCGAGGTCTCTCTGGTTGTCGGCGGGGATGAGCACGGTATTCACCCCGGCGGACCAGGCGGCGGTCGTTTTTTCCTTTAGTCCGCCGATCGCCAGGACGCGTCCCGTCAGCGTCAGCTCGCCTGTCATGGCGATATCACGGTGTACGGGATTGCCGGAAAGCGCGCTCGTCAGCGAAGTGAGGATCGAAACGCCGGCGGACGGTCCGTCCTTCGGTACGGCGCCTTCCGGGACGTGGATATGGATGTCTTTCGTCTTGTAGAAATCCGGATCGACCCGGAGTTCCGCGGCGTGCGCGCGTATGTAGCTGACGGCAAGATGGGCGGATTCCTTCATCACGTCGCCGAGCGAGCCGGTCAGCTCCAGCTTGCCCGTCCCTTCCATGATGACGGTCTCGATGCGGAGCAGATCTCCGCCGGATTCCGTGTAGGCAAGTCCGTTGACGACTCCGATCGGATCGGCGTCAAAGATTCGATCCGGGATCATTTTGCGCACGCCCAGATACGAGACGACGTCTTCGGCGCGGACCGTCAGTGTTTTGATCTTGCTTTCGACGATGCGGCGCGCCGCCTTGCGGCAGACGGCGCCGATCTCTCTTTCCAGATTCCGCACGCCGGATTCGCGCGTGTAACCGTCGATGATCTCATGTATGGCGTCGTCCGAAAAACGGAGCATCCGCCGCGTGAGTCCGTGGCGTTTGAGCTGCTTGGGAATCAGATGGTTCTTGGCGATCGCCAGTTTTTCATTTTTCGTGTACGTCGTCAGTTCGAGGATCTCCATACGGTCGATCAGCGGACGCGGTACCGTATCCAGCGTGTTCGCCGTGGCGATGAATACACAGTCGGAGAGATCGAGCGGCATTTCGATAAAGTGGTCGCGGAAGGTCTTGTTCTGCTCGGAGTCGAGTACTTCGAGAAGGGCGGACGCCGGATCGCCGTGCGCGTCCGAACACATTTTGTCAACTTCATCGAGAAGGATCAGCGGGTTGCGCGTGCCCGCCTGGACGAGCGCGTTCACGATCCTGCCGGGCATCGCGCCGATGTACGTCTTGCGGTGACCGCGGATATCCGCTTCGTCCCGGATCCCGCCGAGGGAAACACGGACGTATTTGCGGTGCATGGCGCGGGCGATCGACGCGGCGAGCGACGTCTTCCCGATGCCGGGAGGACCGACGAAGCAGAGGATCTGGCTTTTCAGATTCGGGGAAAGCTGGCGGACGGCAATGTATTCGAGGATGCGGTCTTTTACTTTCTCCAGCCCGTCGTGGTCGGCGTCGAGTATCTTTTTGGCCGCAGCGACGTCGGCGCGGTCTGCCGAGGATTTGGACCACGGGATCTCAAGACAAGTATCCAGATACGTGCGGAGAACGGAGGCCTCCGGCGAGCCGTACTGCGTTTTGTTGAGACGGCCGACCTCTTTCAAAAGCTTTTGTTCCACTTCCTTGGGAAGATGCGCTTTGGCGATCTTGTCGTAGTATTCCTCTACTTCGTCGCCGGAATCCATGCCGAGCTCGCCCTGGATCACCTTGAGCTGTTCGCGCAGATAATAGTCCCGCTGATTGTCGTCGATCTGTTCTCTGACGCGCTGATGGATGCTCGCTTCCGTCTGAAGAAGCTCCGCCTCACCGTCGAGCAGGATCGTCAGCTTTTCCAGACGTCTGAGCGGCTCGTACATTTCAAGGATCTGCTGTTTGTCTTCAAGCCGAACCAGTGCGTTCGAAGCGATGAAATCGGCGAGAAGACCGGGATTCTTCAGCGCTTTGGCGGTCAGGAGCAGCTCGTCGGTAGAGGAAGGGATATACTTTACCATGTTTTCGAGGGCCGTCAGTGCCTCGTTCATCAGCGCCTCGACTTTGACGTCTCCGCCGAGGGAACGGTCGATGGATACGGTCTTCGACATGACTTCCGCGTTCATGTGATCTTCGCCGACGGCATAGGCGGTCACGGTGGCGCGGCAGATCCCTTCGGCGATCACGCGCAGATGACCTTCCGAAGTCTTCAGCGTCTGACGGATCTTCGCGACGACGCCGACGGTGTACAGATCCTGCGGCTGCGGGTATTCTTTGTCCAGTTCCTTCTGTGAGACGAGGAATATATACATATCCGATGCAGACGCGGTGCTGCATGCGGAAATGGAAATGTCCCGAGACAGCTCAAAGTTCAAAGGAAGAGCGGGAAAAGCCACGATGCCGCGAAGCGGGATGACGGGAAGCGTGAGCTTTTCGATTTTTTCGATGTATTTCGGCATATACATGCCTCCTTTCCGGGGAATCATTTTATTATATCACAAAATGCGAAAAAAATCCACACTGTGGGCGCAGTCGGATGAGAATTTTCAATTCGTACATATTCATCCGTAAAAGAGCGTATTTCGGGGGGCGAAAATGAGCGGACGCTTCTTGACAGGCACCGCCGCCGGTGGTATACTGATTGTAAACGAAGGCTATGGAAAGGAGAGACGCCGGACGTGAAACGGAAAACCCGCCTGAAAACGATCCTTTGTTTTTTGCTTGCCGTACTTCTCGTGCAGGGCGCTTTCTCTCTTTTCTGTACGACGGAAATGCTGGAGAAACTCCTGCCGCTCTGCTTCTCTGCGATCGGAGAACGCGTCACGCCGAACGACAATTCCTACACGGAGTATTACGATATCCGGCGCAGCAGCAGCGGGGCGGACGTGATCGCCGTCGGGATCGATTTTTCCTGCGCCGAGAGCTATACGCTGATGACGGACCTGATCGTTTCGATCAAGCATACCACGGACGTAGGAACGGTATTGTTCGATACGGATGAGGGGCAGGATATGATCGTGAAGATCCTTTCCTCCTCGGCCGGGTATGAACGCGGATCGTATATCGAACAGCTGCGTCGGGATACGGAATACAGCGACGCGTTTTATTCTTTCCTTGCCGCACTGGGCGAGCTCAACGACAAGTATCCTCCGCAGCGCCGACTTTCCTGCAGGGTCGTCGATCTTCCGGCGCGTTCCGATGAGGAAGCGAGCGCCGCGGCGCGGGCGTCGGCGCTGTACGAGGCGGCGCAAAAAGCGGCCGCCGGAACGGGGCGTGCCGTTTTTGTCATCGCGGATACCGCCGATATGGACGACGGCAGTCCGCTCCGCGCGGAAAGTGAAGAACTGTTTCCGCTGCTCTGTCTGTACCGCTCGGCCTATATAGGGGACGAGACGAGCATCTGCGTCGTCGACCGTTCCCGCCTGTCGTTTTTCGACCGTATGTATTCCGCGGCGTCGACGCACAGCACCGGCGTCCGTATGACACCGCACTACTCCGAAGAACATCTGACCGCGTATTTCTTTGTGATACGGAATCCGTCCTACGTGCAGCATACCCCCTGCGACGGTGAAGACGAGTAAAGGAGATGAATGCGTTGATCCGCTGCGAGGATGCAGATTTTGCTGATTTTTCCCTGAGAGAAGGCGATATCGCCGTCCCGGTCGAAATATTCCGGTCCGTCGCCGCCGCGGAGGCGGATCTGCTGGTCTATCCGGAGTTTCTGCCGCAGGCAGAGGCGTTTCTCCGCCTGCACGGGGGCGATCCGTTCTCTCAGACGGCGGCCGCTTTTTGGCTTGATACGCTGAACGGGCAGATGCATGACAAAGGATTCGATCCCTCGCCGGACGGCGCCGTCCTTATCCGCGAGTTTTCCGTCGGTTTGCCGGGTTCCGTACGAATCGAGACGGTTCTTCCCGGCACCGTCCTTGTGGAATCCGATGAGGAATGCGCACATTTCGTCAATGCGACGACGCATACGCTTGAGCCGGAGGACGGACATCCGTGCGCCGTACATATCCGTGACGGCGTCATAGCGGCGTATGCCGCGGAAAATGACGGTGAGAACGAGGACGGCGTCGAGATCCACGTCGAATGTGCTCCGCAATACAGACGGTGCGGATATGCATCTTCCTGCGCGGCGCTTCTGACACAGTCGCTCCTCGCGCGCGGAAAAAACGTTTTGTACCGCTGTCGGGCGCAGAACGCCGCATCCGCGGGAGTTGCCGCTAAGGTCGGATTCGTTCAGACCGGGCTCCGCCTCAGTTTCGTATATTATCGTTCGAATAGGCTTTGACGCCTGCATGGAGGTATACGTATGCCTTTTGACGCCGGTATGCTGCGCTGTGTCGTGCGTGAGATCGATCCCATCCTGCGCGGCGGGAAGGTAGAGAAGATCTATATGCCGCAAAAGGATACGGTCGTTCTCTCGATAAAAAACGGCAGGGAAGCGTACAGACTGCTCATCAACGCGGGACCATCCTCGCCCCGTCTCTGCATCACAAGCGAAAAAACGGAGAATCCGGCGGTACCGCCGATGCTCTGCATGATGCTGCGCAAGCATCTGTCCGGTGCGATCGTAACGGATATCCGCCAGCTCGGCTTTGAGCGCGCTGCCCGTATTTCCTTTGATACCTATGATGCGCTCGGCTTTCGTACCACGAAGCATCTGATCGCCGAGATCATGGGAAAGTACAGTAATCTCATCTTTACGGATGCGGACGAAAAGATCCTGTCGATCCTCAAACCCGTTGATTTTTCCGTGAGTCAGAAGCGGCAGCTTTTGCCCGGTATCCCGTATGAAATGCCGCCGGCGCAGGACAAGGCGGATCCGACTGCCGTGGACGAGGGAACTTTCAACCGTATTCTTGCCGCCGCGGAGGGGACGCAGACGGCGGAAACTGCTCTTACTTCCGCTTTTTACGGGATAGCGGGGGTGACCGCGCGGGAGATCGCGCTGCGCGCGGGAGGGAGGACGGATGCAGCGCTCGACGAATGCTCTATGCGGCTGTGGACGGAATTCAACGCGTATCAGCGCGCGATCTGCGGAGAGGGAGCGTGTCCTACGCTCGTGGCGGACGCGGACGGAACGCCAAAGGAATTTTTGTATATGGACGTCCGGCAGTATGGTGACAGAATGGTCTGTACGCATCCCGATACCTTTTGTGCGCTGATCGATTCCTTCTACCGGGAGCGGAGCCGCAAGGATTCCTTGCGGCAGCGTGCCTCCGACATTCTTCATATCCTTTCCGCGGCGCAGTCCCGCGTGGAGCGGAAGATCGCGCTGCAGACACGGGAACTTGAGGAATGCGCGGACGGAGAACGCTATCGCCTGTGGGGGGATCTGATCACGGCAGGGTTGTATCGGATGAAAAAAGGCGTGGATTCCGTCGTCCTCGAAAATTACTACGACGGCGGAACGCCCGTTGAGATCCCGCTCGACAGGACGCTCACTCCTTCGCAGAACGCGCAGAAATATTACAAGAAATACACGAAATCGAAAAACGCCCGCACCCATCTGACAGAACAGCTTGCACGCGGAAAGGAAGAACTCGCCTATCTTGCCTCGGTCAGCGACGCACTTACACGTGCGGAAAACGAACGGGATCTGACGGAGGTGCGCGACGAGCTGTATCACAGCGGATACGCGTCCCGTATGAAGAATTACACCGCGAAAAAACAGGCGGCGCCGTCTTTGATACGCTTCCGGACGGATGACGGACGACTCGTATACTGCGGCAAAAACAATACGGCGAACGACTATTTGACGACGAAGCTCGCATCCCGGTCGGATTGGTGGTTCCACGTGAAGAATCAGCCGGGATCTCACGTCGTGATGCAGTCGGCGGGGGACGCAGACGAACCGACGGAACGGGATTTCACACAAGCCGCCATGATCGCGGCGTTTCATTCGAAAGCGGCTGACGGCGTATCCGTACCGGTAGATTATACGCACGTCCACGCGGTGAAAAAACCGGCGGGCAGCAAACCGGGATTTGTGATCTACACGACGAACTGGACGGCGTACGTTACGCCGGACAAGCAGACGGTCGAGCGTCTGAGACTGCCATGAACGCGGCGGCGGTCATATGCGAATGCAATCCGCTGCATTTCGGCCATCAGTATCTCCTGTCACGGATGCGTGAAGAGGCGGACTGCGTCATTGCGATCCTCAGCGGCAATTTCGTACAGCGCGGCAGTGCCGCCGTGTTCGATGCGTATACGCGCGCGGAGGCGCTCGCGTCGGCGGGCGCCGACCTCGTATTTCAGCTTCCGTTCCCGTTCAGTGCGGCAAGCGCACAGTATTTCGCGGAGGCGGGGACGTCACTCGCCGAGGCGGCGGGCGCGGACACGCTGTTTTTCGGCGCATCCTCTGACGATCCGGAGCGGTATCGGCGGATCGGCGCTGCTTTGGCAAGCGACGAATTCAACGCGGCGTTTGCCGAACATAAATGTGACGCCGTCAGAAACGGTCCCGCAAGGACGCGGGAATCCGTTCTTCGCACGCTGCTTGACGCACGGGACCATGATTTTCTGCGTATGCCGAATGATATCCTTGCTTCGGAATATTGCGCTGCTCTGTGCCGTCGCGGTTCGGTAATGAAAACTCGTCCTATCCTTCGTGTCGGAAGTACGGAAATCCCTTCCTATCGCTGTGCCGCTCTGCTGCGCGAACGCCTCGCGGCGGAAGGAATCGCCGCGCTCGATTCCGCCGTACCGGAGACCGCCGCCGCGGTCTTTCGCCGCGCATGGGAAAGCGGTGCGGTCGCCGATGACCGGATACTTCAGGAGATGGCATACCGTCATCTGCGGCTCATCTCGCTGCAAGACGTCGGCGAGTCTGCCGAAGGAAACGGAGGGCTTCTGGAGCGATTGATTGCGGCATCTGCGTCTACGGCAAACGCCGAATATATGTATCGCCGCGCTTCAGCCCATCAGTATACGAATGCGCGGCTTCGACGCGCTGCGCTCTTTTCTCTTCTTTCCGTTCCCGCTGATGCGCTGAGAGAAAAAGTTCGGTATCTGTTGCTGCTCTCAGCCAGTCCGGTCGGATGCGCTTATCTTTCCGGGCATCGTCGCGATTTCACGCTCCCCGTCATCACGAAACCGTCCGTTGTACCGGACGATCCGGGTACTGCCGCACAGTACGGGCGCGCCGTGTATGCCGACCGTCTCTATACGCTTTGTCTGCACACGGTCCCCGAGGCGGGAGCGTATCTCAGAAAAACGCCTTATATCGCTCCTTAGGCTCTAAACAAAAAATCCGCACGGTATCTGAACCGTGCAGATTTTCTTTTTTGTCAACCCTCGACTTCTTCGCGGGAACGGAAGAGCAGAGAAATGCACCAAAGTCCGGCAAGTGCAACGAGCGTGTACACGATGCGGCTGACGGTCGCGTTCTGACCGCCGAACAACCAGGAAACGATGTCAAACTGGAAGAGTCCGATACTTCCCCAGTTGACCGCGCCGATGATCACAAGTATGAGCGAAATCTTGTCTATGAGCATGCGTTTTTTGTTGCGGCGGTGCCCGCCGCTCCCCTTTTTCAAATGATCCGCATGATACAGCGGAGGCCGCTTCTATCATGTGCAGCATGCGCATGGATTATCAGTGGAAATATCATCCAAGATCCCCATCATCTTCCGGATCGTGCAAAATCAAGGGAACAGCGTCGCCGAGCCGGTCGATCATCGGGTATCCGCAGGCGGCGAGTGTCTCCCGGGACGCGTGTCCGCCGGTAAAAAGGATACAGGAAGCGCCGATCGTGCGGGCGGTGCAGGCATCGTGCGGCGTATCTCCGATCAGGAACGCATTCCGGCAGGCGTCTCCCAGACGCCTGCGCGCCATATCCGCTTTTCCCGCCGCATAGATGTTGTCCAGTGCAAGGATCTCGTCAAAGCATCCCTCGAGACCGAGCATCGAAAGCTGGCGGTGCAGCATCCCGCTTTCCGACGAGGAGAGGATGCACTGCCGAACGCCGCGTTGCCGCAGAGACTCCCACGCGTCCGTAAATCCGTCGTTGAGACGAAGCGAGGAGAGACCGTCCGTATAGTTGGCGACCCACTCTACCGCGAGCACTTCGTACGGTTCCCGTTCAAAATCGAAGCCGAGCGCACGGTAATACTCGATGATGGGGAAGGTGAACACGGAACGATACGCTTCGACGGAGGATATAACGGGAAGACCGCGCTTTTCCAGCATACGGTTCACGGAACGGATACCGAGCGCGACGTCGTCAACGATCGTCCCGTTGAAATCCCAGAAAACGGTCGGATTCATAGATTATCGCCTTTCTGCCCTCCGTCCGCAATTCCCCGCGCGATGACGCATATAATGCAGGGAGTCCACAAGCAGCGGAGGTATCATAATCATGGTGATTGCCGAACTTCTTGCGCTTTTGAGCGGCGGGATCAGTTACCTCATATTGAGCGTGTCATCCGGTCAGAAATTTCCGCCGCCGCTCTCGCAGCAGCGGGAGACGGAGCTGTTCAGCAAAATGCGCGAAGAAAACGATACGGAAGCGCGCGCGCTGCTCATCGAGCACAATCTGCGCCTTGTCGCGCATATCGTCCGCAAATACTACTCGTCACAGGCAGGACAGGAAGATCTGTTGTCCATCGGGACGATCGGTCTGATCAAGGCAGTCGATTCGTTCAACCGAAAAAACGGCGCGCGCTTTGCGACGTATGCCGCGAAGTGCATCCAGAACGAGATCCTTATGGCGTTTCGCGCGCAGAAAAAGAATCAGTGTGAGGTCTCCATCGACGACGCTATTGAAACGGACAGAGACGGAAATCCGCTGACGTACGTCGACGTGGTGCGCGTGGAGGACACGATCGCGGAGGACATCGACGTACGTTGGAAGATCGCGCGCGTGATACGATACGTTAAACGTTTTCTGAGCAAGCGGGAGCGGGAGATCATCGTTCTTCGCTACGGTCTCGGCAACGAAAAGCCGATCACGCAGCGCGAAGTCGCCGAACGGCTCGGGATCTCCCGTTCCTATGTCTCGCGGATAGAAAAAAACGTTCTATCCCGGATCAGCGACTATCTGGAACATGGAACGGACGGGAGATGAGAGGAGAAGAGAAGTCCGCCGTCGGGCGGACTTTCTTCATTCCTGCAGCGCGAACAGGGTGCAGGCGTTCTTATACGTGCGTGCCGCCATCTCTTCATACGATGTGCCGCAGGCGTCGGCAACGGCGCGGACGGTGCAGGGAAGGAGGGCGGATGAATTGATCTCTCCGCGGTGCGGGACGGGCGGCAGATACGGCGCGTCCGTTTCCGCAAGGATCCGCTCCGGCGGGACAGCCGCGGCGGCCTCGCGGAGATGACGGGCGTTTTTATAGGTGATCGGACCGGAAAAGGAGATATACCATCCTGCGGCGGCAAGCTGCCGCGCCATTTCCGCGCTGCCGCTGAAGCTGTGAAAGACGCCCGTTACGTTGGGGTGGAGCCGTACAAGTTCCAACGTATCCCCGTGCGCTTCACGGTCGTGGACGATCACGGGAAGGCGAACTTCCTCAGCCAGGGAGAGCTGCAGATCGAAGATCCGTTTCTGTCGCTCGCGGCCGTCCGGATCCCAGTGATAATCGAGTCCGATCTCTCCGATCGCGACTGCTTTGGAAGAAGAAGACAAGCGTCGCAGCGCGTCGAGCGTCGCCATCAGATCCGTGTCAGGCACCTCGAGCGAATCCGTCGGATGGAGACCGACGGAGGCGACCATACCGGGGAAGCATGCGCACAAGGCGAGCGACGCTTCGGAGGCGGACACGGAGGTACCGGCGTTGAGGATCCTCGTGACGCCCGCCGCGCGTGCGTCGTTGAGCGCCTGCGCCGCTCCTCCCGGATATTCCGCTTCAAAGCGCGGATCGTTGTAATGTGCGTGCGAATCGAACAGCATCGTCAGTGCACACGCTCGCCGAGCGGCGTGTCGTCGGCAAGAAATACGACGCGGATCTGTTCTTCTCCGCTGGCGAGGATCATACCGTTCGATTCGACGCCGCAGAGCGTCGCCGGCTTCAGGTTCGCCACGACGATCAGTTTCTTTCCGATCAGCGCATCCGGCGTATAGAAACGGGCGATACCGGAAACGACCTGCCGCGTCTCGTAGCCGAGATCGAGCAGAAGCTTCAGTAGTTTTTTTGCCTTCGGCACCGGCTCGCACGCAACGACCTGCGCCGTGCGCAGTTCCACGTTCATGAAATCGTCGATCCCGATCTGCGCGATCCCTTCCGGCTTCTCCGGCTTTTTCTCAGCCGCGGGAGCGGACGCCGCCTCTTTTGCTTCGTTCTCTTCACGGATCTCCTTCATGAACTGTGCCTCGTCGATGCGGGCAAACAGCGGCGCCGCTTCGTTCACGGGTGCGCCGGGCACGGAAGCGCCAAAGGCCGCAAGGGAATCGTATCCGGTCTGTACGGCGCCGATCTGGCGGTAGATGGACTGCGATGAGGAGGGGATGATCGGTTCGAGGAGGACGGCGGCAAAGCGGATCGCCTCGATCAGATTGTACAGAACGGTGCCGAGGCGCGGTTTGTTTGCTTCATCTTTGGCAAGCGCCCACGGCGTCGTCTCGTCGACGTACTTGTTCGCGCGGCGCAGAAACTGCACGACGGCTTCGATCGCATCGGCGATATGGTAGTCGTCCATGGCGTCAGTGAACGCCTGCACGGCGGACAGCGCCGCCGCGTGCAGCTCTACATCCGTGCCTTCTTCACCGGAAGGCGCCGGGATCACGCCGCCGAAGTATTTTTTCGTCATGGCGACGGTACGACTCACCAGATTGCCGAGCGTGTTCGCCAGATCGGAATTGTAGCGGTTCACGATATTCTCGTAGGTAACGGAGCCGTCGTTGACGTACGGCATCTCCGCCAGGGCGTAATAACGCACGCCGTCCACGGTGATGCGGCGCGCGAGATCGTCCGCATAGATGACGTTGCCGCGCGATTTGCTCATCTTGTCGAGGCCGGAATTGAACCACGGATGCCCGAAGATGAGCTTCGGGAGCGGCAGACCGAGCGACATAAGGAAGATCGGCCAGTAAATGGAGTGGAAACGGACGATATCCTTGCCGATGATATGCACGTCCGCCGGCCAGTAACGGTTGAATTTCTCCGGCTGCTGTTCGTTGTCCGGATCGTAGCCGAGCGCGGTGATATAATTGGACAGCGCGTCCAGCCAGACGTACGTCACGTGTTTTTCATCGAATGAAACGGGGATGCCCCAGCGGATGGAGGAGCGGGAGACGCAGAGATCCTGAAGGCCGGGCTTGAGGAAATTGTTGATCATTTCCTTGCGGCGTGCTTCCGGCTGGATGAAATCCGGATTTTCCTCGATATATTTGATGAGGCGATCGGCATACTTGCTCATACGGAATTTGTACGCTTCCTCCGCCGCTTTCTTGACCTCGCGTCCGCAGTCCGGGCACTTTCCGTCGGCAAGCTGCGTATCGGTGAAGAAGGATTCGCACTGGACACAGTACCATCCCTCGTATTTGCTCTTATAGATGTCCCCCTGCTCGTACATTTTTCGGAACATGTGGGAGACGGCGCGCTCGTGATAATCGTCCGTCGTGCGGATGAAATGATCGTAGGAGGCCCCCATCAGATCCCAGATGCGCCGGATCTCACCGGATACGCGATCAACGTATTCCTTCGGCGTGACGCCCGCCTGGAGCGCTTTGTTTTCGATTTTCTTCCCGTGCTCGTCCGTCCCGGTGAGAAAAAACACGTCGTATCCGCGCTGCCGCTTATAGCGGGCGATCGCGTCCGTCATGATGACCTCGTACGTATTTCCGAAATGCGGCTTCGCAGATGCGTAGGCGATCGCCGTTGTAATATAGAATTTTTCTTTTTCCGCCATAATGAACTCCTTTCGTACACAAAGCGGTCAGAGTATCCGTCCGCCGCAGACCGCGCGGACGGGGGAAGGAACGTTTTTGTTATTCAGGATAAGAAAATCCGCGTACTTGCCCGGCGCAAGGGAACCGACGTCGTCCGCGATCCCGACCATCGCCGCCGGATTCGCCGTCGCGTACGGGATCGCCTCCTCCAGCGGGATGCCGGTGAAGCGGACGAAATTGTACAGCCCGTTGAGAAGCGACAGCGTACTCCCTGCCAGCGCGCCGTCCGTCTCCGTGACGGCGCGTCCGGCTTTTACGAGTACGGGCAATCCGCCGATCGTGTACCGCCCGTCGGGACAACCGGTCGCTTCCATGGAATCGGTGATCAGCACGAGTTTATCCTTCGGCTTCGTGCGTGCGAGCAGACGGGCGATGGCGGGATCCGTGTGCATCCCGTCACAGATGAATTCCGCATAGGCGCCATCCGCAAGCATCGCCGCGCAGACGCAGCCCGGCTGCCGGTGATGGAGCGGGCTCATGCAGTTGAAGGTGTGCGTGAAGGAGGTCGCGCCCCATTCGATGGCCTGCATCGCTTGTTCATACGTGCAGTCCGTATGGGCGATGCCGACGGTCGCACCGCGTCGGACCGCCTCACGGATGAACGTCTCGCTGCCGGTCAGTTCCGGCGCGACGGAGATATGCACGGGGCGCTGTCCGTCGCCGAGCAGCACGGGGAGTTCCGTCGGATCGGGATCCGTCAGAAGATCCTCGTTGTGTGCGCCGCGGCGTTTTTTACTCAGATAGCGTCCTTCCCAATGGATCCCGCCGATCCGCGCTCCGCGCGGCGGATTCGCCGCGGCTTCGCGGATCCGCTCCCCTGCGGCCGCCCATTCCTCCGGCGTGGCGGAGGCAAGCGTAGGGAAAAGGCAAGTCGTTCCGGCTTTCGCATAGGAAAGCAGGATCTCCTCCATTTTGTCCGCCGGGATCGTGCAGAAATCGTATCCGGCTCTGCCGTGCGTGTGCACGTCGACCATACCGGGTATGATCCAGGATCCGCCGCAGTCGATGCGTTCGTCGGACTCCGGCATGCCGTCCGTGAGCGCCGCGATCCGATCTCCCTCCGTGAGAAGTTGTACCTGTCGGAAAGAATGCGTTTCCGTATCATATACTTGTCCGCCGACAAACAGTCTTTTCATAATCGCCTCATCGTATCCTCATATCGTCATTGCCGATATCGTTATTGTAATAGTATAGCAAAAATACGCCGGTATTGCAAGGGTTTTATGATTATTCTCCGCCGTTGGCGGGGGCATCCGTATTCGTACGTTCATGCAGCATGCGGTACAGCTCGCTTTTGGATACGCCGCGTGCGCGCGCGGCCGCCTTCAGCGCGTCCATACGTCCGAGCCCCTGCTGCATGAGCGCCGCGACGTGCTCACACGGATCCGCCGGATATTCCTCATGGCGTTTATTGCGTTCCGTACCGGCTACGATCAGTACGAATTCCCCTTTCGGTTCCGTTTCGGCGAAATGATCCGCGGCGCCGCCGAGCGTCATGCGCAGGATCTCTTCATTCAGTTTTGTGATCTCGCGGCAGAGCGTGACGCGGCGTTCCGCGCCGAAGGTACGGATAAGGTCGCTCAACGTCGCGCGCAGCTTGTGCGGTGCTTCATAGAAGATCATCGTTCTCGGTTCTTCGGCAAGCTCGCTCAGCCGTTCTCTGCGTTCGCTTTTGTCCGTGGAAAGAAATCCCTCGAAGACAAAACGTCCGGTCGGGAGCGCGGACAGCGTCAGTGCCGTGACGGCGGCGCATGCGCCGGGGACGGAAGTGACGGGGATGCCCCGCTCCGCACAGAGGACGACGAGATCTTCTCCCGGATCGCTGATCGCCGGGGTACCCGCATCCGTGACGAGCGCGCAGGACTCGCCTGCCTCCAGACGTTCGGCGATGATTTCACCGCGTTCCCGCTTATTGTGTTCATAATAGCTGACCATCGGCTTGGAGATGCCGAAGTATGCAAGAAGCTGTCCGGAATTCCTTGTATCCTCCGCCGCGATGAAATCGACCTCCGACAGTACTTTCTGCGCGCGCGGCGAGAGGTCTGACAGATTGCCGATCGGCGTAGCTACGAGATACAGGGTGCCGCCGAGCGTGCGGTTTTTGTCCTCGGCGGAGAGATTCCTCTTCTTCGGATGGCTCATATCTTTGTTTCCTTTCCGGCGGAAAACAGAAATTCCATGGAAAAGCCGTCGTAGATGCGCTGCATCGCGTCGGTATAGACCCGTTCGGCGGCGCTGCGATAGATGCAGAGGGGAGGCGCGTAAAGAAGGGAGGGCGATGCGTCCTTGACGGCCTCCACAAGGATCAGGCAGGGCGCCGACGAGGGATCCGGGTATACGGTGACCATACGCTTGGGTTCCAGCCTCCCGGCGCGCAGCGCGCACAGAAGATCCGCGAGACGATCCGGGCGGTACACGACGTAAAACGAGTCTCTGCTTTGAAGCAGCCGGGACCCGGCCGCACAGAAGTCGTCCACCGTACCGTTTTCCTCCCGCCGCGCCGTCTCCATTCTCTGCGAAGAATGACGCAGTCCCGCGCCGCACCGCAGGTACGGCGGGTTGGAAACGACGACCGTCGGGTGCTCTCCGATCGCACGGACTCCCAGCTTCCGTACGTCTGTTTGGACGACGGAGATCCGCGCGCCGAGACCGTTTCGCTCCGCGTTGCGGCGGATCAGCGCACAGTATTCCTCCTGCAATTCCACGGCGTGGGCGTGCTCGATCTTACCGCCCGCAAGACAGAGCAGGGAAACGATGCCGCTGCCGCTGCCGAGATCCGCAAGGATACCGCGCGGGATCGGTCGGACGAACGCGCTGAGAAGATAGGCGTCCGTGCCGAAGCGTATCCCGTCCTTTTTCTGCAGAAGTGAAATATGCTCGTTGACGTTTTCGATCAGCTCGTCGTCCGCCGTCGGGGGAAAGTCATGCCGCATCGCAGTCCCTTTCGTGATGATCGGTATGCAACAAAAACCGCGCACGAGGCGCGGTTTTCGCTGCATGTACGGTTTCCTTGGATTACGCGTCCAGCGCGGGAGCGCCGACGGGGCAGGCGCCTGCACAGGCGCCGCATTCGAGGCACTCATCCGGATTGATGACGAACTTGCCGTCTTTTTCCTTGATGCATTCCACAGGGCATTCCGCAGCGCACGAGCCGCAGCCGACACAAGCGTCGGCATCGATCTTATAAGCCATAACTGTACCTCCTTTTGGTTTCTATATATACTGTAACACAAAACGAAGCAAATTGCAATTGTTTCTTCAAAAAAAGAGAAAAAAACTTAAAGGATTTCACTTAGCCGCGGAAATGCGTTACTGTTCGGCGTCTTTGGGCTCCGATCCTTTCGGCTTCTGCGCGTTCTTTTTGGACTGTGAGTGCTCCGGAAGCTTCAGCACGGTGACGTCGTCCCGGTTGAAGGAACGGAACACCGTTTCTCCCTGCCGGTCGGTGAAGGCGACCTTGAGCATTCCCTCCAGCGGTGCGATCTCCGTCACGGTACCGGGACCGTCCGAAGTGTCGACGCGGCTTCCGACCGGCGGCGTCAGGCGCAGTTCCTCTTCATAGGTCTTGTACTCATAGTGGAGACAGCACATAAGTCTGCCGCAGGCGCCGGAGATCTTTGCGGAATTCAGAGAGAGATTCTGTTCTTTCGCCATCTTGATCGATACCTGTGCGAAATCGGACAGAAACGTCGTGCAGCAGAAAGGACGTCCGCAGATCCCGATCCCGCCCATCATTTTCGCTTCGTCCCGGATGCCGATCTGACGCAGCTCGATCCTGGTACGGAAAACGGAGGCCAGATCTTTGACGAGGTCGCGGAAGTCCACGCGTCCTTCAGCGGAGAAATAAAAGAGCAGTTTGCTGTTGTCAAAAGTATACTCTGCGTCGATGAGCTTCATTTCCAGATTGTGGTCGCGGATCTTCTGCAGACAGATGTCGAAAGCGTTTTTTTCAAGGGCGATGTTCGCGTCGTGGCGTTCGTCGTCGTTCGTCGTGGCACGGCGGATCACGGCGCGGAGCGGCGGCACGAGCTCCGACGTCGGTACCTCCTTGTTGGCGATCACCGCCTCGCCGTATTCCACGCCGCGGGAGGTCTCGACGATCACGTGATCGCCGGCGGAGATCTCCAGTTTTCCGGGCGAGAAATAATATACTTTGCCTGTGTCGCGGAAGCGCACCCCGACGATTTCCGTCATCTCCGGGGCACCGAAATTCTGATGCATTCTGTTATCCTGTTCCATAACGGTCAGCGGACACCCGCCATTCCTTTCGATTCATGTGTGTGCAGAAACAGATCGGTCATTGTGGGGAAGATCCCGGCGTTTGCGCGGATCCTGTCGTATGCGCTGAAGACGCGTCGGAAGGCGGCGGTGATCCGCGTCAGTCCGACTCCGCCGGCCGGCGTATTCTGTCCTTCCGCGAACGAAAACTGTACGGGAAGATCGGGGCATTTTTTGCGGACGGCAAGGTCGCGCAGCGCCAGCATCATGAGCGACAGAAGCGTAAGGACGGCCTCTCTCTCTTTCGGCAGGGATAAGAGAAGCTGTGCACATTCGGCGGAATCGGTGCGGAAAAGCAGCGATACGGCGCGTACGGCATCCTGGCGCAGCGCGTGATACCGCGCGCCGTCGGACGAGGAGCGGGCGAGGAGGCGCTTTGCCTCGCCGAGCGCGCCGCCGCAGGCGGCACACGCTTCGGCGAACCACTCCGGATCGGAGCGTTCCAGCGCGGCAAAGCGGCTTTCCGCGCAAAGATACTCCGCGACTTCCGGCGCCGTAAAGCTTTGCATACGGAAGATCGGAGCGCGGCTGCGCACCGTTTCGAGCAGGGCGGAGGAATCCGTCGTCAGAAGAAAGAATACGGCGTACGGGGGCGGCTCTTCCAGCGAGAGCAGCAGGGCGTTCTGCGCGGACGGCGTCAGCTTTTCCGCTTCCTCGATACAATAGATCTTCTTCGTATTTTCGTTCGGCGCGCTCCAGAGATCCTCGCGCAGGGTGCGGATCGCATCGACGCCCACCGTGGCGTGATCCTTGTCCCGCCGTACAAAGTACACGTCCGGGGACACTCCCTCGCGGATCTTGCGGCAGACGGCGCACCGTCCGCAGGGAAACCGTTCGTCGGTATCACCCGTGCAGCTGAACGCAGCGGCGGCGGCCAGCGCGGCCGTATGCTTTCCGCTGCCGGGGGGACCCTCGAGGATAAAGGCGTGACCGGCACGACCGCTCAGAATATCGCGGCCGAGGATGTCCCGGATCCGTTCGTTGCCGATGAGAGTCGGGAATATGCCGGGATTCTTCATCCGTCCGCCTCCTTTTTCCGTTGCCTGCTATTATTATAGCAGACTTACGACCGACTGTCAAATCATCCGGCGCATTTTCTGTGAAATTCCGTTCCCGTGCTCTCCTTCCGTAATTGCGGAAAAGACTTGACCGCGGTGGAAAATTCATGTATAATGAAGTATCATATCCTGTACATCCGTATGAAAGGACTCCCATGGTCAAAATCATCGGCGTGGACGCGGATTCGCTCGCCGCACGTGCGGGGATCCGTGCCGGGGATTATCTGATTTCCATCGACGGTCACGATATCCGGGACGTTCTGGATTACCGTTTTTTTCTTGCTGAAAAAAAGATCCGTCTTCTGATCCACCGGGATGCCGATCTGTTTGACGTCGAGATCCGCAAAAGGATGTACGACGATATAGGGCTTTCGTTCGAGACGCCGCTGATGGATCAAAAGCACCGCTGCGAGAATAAGTGCATCTTTTGCTTCATCGATCAGCTCCCGGGCGGCATGCGCCCCTCCCTGTACTTCAAAGACGACGATTCCCGCTTGTCCTTTCTGCATGGGAATTATATCACGCTCACGAATCTTCGCCAGCACGACGTCGACCGTATCATTGAGATGCATATTTCTCCCGTGAATATTTCGATCCATACGACGAATCCGGAACTGCGTGTAAAAATGATGCACAACCGCCGCGCGGGGGAGGTGCTCGGGTACATCCGCCAGCTGGCGGACGCAGGGATCAGTCTCCGCGGACAGATCGTTCTCTGCCGCGGGATCAACGACGGCGAAGAACTGACGCGCACGCTCACCGATCTTACATCCTATTATCCGGCGCTCGACAGCGTGTCGGTCGTTCCTGCCGGTCTGACCGGTCATCGGGAGGGATTGTATCCTCTGGAGCCGTTCACGCCCGAAGAGTGCGCGGAGGTGATCGGTCAGGTCGATCGCTTCGGCGAGGAATGTCTCTCCCGCTTCGGCGAGAGGATCTTTTACTGTTCCGATGAATTTTATCTCCGCGCCGGGATCCCGATCCCGCCTTACGAATACTGGGGGGACTTTTCACAGATCGAGAACGGCGTCGGGATGATCGCCTCCATGGGGTACGAATTCGACGCGGCGCTCGAAGCGCTGACGGACGAGGAAAAGGCGCTGCCGCGCCGTATTTCCGTCGCTACGGGCGAGGCCGCGTTTGATTTTATTTCCGGACTGGTTGTAAAAGCAAAGCAAGTGTGTTATAATATGGAATGTACCGTATACTGCGTGGAGAATCGCTTCTTCGGCGGTCTTGTCACGGTCGCGGGACTGTTGACGGGGAAGGATCTTGCCGAGCAGCTTGTCGGCAAGCCGCTCGGCGAAGAGCTGCTTCTGCCGCGGACGACGCTGCGTGCGGAAGGAGATCTCTTTTTGTGCGGGATGACGCCGGAGCAATTATCGTCAATATTGAACGTGCGGCTGCGCTTCTCCGAAAACGACGGCGCCGCCTTTCTGGACGCGCTGCTCGGAGAGGGCGGAGACGTGCGGGGCACGCCGGGTTGTAGGTAAACGGAAATGATGAAACGCTTTACAGTCCTGCTTATTGCGGCTGTGTTCGCTGCCGCACTGTGCGGATGCCTCTCGGATCCCGTGACGCTGCCGGATGCTCCGTTTTCCGTGGATTTCACCGACGAAGAACTGCCGGAAGGTTCCCGTGCCCGCGGATGGGTGACGATTCCCGTCCTTGTAGGATATCCGGACGGCGCCGCCGCCGAAGCCTTCCGCGGCGCGGCGCTGACGTACGCGCTGGACGTGTTTGCCGAAAAAGGACCGGTCTCCGGCACTGCCGCAGACTATCGGTATGAGACGGCCGAAGCGGTCCTTTGCCTTGCCGCGCCGCAGCTCGTTTCGGTACGGATCGGCGTCGTGTTTTCCGCTGAGGATGCATCCGAGAACGTGCGGTTCGCGTATTCCTTCAACTACGATCTCAACTCCGGCTCCGTTTTGCGTACGGAGGACGTAATTGCCGACTATCCCGCGTTCCGAAAGCTCTTTGAGAGCGGTGCGTTTACTCAGGATTTCGGATATCCTTCGCTTGCACGGGAGGTATCCTATACCGATATGATCGCGCAGTACCGTGCCGAATACGGGATCTATCCTTCGCTTTACTTTACGGAGGGACGTATCGGGGTGCTGATCGACGTGGTGCAGGGTCTTGACGGATACGCCGGCTTTTCCGCCGACATCCGCGACGTGCGGAAGTATCTGCACACGGAGGATCCCACGGTTGCCGCGCTGTGCGGTCTGAAAACAAATTCAATGCAGTAAAGAAACGGACGAAACATATGCCGAAGCCAGTACTTGCCATCGTCGGACGTCCCAACGTCGGGAAAAGCACCCTGTTCAACAAATTGATCGGGGAACGGCGCGCCATCGTTGAGGATATCCCCGGCATCACGAGAGACCGCATTTACGGGGAAACGGAATGGAACGGACGCTCGCTCATCGTGATTGATACGGGCGGCATCGAGCCCGGAACGGACGATCCGCTTCTCGTCAAAATGCGGGCGCAGGCGCAGATCGCCATCGATACGGCGGACGTGATCCTGTTCGTATGCGATATCCGCACGGGGCTGATGCCGGATGACCGCGATATCGCCGTCATGCTGAAACGCAGCGGAAAACCGGTGGTCCCGTGCGTCAACAAAGCGGATGCCGTCGGAAATACCGCACCGGAGTTTTACGAATTCTACGAGCTCGGTTTTGAGATCGATCCGATCCCGCTTTCTTCCGTGCACGGAACGGGGACGGGCGACGTTCTCGATGCCGCGTTGGCGGCGCTGCCGCCCGGTGCGGAGGAAGAGGTCGAGGAGGATCGGATCAGCGTCGCCGTCATCGGGAAGCCGAACGCGGGGAAATCCTCGCTCGTCAACCGTATCCTCGGCGACGAGCGCATGATCGTCTCCGATATCCCGGGAACGACGCGGGACGCCATCGACTCCCGTCTGGACAACGAATTCGGAAAGTATACCTTTATCGATACGGCGGGAATCCGCCGCCACAGCCGCGTCGAGGACCGCATCGAAAAATACAGCGTGCTGCGTGCCAAGATGGCTGTGGAACGCGCCGACGTCTGCATCCTCGTCATCGACGCTTCCGAAGGGATCACGGAACAGGACGAAAAGATCGCCGGCATCGCGCACGAAGCGGGTAAAGCGACGATCATCGCCGTCAACAAGTGGGATCTTGTGGAGAAGGAGAACGGAACGGCGGAATCCTTCACGAAAAAGATCGAAAACGCGCTTTCCTATATGACGTACGCGCCGATTTTGTTCGTGTCCGCCGTGACCGGACAGCGCGTCGGAAAACTGTTCGAGCAGATCAATTACGTGCACAATCAGACGAATCTGCGGATCTCCACGGGCATGCTCAACGACGTGCTCGCCGACGCAGTCAGCCGTGTCCAGCCGCCGTCCGATAAGGGAAAGCGGCTGAAGATCTACTACATGACGCAGTCCTCCGTGGCGCCGCCGACTTTCATTCTTTTTACCAACAGCATCGAACTGTTCCATTTTTCCTATCAGCGCTATATAGAAAACTGTCTGCGCAATACGTTCGGTTTCCGCGGAACGCCGATCCGGCTGATCCTCCGGCAGCGCGGAGACGAAAAGGATCAATAAGGAGGCACTATGAATTATACGTTCGACGACGTGTATTCCAAGGGATTTCTCGGTACATATCTGGAACAGACGGGAACGGAGACCGGCGGCGGCTTCTTTCTGCTCGTCACGCTCGGGTTCCTCGTCGCCTCCATAATCCCGTATCTTCTCGGAAGCCTCAATTTTGCCGTGATCCTTTCAAAACGCTGTTTCCATGAGGATATCCGCGACTATGGCAGCGGGAACGCCGGGATGACGAACATGCTCCGCACTTACGGCACCGGTCCCGCCGCGCTCACTCTTGCCGGAGATGCGCTCAAAGCCGTCCTTGCCGTGGTGATCGGACGACTGATCTGGGGCAGCATCGGCGCTTACGTCGCCGGACTTTGCTGTGTGCTCGGTCACGTTTTTCCCGTCTTTTATAAGTTCAAAGGAGGGAAGGGCGTCGTCGTTACGTGCGTAACGATCCTTATGACCAACTGGCTCGTCGGGGTGATCCTGATCTCGTTTTTCGTTCTGCTCGTCGCCGCGACCCGCTTCATATCGCTCGGCTCCGTCATGTGCGCTTTGATCTATCCGTTGCTCCTCTCACGGCTGAACGGAAGCGACCCGTCGCTCGTTCTGCTGTTTGCCATTGCGATCGCGGCCATCGTCGTGATCAAGCACCGCACGAACATCAAGCGCCTCATCGAGGGAAAGGAAAACAAGATATCCTTTTCACATAAGGAGAAAAAGAGCGCCGCCGATCCCGCCGCATCGGAGGATCACAGTGAGGACGGAAAGGGATCATGACCTTCACCGATGCGCAGAATGCGGAGATCCTCCGTTTTTTCGATACCGTCATCCGCAGCGCGTACTCTTCGACGCTGCGCAATCTTGTATTCTCCTCACCCGTATCCGGCGAGCTGTGCAAGATCAAAGGCACGCTCCGCCTGATCGCGGCAAAGCGGGTGCTGCAGCTTGAATCGAGTTATACGGAAGGGCGTGTCTCTCAGGAGAACGTTCCTCCCGAGCAAATCGGGGACGCGATCCGAAAGTACTTCGGCGCTCCTTTCTTCCGCATCGATCTCAACGATGAAAACGGCACGGCGTCGCTGCTCCTCTCGAAGCACGGACAAGTCAAAGCGCTTCTTCCCAACGTGCTGCTCCGGGCGCTGGACGGATCCGCCGCCGCTTCCGTCCGCTCCGCGATGGAACTGTTCGGCAACGATCGGGAAAAACGCCGCGTACTCGACGGCAGCGAACCGTTCCTTCGCGCGCTCGGGATATCGGACGTTTCCGGACGCGTACATGACAAAAAACAGGCGAAATTCCGGCAGATCTGCCGCTTTTCCGAGCTCGTTCTCGAAGCGCTGCCGCGCATGCCGCAGACGGGGACGCTGCGCGTTGCCGATCTCTGCTGCGGAAAAAGCTATCTGAGTTTTGCCGTATATCACGTACTGCATACGATCGCGGGACGAGACGTGCAGATGCTCTGCATGGATCTTAAGAAAAGCGTCATCGACTACTGTGCGCAGACGGCACGGTCGCTCGGCTTTGACGGGATGACGTTCCTCTGCGGCGATATTTCCGGCTACTCACCGCCGGAGCCGCCGGATCTCGTGCTGTCTCTCCACGCGTGCGACGTGGCGACGGATCTTGTGCTTGAAGCCGCCGCACGGGCGCATGCTTCCGTCATCCTCTCGACGCCCTGCTGTCAGCGGCAGCTCAGCCGGGATCTGCGATGTCCCTCGCTCGCTTTTATCGCAAACAGCCCGGTGCTCCGTCGAAAATTCTGCGACGCGGCGACGGACGCCTTACGGCTTCTGCGGCTCGAATGCACCGGGTATTCCGCCGAAGCGCTCGAATTCATCGATCCGGAAGATACGCCCAAAAACATCATGCTCCGCGCGTACCGTATCCGCGATTTCCGCCCGGATTCCGCAACGACCCGACAGAAAAGGCAGGAATACCAGGATGCGTACCGCTTGCTGACGGCGGAGGATCCGCCGCCGTTCCCCGATGACACGACACATACCGCTTCACCAGCGACACAGGAGGTTTCCATGAACCAAGCACAGCTTCTCGAAACGATCGGCCGTACCGACGTTACGGCGCAGCGGCGACTCGACGCGCTCCGTCAGCTCGCCGAAGCCGTCCGGCGCGGCGAGATCACAGCGGATCAGCCCGGCCATTTCACGAACAATCACATCCACACGTCCTATTCGTTCTCTCCGTATACGCCGACTTCGGCGGTCTTTTCAGCCTGGCGCGCAGGGCTGAAAACGGCAGGTATCATGGACCACGACAGCGTCGGCGGCACGCTCGAATTCCTTGAAGCGGGAGAGATCATGCATCTGCCCGTTACCGTTGGATTTGAGTGCCGTGTGAGCGCAGCGGGAACGCCGCTTGAGCACCGGCGTCTGAACAATCCCGATCAGGTCTCCTGTGCGTACGTCGCCATGCACGGCATTCCGCATCAGAGCCTTACCGAGGCGGAAAAGGTGCTCGCGCCGCTGCGTGCGCACCGCAACGCGCGGAACCGGCTCATGTGCGAGCGGATCTCTTCACTGCTCGCACAGACGGGGATCCGTCTCGATTTTGATCGTGACGTCCTTCCGCTGTCTATGGCGGAAGAGGGCGGAAGCGTCACGGAGCGCCACGTGCTCTTCGCACTTACCCGTCTTCTTACCGCGGCGTATCCGGCACGCGAAGACTGCATGCAGGCGATCGAACGCGTGATCGACCAGCCGCTCACGGAAAAGGAACGGAAGAAACTGCGCGAGGCTCCCGCGCAGTTCTATGAATACGACATCCTCGGGATCCTGAAAAGCTATATGGTTACCCGCTTCTACGTGGACGCCGACAAGGAATGCATGCACATTTCCGAATTTGCCGCGCTTTCCGACAGGCTGGGCGGTATCTCCGCCTACGCCTATCTCGGCGACGTCGGCGAATCCGTTACGGGAGATAAGAAGGCACAGAAATTCGAGGATGACTTCCTCGACGAGCTCTTTGAAGAGCTGCACCGCATCGGCTTCCGGGCGATCACCTACATGCCATCCCGTAATACGCTCGCTCAGCTCGAACGGGTCATGGGACTCTGCGAAAAGTACGGCTTTTTCCAGATCAGCGGAGAGGATATCAACTCGCCTCGTCAGTCGTTCCTCTGCCAAGCGCTCCAGCGCAAGGAATTCCTCCACCTCCGGAAGGCTGCCTACGCGCTGATCGGACACGAAAAGGCGGCGTCTCAGCGGTTGGAAAACGGCATGTTTTCCGCCGAGACCATCGCACGCATGCCCTCTCTTGCCGATCGGATCTCTTACTTCTCCTCCGTTGGTGAACGGTGATATTTCAGTATTCTGCAAATTTCAGGAAAGGATCGCGTAAGCGAGCACACGGTTATGAGCATTGAAGCATTGGTACAGTTTTCCCGCAAATACGGATCGGATCCCCGGTTCGTTCTCGCAGGCGGAGGAAATACCTCCTATAAAACGGAGGGGACGCTGTTCGTCAAGGCAAGCGGTACTTCTCTTGCCTCCATCACGGCGGACGGGTTCGTCAAAATGGATCGCGCCGCGCTGGACGCTATCATGACCCACGTATATCCTTCGGATCCTGCGGCGCGGGAGGCGGAAGCGCTGCGCGATCTCATGCACGCACGCTGTGCGGGAGAGGAAGGGAAGCGCCCGTCCGTTGAGACGCTGCTCCACAATCTTTTCCCGCAGAAGTACGTGCTCCACGTACATCCCGCGCTCGTCAACGGGCTCACCTGTTCCGTCGACGGTGAGAAAACGGCGCGTGCTCTCTTTCCCGACGCGCTTTGGATCGGTCAGTCTGAGCCGGGATACGTGCTCGCCAAGACCTGCAGCGATCGGATCGCTGCCTATGCCGAGAAGAACGGCGCGGCACCGCAAGTCGTCTTTCTGCAAAATCACGGCGTATTCTTTGCGGCGGAATCCTCCGATGCGCTGGATACGCTCGTGACGCGCGTTATGGATGCGATCGCGTCCCGCATCGTCCGTGAACCGGATCTCACCGCATCCGAGGCGGACACGGCCGCAGCGGCGTCCGTCGCTCCGCTTCTCAGGATGCTTTCCGCGCCTGACGGCTGTGCGATCGTTCGCTTCCTGAATAACCGCGAGATCGAGCGCTTTGCCGCCTCCCAAGAAACGTTCGCGCCGCTCGTGGAGCCGTTTACTCCCGATCATATCGTGTACTGCAAGGCGGAACCGCTCTTCCTCACGGAAACGGAGCCGCAGGCCGTCATCGCGGCTTTCCGTGCCTTCCGGGAACGCCGCGGATTCGATCCGCGCATCGTCTTCCTGCGCGGCGTCGGCATGTTCTCCGTCGGTGCGACGGAGAAGGACGCCGAGACCGCCGAATCCGTGTTCCTTGACGCCATGAAGATCGCCGTATATGCGGAAAATTTCGGCGGCGCTTCTCACATGACGCCGGCGCTCGCCGATTTCATCATCCACTGGGAAGTGGAGAGTTATCGTGCCAAGGTAAGCGGCGGTAAGTCCGCCGGCGCGCCGCTGAGCGGAAAGATCGCGCTCGTGACCGGCAGCGCGCAGGGCTTCGGCGCCGGGATCGCCGAGTATTTGGCGAGTGAAGGTGCTGCCGTCGTTATTGCCGATATGAACGCTTCCGGAGCCGCCGCGGAAGCGGAGAAGATCCGGAGCGAGATCGGAACGCCTTCGCTGTCCGTCGCCGCCAACGTGTCCGACGAGGATTCCGTTCGGAAGATGATCGAACAGACGGTGCTTGCCTTCGGCGGTCTTGACATATTCGTCAACAATGCCGGGATCGTTCGCGCGGGAAGTCTCGAAGAAATGACGAAATCGAATTTCGAACTCGTTACCGCGGTCAATTATACCGCGTACTTCCTCTGCGTCAAATACGCCACCGTGCCGATGAAACTCCAGCGGCTTGCCTCGCCGGAATACATGTCCGACGTCATTGAGATCAACTCCAAGTCCGGCCTCGCGGGAAGCAACAAGAATTTTGCTTACGCCGGCAGCAAATTCGGCGGTATCGGATTGACGCAGTCCTTCGCTCTCGAGCTTGCGCCGTACGGGATCAAGGTCAACGCCATCTGCCCCGGCAATTTCCTCGACGGTCCGCTGTGGTCCGATCCGGATCGGGGACTGTTCGTCCAGTATCTCCGTGCGGGCAAGGTGCCGGGAGCCAAGACCGTCGCGGACGTGCGCGCGTATTATGAGGCAAAGGTGCCTCTGGGACGCGGCTGCCGCACGGAAGACGTCGCCTGTGCCGTTTCCTATATCATCCGTCAGAAATACGAGACCGGACAGGCGATCCCTGTGACCGGCGGTCAGGAAATGCTGAACTGATTACCCGTTTCATCAAAAAGCACCGTGCAGCAAAAACTGCACGGTGCTTTTCGTATACGGTTCAATCAGAGACCGGGGAACTGGCATCGGGGAACCAGCCGCGCCGGTCGTAGCGGTCGAGCAGATAACCGACCAGTTTCATGCCGCACCAGCCGAAGAGGATCCCGAGCAGCAGCCCGACGAGCACGTCGCTCGGATAATGTACGTACAGATAGAGACGCGAAAGCGCCACGAGGATCGAAAGAACGAGCGCCGGGATACCGAAGCGCTTGTCCCGGAACATCAAGACCGTCGTGCACTCAAAGCAGGCAAGCGTGTGTCCGGAAGGGAAGGATCCGTCCGCCAGCTTGTCGACGAGGAGTTCGATCGCGGGATTCAGGTCATAGGGACGGGTACGGGCGACGAGCGGCTTGATGCCGCAGTTGACGATCAGTACGCCAAGCGTCAGTGCCGCGCCCATCATCAGACCTGTACGGCGCGTTTTTTTGAAGCATAGAAACAAAATCGATACGGCGATCCAGAAAATACCGCCGTCGCCGAATTTTGTGACGATGGGAAAGAATACGTCCAAAAAGGTACAGCGGAACGTTTCCTGGATGAAGTCGAGAATGCCTAGTTCAAATACATTCATATTTTACGTCTCCTCAATGGTTCAATCTGTCGTACATCAGATATTTCTCTCCGACGCGGCGAAGGTAAAAAGTGGTGTCGATATAGTCGCGGTAATCCGCGCTGCCGATGCGGTGGAGCACGTGGATCATCGTAACGCGGCAGGAGAAGGTATCCGGATCGTAGGCGTAAAACTCGGACGTCTCCACGTCCTGAAATTCATAGGAGGAGTGGTCTATAACGAAGTACGTTTCCGTCAGGCGCGTGTTCTCGTACAACTCGCTGTTCGGATCTATGTACGCTGCCGCACGATAGAAGCCCGCATCGTTCTGCATATACGCGGCAAGCGCCTGCGCTGCCGCGACGACGTATTCCGAGTATTCGGCACGCAGGGATTCGCTGTATACGATGGGGGCGGAATAGGTGCCGTCCGCATCCTGCGTGAGAGGTACCTCAGCCCCGGCAGGCTCCCGTACTTCAACGGAAGCAGGGGGGAGATACAGTCCGTCAGCCGCATAGGTCACGAAGACGATCCCCTCGACGCCGGGCGACATATGGGCGCAGCTCTCATGCTCCGTACGTTCTCCCGTCAGCGCCTCGTCGCCGAGCAGACGTCCGTTGACGTATACGGAATCACCCTTGGGGACGGTGATCCTCACGCTTTCCCGGCCGGCACAGTAGAGCTCGATGGTATCCAGTTCATAAAGGGCAAAGCCTTTCTCCGTCTTTTTTTCACCAGGACGGATCGTGAAAGCCGAAAATTTGACGTCGTCCGCCTTCACGATGTATTTGCGCACGTCGTCGAGCCCGGTGGAAATGGAACTGTATGAAATGTCCTTTCCCGCGGTATAGGTACGAAGATAGGCGGCGACGGCATCTTTGTCCTCGTACGGCGTCAGCGGAACGGAAGCGGCTGCGTTGACGAGACGATCGAACGAGCCGTCGGCATAGTACGTCTGAAAGACGCGCTCCGCTTCGTACTGTGGCTGTGCGGTCTCGTAATCCGCTAAGATCACGCGCACGTACCGCAGACCGATATGCAGGGCGATAAGGAATACGGCGATGAGGAGAAAGTAAACGGGATAAAAAATGGAGCGTTTTTTCTTTTTCTTCACGCGTCATCCCTCCTTCGCCACGAGAAAATAGGTGGGGATACGCCGCGGATTCGTGAACGCCTTATATTTGTTCACCAGTCCGCGCAGCTGGTATTGATCGAGCGTGGAGGTATCGATCGAATACTTTGTATAATAATCTTCGTAATACATCATGGCGGAGGAGCCTCCGTCGAGCATGGCGGCGCTCACGGCGCCGTAGGATACCATGATGTCGATGACGTCGTTGTGGGTAGCGCCGAGACTGCTCGCCGTTCTCCCGTCCGTCACGAGAAGTATGACTGCGCCGTCGGCGCGCTGACCGATCGCCGTCCTCTGCGCCGTGCCCGTGTTGCTGTCGGCGTAGTACAGATGCAGATTGTCTCCGTCATGGTCGATCAGGACGTTCCCCGTCTGGAAGGATACGGCGTCGCGGATCCCCAGCGCGTCCGCTTCCGCTTTCGTCATTTTCTCCGTCACGATCATACGGTTCTCGCTGTCGAAGCCGATGAACGTCCGACGGTATCCGTCGTTCCACACGCATGCGCCGCGGGAATACGTCAGTCCGATCGGATTGTCGCCGGTGCCTTGTCCGCCCACGTCGTAGAATTCACCGCCGTTGATCGCCGCCACCGCGTTGTCGCGCGCCGCGATATCAAAGATGCGGATGCCCATTTTGCCGCTCTTATAGTCGCTGGACGTCCCCACGTAGACACGGGAGGGATCCTTGACCAGAAGGACGTACGCCTTGTAGGTGGATCCGCTGATAATGTCGAGCCGCATTCCATCCTTTGCGTTTGCCCATTCATCCGCACCGGATGTCGTGTCACCGTCTCCGGAGACGTTCGTTTGGAGATTCTTCTGATATTCTTCAAGGGAGATCACGTCGGTGCTGATGACCTCGCTGTCAGAGACGATCTGATCGACCGTTTCTTTGTCCAGAAAGAGTCCCGGCGCCCATTTCGTCGCGCTCGCCTGCATGGCGGAAAGAACGAGCAGGTTCCGTACGGTCACGCTCGGTCCTTTGGCGATCGTATTGCACAGCGCGAGCACGGAATACACGGCGAGAAGCAGAATCGTGAAGAGTACGAGCAGCGTGCGGCGTATCACGCATCCGACGGTGATCCCGGAGGATTTCTCCGCGTTTTTCGACCTTTCTGTCCGCCGGACGTCGGTGCGCTTCTGACGTTCGGGCGAGCGTACTTCTTCCTGTACGACGCGTGTACGTACAGGCGTCGGGTGACGGATGAGCTTCTTTTTCCGTCCGTTGTACACGGGCGGAATATACGTCGAATCGTATGAGAATACTTTTCTCGGATCCACGGTAAAACTCCTTACTTTGTTTCCTTACGCTTCGTCTCTTTATCGGCGAAGACCCATTCTCTCTGTATGCGGAAATTCACAAGGAAGAGTATGCAGTCGACACCTGCCTTGATGACCGTTTTTAGAAGTGCATCCCCTTCGGATTCCAAGCCGAGCAGCGCACTGATCCCGGAGACCGCCCCTGCGGAGACGAGCATCACGACAGCGGCAAGGATCACGTAGCGCACGAACGTCCGACCGACCGACGCTTTTGAGCGGAATACGGCTTTTCTGTTCAGGAGATAATTGAGGATCGAGGAGAGCACGCGGGCGAGCACTGTCGCGGCGGCGGCGCCCCACGACGAGGGAAGGACGCGTGAAAAAATGAAAAAGAGAAGCAGATCGGTGCCGGTCGAGATCAGCGAGGAGGAAAGATACAAAAGGATCAGGGAATATATGCGAAGCGAATCCCGGATCGGTCGAAAATGCGACGCTTCGTTTTCGCCGAGATAGATCGTTTGGATCTGTACTTCGCTGAAAGGGATAGCCGCCGATTTCATTTGCAGCAGCGCGTTCGTCTCATATTCATATCGATCTCCGTGCACGGTGAGCATGACGGGAAGATACCGTGCCGGGATCGCGCGCAGACCGGTCTGTGTATCTGAAATGCGCAGTCCGCAGAAGACGCGGAAAACGAGCGACGTCATGCGGTTGCCGAAACGGCTGCGTGCCGGGACGTTGTCACGGTCGAAATCGCGGACGCCGAGGACGATGCCGCCCGTGTGCAGCATTTCCTGCGCGCAGTGAACGGCATCCTCCGGTCGGTGCTGTCCGTCGCCGTCCACCGTTACGACGCCGCGGCAGTCCGGACGACTGTCCGCAATGGCGCGGAACGCCGTTTTCAGCGCGGCGCCCTTTCCGCGGTTTACCGTATGGACGAGCAGCGTACACTCCGGACGGATGGGAAAATTCGCCGCGTGCTCCGCGTCGGAGCCGTCGTTGACGAGAAAGATATCGGTAAAGCCGGATGCGATGAGCGCATCCACGGTGACCTCTAATTTTTCATCCGGATTCAGGGAAGGGATCACGACGATGACCCCGGAGAGAAGGGAAGGATCCATGCAGTGCCTCCTAGAACTCAGCGCAGCGACTCCGGGAGGAATTCTTCCCGGATGGTCTGCTTCAGATACCGGTTCAATCGGGCAAGCGTCATCGCGTGTCCGTAGTAACCCACAACGCCGTGCGACGCCGCGAGCTGCTCTGTAAAGTCTTCAAGCAAATAGATCCGGTTCTGATAAAACGTTGACGTAAAGTAGTATACGGTCGGCAGAAAGACGACGTCTTCGGCTGTGATCTCACCCGTTTCGTGCCGAACGATATCAAAGGAGATCATTCCGCCGAGCATGTTGTAATCATATGCCATTTCCGCCGCGAAATTCCCGAGAGAGTATACGCACAGCGTCCGTCCGCCGTCCGCGCGGTCGATCCATTCGACGGGCTGCAGGACGTGCGGATGGTGTCCGAGGATCACGTCCGCGCCGTTCTCGGCGAAAAGGGAAGCGAGTGTTTTTTGCTCTTCATTCGGAGTAAAGACGTTTTCGTCGCCCCAATGGACGGAGACGATGACAAAATCCGCCGCTTCGCGCGCCCGTGCAAGCTGCGTACGCACCACGTCCTCCTCCGGCAGGGGAACGATGAGGGAAGAACCCGCAGGGAGCGACAGCCCGTTCGTCATACAGGTATACGACAGGAAAGCGATGCGCAGGCCGTTCTTCTCTAGAACGCACGGGTCGTTGTATTCCTGTTCATTCTTATAGCCGCCGATCAGCGTCACGCTCTCGATCGTCCGCCAGAAGTCGATCGTGGAAGAGAGCCCGTCCGCTCCCTTGTCCAGCATATGATTGTTGGCGATATTCACGATGTCGAAACCGACTTCGGCGAGATCGAATCCGAGATCCTGCGGACCGTTGAAGAGAGGATAGTAGGAGAACGCACCGCCGCTCATCAGCGTTTCCTGATTGATGAATGCGATATCCGCCCCGGCGATCCGCTCCGCGAGCCGTTCGTACATCGGTGCGAAATTATACGTCCTGCCCGATACGGCGCAGGATGCCGCATCGCGGACGTTGCCGTAGTATATGATATTGTCTCCGGCGCCGAGAAAAGAGACGCGGAGTTCCTCAAGCGGTTCAGGAGCGTCCGTCACCGGCGTGTCGGTGATATCCTCCGTCACCGGATCCGTCGGTTCATCCGTGACGGAAGCCGGGACGCTCGGCCCCTCGTTCGTCCCCGGTGCAGTATCCGTCACGGATGACTGCGTGAGCGGACGGAAAGAGATACACCCACTGAGACCCAAAAGAAAAACAAGAAGAAAAAGAACTGCGGGAATTCGTTTTTTCATGTTCGCTCTGCTTGATTTCGACCAAAATATAGATTATAATAATAATATCATATTTTAACGGAAAATGCAAGTGTTCCGGGAAGATTCCGAAGAAATCGCGAAAAGGAGGCAGCGCAGTATGGAGGAAAAGACGCGATCCGGAGGACGTGCGCGCGTTGCCGTGCGTATCACGATCGTTTTCTTTACCGTGCTTCTGTTGTTTCTCTTCGCCGCGTACGGCGTTATGTGGATTTTGGTTAACGGTCCGTCTCCTACGGCGAAGAGACTGTTCGTTTTGTCCGTGAAGGAGACGTCCGCCGGGGGCTTTCTCGCGGATCTGTATCTGAGCGACGAAGAGATCCGCGCGATCCAGGAAGCGGATTCTCACGAGCAGGAGACCGTCGAGATGGATCTGTCGCTGATCTCTCTGCCCGCGCAGCATTCCGAACCGACGGATCCTTCCGATGCCGTACAGCCATCGACGGTCGGCAGCGATCCATCCTCTCCGACGGATCCCGATCCTGCGGCGGATACGCTTTCCGGCGCGCCGGAAACGACTTCTCCGGTCGATGAACGTCCTTCAGCGGATGACGGGATCGAGATCATTGACGTCACCGGCAGTACGTACCACGGGAAGTTGATGATCGTTTCCGATCCCACCCGCGTATTCGTCGGTGTGCCCGATGCGTACGGGAGCGATGCCTCCGGGCTGACCGTTGCCGCCATGATCCGCAAATACGGCTGTACCGCCGGAACGAATGCCGGCGGATTCTACGATCCGAACGGCCGCGGTACGGGCGGCATCCCGGAAGGGATCGTGATATCGGAAGGGAAACTTTTGTGGGGGGAGCTCACGAGCAGTTATAACCTTGCCGGGATCGACGGAAACGGGATCCTCCACGTCGGATATATGACTGCGCAGCATGCGCTCGACATCGGCGTCCGGTACGCCGCCAGTTACGGACCTGCGCTGGTGGTGAACGGCAAATCAGCCGGCGGATCCTACGCGCTGGGAGGCGGACTGAATCCGCGCACCGCCATCGGACAGCGCGCTGACGGCGCAATGATGCTGCTCGTCATCAACGGCCGCGCACTGGACAGCCTCGGCGCCACGCTTGACGATCTGGTGGATATTTTTCTCGAATACGGCGCAGTCAACGCCACGAATCTGGACGGCGGCTCTTCTTCCATTATGATCATGAATGACGAGTACCTCACCTCCAGCGCCTATATTTTCGGGGAAAGGGTCGTCGCCACGGCGATTCTGGTGAAATAAGAGTAGTATGAACACGGAGACGAAAAAAACGCGCCGCGGTCGATTTTGGCTGTTATACGGGATCTTTACCGCCCTTGCCCTGATCGGGATCGTCGTGGGGCTGTTTGTGTTCCGCGGCTATATCGCCGCCTATGAGGATTCGCAGCCGATCCATGCTGCCGAGATCTATGCGGCGTCGCTTACGGGAGCCGACTGGGAGACGCTGCTGCAGAATGCGGTGACAGAGACCTCCGGTCCCTACGAATCGGACGAGGCGGTGCTGGATGCATGCAGGGAAGCGCTGCGCATCAACGAGATCTCGGTGCGCAAGAGCGCAGGCGGAAACGCCGATTCCCCCGTATTCACACTGACGTGCAGTGACGTTGCCTTCGGAACGCTCACACTGAAGACGGATGATTCGGATCGTTTCGGATTTCCCGTGTGGACGGTCGCCTCGATCGCCGTTATCCCGGACGCGCTTGTTCCCGCCGACTGCGCCGTTGTGATCCGCGCGCCGAAGGAAAGCGTCGTGACCGTGAACGGCATCACGCTCGGAACGAACGAACTTGTATCCGTGGACACACCATACCCGTATTTTACGGAATTCGATGCCGGGATAGCCGGATCGTTTTGCTGCACCTATTCCGTATCCGGACTGCATGCCGCGCCTGACGTGCGCTGTCGGCTTGGGGATGCGGAATGTCCGCTTTCCCCGGACGGAATGGAAGGAGAAATACAGTTCCTCCTGCCGGATTATCACACCGCCGCCGTCGTCGTACCGAACGGCACGGAAGTCAGGGTCAACGGTATCGCACTTGACGATCGGTATCGGACGGAAGCCCCGACTTCGTATGCAGAAGCAAACGGATCCGCGTATGAAGTGTATGAAGCACTCGAAGAGGGAGCTGACGGTCTTCCGTACAGGGAGTATTACGCGGTGAGCGATCTTCTTGCTCAGCCGACCGTCACCGCTTTCCGCGGCGGAGTGCAGCTGCCGCTCGAAGAATCGAACGGCACGTACCAGGCGGACTATCCGGAAGAGGAACTTTACCGCTGTGAAATTACCGTGCCCGTCGGATCGACGGTCACCATGCGCGGGCAGGACTGTGCGTGCTATCGCCAACCGGAAACCGAATCGAGATTTATTGATTTGTACGACGATCCGAAGCAGGCGCCGCAATGGGAGAAATACGTTGTAGAACGGTTGTTCCTTGATCCGGAAGCGCCGCTTGTCACGTATCACGGATATACGCTCCCGACGGAACGTACCGAGGAGGGAAGAGTCGTTTCTTTCTCATCGGTGCTCCCGCAGATCGACAACGCGGACGTGATCTCACTTGCCAAAGAGTTCGTGCACGCGTATTTCACGTACACCTCCTGGGGGTTCTATGAGACGCAGGCGCATCTGCAGGCGGTTCTTGCAATGACGGCGCCAGGATCACAACTCAGTGCCAAACTGCGCCGCTCGCTGGACAGCTTCTCCTACGTGACGCCTGTCACGGCAGAGCAAAGAGACCTTACCGCAAAGATCGTCTATGAACCGGAGCCGGGCGCTTTCATTGTGCCGATCATCTTTCAGGTACAGCAGGAGATCTATTCCGTCCGCCGTGCGTTCAGCGGTACGATCACACTTCTTATTCGTTCCTATGGGGACTCCTACGCCGTATACGGTATGGTCATCGAAAACGATCCGTAGCCGACGCGCAGGGCAGGGGAGACGCATTTATCCATGCTGATAATTCAAAGTACGGTTCATTCATATTCCGCCGCATCGCACATATACTGTAGCATCAACTGCGAGCGGAGTGATGCGTATGAAACAGAAAACCGATATCAGCATGAGCGGATGGGATCCACAAGGAAAAGAACGCTGCATTCAACTGGCGGAATATCTGATCGAGCACCGCACGACGGTGCGAGCCACAGCGAATATCTTCGGCGTCAGCAAATCGACCGTGCACAAGGACATATCGGAAAAACTGCCGCATATCAACCGTACACTGTATGAGGAAGCGCACAGAGTTCTGGCGCAGAACAAAGCGGAACGTCACATACGCGGCGGTCAGGCTACGAAAGCAAAGTACCAAAAAATCCGTCAGACCCGTGCGGCGATTGGGTAAAATCGCGCATTGACGCAGAGGGTGAAATCAGCTATAATATAGGGGAACGGGAAGAACATCCTTCTTTCCCGACTATGCGCAAATTATACAAAATGCAAATTTTATATAAATCAGGGGGCGGAAAGAAGGTGAGAATATGCTGATGGCGCTCGACGTCGGCAACTCCGGCATTTGTGTCGGCTTTTTTGAACGGTGTGACAATGGCTTCGCTTTGACCGCGCGATCCCGTTTCAGCACGGAAACGCGGCGTACGCCGGACGAGCATATTCTGATCCTGCGAGAACTGATGCAGCTTTATGGGATCGATCCGCGCTCCGTTACGGAATGCGCCGTCTCCTGCGTCGTTCCTGAACTGGTGCACACTGTTTCGCTGGCCGGCGAATATTTTACCGGATGCGCGCCATTATGGATCGGTCCCGGCATACATACCGGTTTGAATATCCGCATTGACAATCACGTACAGATCGGTTCGGATATCGTGGCAGACACCGTGGCCGCCGTCGCCATGACGAAGGCGCCCGTTGCGATCGTTGACGTCGGCACCGTCACCGCGATCGCGGTCGCGGACGGCGCATCCTCATTGATCGGTGCGATCCTTTGTCCGGGTCTCCGTACGTCTATGGAGTCGATGGCGCGATCCGCCGCGCTGATCAATTCCGCGGATCTCGCAAGACCTTCATCGCTCATCGGAAGAAACACCGCGGATTCCGTCAATTCCGGCGTTGTCAACGGACATATCCTCATGATCGATGGATTTATCCGGGAGATCCGTCAAACGATCCCCAAGGACGGCGAAAAGCTTTCCTTGATCGCGACCGGCGGACTCGCGGATCGCGTGATCCCGTTTTGCCGGAACCAATTCACACTCGTTCCGGAGCTCACCCTTCTCGGCATCGCTGAGATCTACCGCAGGAACACATAATATTTTGTATAATTCGGCTTCGGCCGGTTATATATTACACTGCGCTTCACTCGCATAGCGAGGAGGCAGCACGGGTATTTAGTCCCGAAGGATGGCTTCCCCATGGAAAAAACGAAGAGACCCGAAAGAAACGTGAGCGAACGCAGTCAGCGAACGCTCCGCATGGTCCAGACGGCGCTTCTCTGTGCGCTCGCCGTAGCCCTTTCTACCTTCCAGATCCCGATTTTCTTCGGCCTTTCCCTGAATTTTGCGCTTGTGCCGATCGTGATCGCGGCATGCATCATCAGTCCTCTTGCGGGATGCATCGTCGGCGCTTGTTCCGGCATCACCACGGCGATCCAGACGTTTTTGCTTGCCTCCTCCATCGAATTGTACCGGGTATTCATCGACGCCGCTCCCATCTTTACGGCGGCGCTTTGCATCGTCAAAACGGCGGCTGCCGGCCTGATCGCCGGTTACCTGTACCGACTCATCAATAAGGTGTCCGCCAAACGTTCACTGAACGCGCTCATTCCGTCCGCGGCTGTGCCGATCGTCAATACGGGTATTTTCTGCCTCGGCGTACTTCTCGTTTTTGCCAAGCCGCTTGCGGAAAGCGAGACGTTCGGCGCTATGGCTTCCGGAACAGCGATCTTCCACTTTGTGTTCATCGTTCTCGTCGGAGCGAATTTTATCGTAGAGCTGCTGCTCAATATGATTCTTTGTCCGTTGATCGTGAAGGCGCTTTATTCGACAAGACTTTTCAAGAAGTGATCTCTTCCCTGCTCCGTTCCCATTCAAAAAGCAGCGATTTTACTATCGCTGCTTTTTCTGTGTTCGTCCTTTGATTTGTGCATATTGAACAAAAATCAATTTTGTGCCGTTTTCTGTTGGATTTTTGGCCGTTTCGTGATATAATATACACGGAATCAGTGAAAAACGGGAGGTAGTTCCATGGCATCTCAAGCTCAATCACCTATCAAGATGCGCGTTGTCTGCGCTTCTTCAAAAGCGAAGATCCGTACATATGCTACAGCGCTCAGCGAGGCGTTCAAATGCCGCGTCGAAGACGTTCCGCCGGCATATCCGTGCGATAAGGAGCGTCTTGTCATCATCGTTATGTCGCTGAGAGGAGATCCGAGCGACAAGCTGCGTCTGTTCTGTACCGAGCTGAACACGACGCGTGCGTTCAACGTGGCCCTTGTGGTCGACAACAAGGAGCAGACCCGCGGGATCAAGATCGTCAAGGACGCGCTCCGCGACGCCGGAACGAACGTTGTGGACGATATCTATTATCTTCAGTCTCCCGGTATCTTCAGCGGCGCGAAGATCACGCTCGAGGAGCGCACCGAGATCGTCCGCTGGGCGGAAAAGGTCATATCCAACCTGACCAATATTTGAATTATCACACGTAAAAAAGCGGCTTGACGCCGATTGGATGAGGCGTCAAGCCGTTTTTTTGTCGTTATGATCTTTTTCAGACAAACTTCGGAGCTTCTTGCGGATCTCACAAAGGATCGCTGTGAGCAGCGCGGGGATCGATGCGGCGAGGAGGAGCGGCCAACCGTCCGCGGATACGTTCAGCGTCTGTACGATGCCGCACGCCAGCATACAGAGCATCAGAAGCAGGTACATCAAGGATTGCCGCGTAAGCTGGAAATCACCGGCGAAAACGGTAAAAGTGTGCATATACTCAACGGATGCGGCAAAAGACGTGAGGATCCCGCCGACCCAGAACACCGCACGGAGCTGCTGCGGATCGCCGGACCACCCGAGATACGGGGCCGCAGCAAAGAGCGCGATCAATACCACGCCGGAGAGCGTTCCCGCCGCCAAGGGAAAGAGAAAATCCGTAAGCGTATGCAGAAGCGCCGTTTGTGAACGCGATACGGTCAGGATCCCCAGCTGCGGACGCCGGAACGCAAAGGACAACACAGCCGCGAAATCGAGGATCAGTCCCCATAAAAGCAGGGGCAGCGGCGAGAGGAGCGGCGCGCCGGTAAGGACCGCGGTCAAAAGAAGCATGAGCCGCATCGTCTGGGAAAGAAGCAGATACTCCGAGGCGGCACGGACGTTAAGGAGCGCGCTGCGCGCATAGCCGATCATCTGCAGAACGCCGCAGGCGGGCGCATTATGCGTCCACTTCCCTTCTTCATTCCATCCGATCAGAACGTCGGCGCGGCGGCTGAGCACGGTGGGCGTCCTTGCGTCGGAGCGGTACGCTGCGGCACGTACGTCCGCATTCGAAAGCGCATCAAGATCTTCCAACGTATCGATCACGCAGACTGTCGTTTTGTTCCTTTCCGCCTTGATCCGTTTTACAGCGTGCGCGCGGTCCTCGCTTCCCCGGCATTGGATCAGCGCGTTTTTCATGGGGGAATCCGGGGAAAGCCAGGAGGAGAACGAGGGAGAATCGGCGGCGAAATACAGATCCTCCTCTTTCAGAATGCCGGCCTCTTTCGCGAGGTATTTTGCGTCTGCGTCACGATCCGTCAGGACGGCCAAACGCAGCTCGCCGCGGCGGCATTTTTCCGCATAACGCACGAGTGAGAGCGGTACCGTATCGTGGATCGTCAGATAACCGATAAGTTCCATGCGCATTTGTACCGCTTTCAGTTTGGTAAGATCCGAATACGGAGAGGGACGCGTCGCCACGGCGACCGTGTACATCGCGCGCGCCGCGCAGTACGCGTCGTATTCAAGAAGCCGGGTACGGAGCGCCGGATCGATCATGACGGATCCCGAAGGAAGACGCTGTTCCGTGCAGCAGGAAAGAACGTCGGTCAAAGAGCCGCAGAGGTAAGCTCGCGGAGCGCCGCCGTCGGTTACCAGCACCGTACTGAGCCCGCTTTCCCGACGGACGTCGAGGCGGGGCGGTCGCGGCACCGAGTCGTCCGGATAGTACGTACTGCGAAGATAAGCGATCCGCGCGCGGAGATCGTCCGTGTCTCCCGGACCGGGAGACGTACCGAGCAGGGTCTCCTCCGTACACAGCGCACAGAAGCGAAGAAGTGCGCGCGCTGCCTCATCGGTCCCCTCGCTTTCCGTGCCGAGATACTGGTGCTGTCCGATGCGAAGATCGCCCGAGCGGAGAAGCCGCTCCGAAGCAAGAACGATGGTATCCGCTCCTCCGAGCGTTTCCAGTGAACGGACGTCTTTTATCACGGAACCGCTGCCGGAGGATGCCGCCATCCGCATGGAACAGGCATATATGATACAGGCGATCGTACCGAGAAATTCGCTCATGGAGGAGACGGCGAGTGCCAGCGAGGAAAGGTACAGTTCTTCGATGGAGTATGCGCCTCGATTTCCGGCGAGACCGACCGCCAGGATCACGAATACGAATAAGATCATGAACAGCGATACACGGCGGCGCCATGACGCCAGAGCCGTCCAGACTTCGGAACGGACGTCGCAGGAGACGGATATCGTTCCCTTGCGCGCATAGGCGTATGTCTGCTCTCCGGCGGCAAAAACGACGGCACGCGCCTCGCCGCGCACGACGTCCGAGGCGGCGAAAACGATATTCGCACGCTGTGCGATCGGGGTACTTTCCGCGAATGTTCCGTCAGTGGATTTTTCGCGCAGTAGCGTTTGATCGGAGGAAGTGCTCTCCGCCGCGGTCAGCGAGCCGGACAGAAGACGTGCATCCGCCGCCACCGTATCTCCGGCAAAAAGGCAGAGAATATCTCCGGGTACCACTTCGTCCGCCGGGATCATGCGGCAGACGCCGTCCCGCAGTACGTGCGCACGCGGAATGTCAGAGCGTGCCGCATTCTCAAAGACACGCCGCGCTGCAACGGCGGTGATCGCCCGCAGTACCGCGGACAAGAGCAATACCGCACAGATGCCCGCGACCTCCGCGCCGCGTCCGAAAGCGGCGGCGATGGCTGCGGTCACGATAAGCAGAAAAGCCGCAAGATCCAAAAACTCACCGAAAACGGCGCGGCTGAGCGATTCGCGCTCCACCTTCCATAGGGAATGACCAGAAAGCCGGACAGCGCGCCGTCCGGCTTCCTTTTCGGTCAGTCCTTTATACGGATCCGTTGAAAACGCGCGGACAGCCGCTTCCGCCGGCAGAGAATGCCAGCGGTTGGAACGTTTTTCTTCCATACGGATCACAAGGCGCGGACGGAGATCACCCCATCCGTTACGCCGACTTCTACGGCGCTTACGTCTCCGTGCAGACGGATCAATTCGGAAGCGATCCGATCCTCGACCTCCGTCTGGATATACCGGCGCATGTTGCGCGCGCCGTAACGGGCGGAGAACGACCGCTCCGCGATGAGGGCGGAGGCTTCCTGCGTCCACGTCAGGCGGATCTTCTTTTCCGAGAGAGCGGCGGCACAGTCGCCGAGCTGCAGCTCGGCGATCTTCGTGAAGTCGTTTCGGTCGAGCGAGCGGAACGTGATGATCTCGTCCACGCGGTTGAGGAATTCGGGACGCAGAAATTCGGCGAGAGCACGCGACGTTCTCTCGGAGGATTGTACCGCGGCGCTTTCCGTAAAACCGGCGGGAGCGGACGCACCGGAGGAGGAACCGGCATTCGTCGTCATAACAAGGATCGTATTGGAAAAATCGACCGTTCTTCCCTGTGCATCCGTCACACGTCCGTCGTCGAGAATCTGGAGCAGAATGTTCATCACGTCCGGATGCGCCTTCTCGATCTCATCGAACAGCACGACGGAATACGGGTGGCGGCGGATCTTTTCCGTGAGCTGTCCGGCGTCGTCGTAGCCGACGTATCCGGGCGGAGCGCCGATGATGCGCGACACGGAGAATTTGTCCATGAATTCACTCATATCGAGCCGGATCAACGTCTCCGGCGAGGAAAAGAGATCGGCCGCGAGGACCTTGACCAGTTCGGTTTTCCCGACGCCCGTAGGTCCGGCAAAAATGAAGGAAACGGGCTTTCGCTTAAAGGAGACTCCCGTTCGGCTGCGGCGTACGGCGCGGGATACTGCGCCGACCGCTTCGCTTTGCCCTATGATGCGGCGGGCGAGCCGTTCCTCCAGCCCCGCAAGGCGCGTATATTCGTCTTCGTTGATCGTGGATGCGGGGATCCCCGTCCATATTTCGATGACGTCGGCGAGATCCGCGGAAGTCATGGAGATCTTGGCGCATGCTTCCTCAAGCGCTTTGCTGCGGTCCTCGGTGCGGATCATCTCTACCTTTGCGTCCGCAAGACGCTCATAGGTGGTGTCGTCCGCCTCGCCCTGCGCCGCTTTTGTCTCGAGACCGGTGATCTCTTCCTCAAGCTTTGCGTGCTGTTCGCGCAGCATCCGGCTTTCATTGATCTCCGGAGAGGAGAGGGAGATCTGCGCCGCCGCTTCGTCGAGAAGATCGATCGCTTTGTCGGGGAGATACCGGTCCGTGATATACCGCTCGCTCAGGATCACGGCGTCATGGAGCACGGACTGCGGGATATGGATCCCGTGATATTCCTCGTAGTAATGCTTGATCCCTTCGAGGATCTTTTCGGTATCCGCCGCGTTCGGTTCATTGACCATGACCGGTTGGAAACGCCGTTCAAGCGCCGAGTCCTTTTCGATATACTTTCTGTATTCGGTCAGTGTCGTCGCGCCGATGATCTGCACTTCGCCGCGCGACAGCGCCGGCTTGAGGATGTTCGCGGCGTTCATGCTTCCTTCTGCGTCCCCTGCCCCGACGATGTTGTGTACCTCGTCGATCACGAGAATGACGTTGCCCGCGTCTTTCACATCGTTGAGCAGACCAAGCACACGCGATTCGAACTGACCGCGGAACTGCGTACCGGCGACAAGCGCAGTCAGATCGACGAGACAGACCTGTGCACCGCGCAGACGGTACGGCACCTCACCGTCCGCGATCCGCTGGGCAAGCGCCTCGGCGATCGCCGTCTTGCCGACGCCCGGTTCACCGATCAGGCAGGGATTGTTCTTCTGACGGCGCGAAAGGATCTGAACGACGCGGGAAAGTTCACGTTCGCGTCCGACGATGCGGTCGAGCTGACCGTTCTCCGCCTTGCGGGTGAGATTCTGACAATAGGTGTCAAGATATTTGTGTTCCGGTTTTTTCTTTGCGGTCTTCTTGTCGTTTTTTGCCTGCGCGCCGTCCTTCGGGAGCGGAGGCATACGCATGGCGCCGCCGAATAGTCTTCCGAAATCGATGGCGGGCGCGCGTCCCTCGCTGTCGGAGGAATCGTTCTTTCCGTCGCCCTCGCTGTCTGTGTCTTCACCTTCGGAGGAACTGAGCTCCTCCATGGCGTTCGTCATCTCCGTGGTGACGCGTTCGAGATCCTCGTCGCTCAGACCCATTTTGGAGATGATATCCTCAACGGGTTTGATGCCGAGTTCGCGGGCACACGGAATGCAGAGACCGTCCTGCTTCGGCTGTCCGTTTTCGATATGGGAAATGAAGACGACTGCCATTCTTTTTTTGCAGCGGGAACAGAGTACCATATGTGTATACTAAACGCCCGACGGGCGTCCCTTTCTTTTTTATTACGTGTTGAGTATCCAGTCCAGCACGATGCGGAACTGCCCGCTGCTGAAGAACCGAACGATGATCGTATTGTTGATGATCGAATCGCTGAACATGGCGGGATAGATGGAAGACATCGCGTGGATCAGACCGACGGACAAAACGCTGAGCACCCACGCCCAGAGAAATGCGGCCGCGACCCCGACGAGAAGTCCCAGGATCGTATTCGCCGTTTTCAGCGCGGGGAGTTGGAATATCAGATCCAGTATCCACGTCAGCAGTTTCAACAGGATGACCATTGCGATCAGGATCCCGAGAAAGGCCGCGATGCGCGAGAGGGCACGCGCGACTGGCTTCGCGATCAGATCCGCGAGTTCATTTACGCTTTCCTCCTCGGATTCCGTTGACGGCTGCACCTCACGGTCCAGTTCTTCCTCATCCGCTTCATAGCGGTCGAGGATCTCGCGGAAGGAAGACGGCATGACGTCGAAAAGGCGTCGGAGATCGTAGGTACCGTTATGATTATCTGTCAGTGAACCTACCGTTTCGGCAATCGATTCTGAAATATTCGTGATGACCGGAGTCTGCTCAATATATGCGGCAACCGTAGGCGTGAATGCGTATGCGACGATGACGGACGCAAGAAGCGTGCAGATCCCCATGACGGACTTGACGAATCCCCGCTTGGCGCTGAGGACGATCGTGAGGACTGCGACAGCCAGAATGATCCCGTCAAAAACAAAGTTCATTTCTTTTCCTCCGTTTCTGCATTCAGGTACTCCGCTGCGGCATGTGCTCCTCCGGAGAAGCAGAGGATCGGTGTGCCGGACACTTCGCATAGGTCGAGCAGCTTGCCCGAACATTCGTATTCCTGCAAGACGCCGCCGCGGATCTCCCAGAGACGGTCTTCGCCGATCAGATATGCGTCAGCGCTTCCGGACGACGCACACACTCCTGTGATCTTTTGCTGCATTGCGAGACTTCCGATCTGTTCGCCGTCGGTATCCCAGATAAGGATCCTTACGTCCGTGCCGAGGAGATTCGCCGCGCATGCGAAAACGATGCGTTCCGGAGAGAGATCAAAATAGGAAAGCGTCACGGAACTCAGCGGCACACGCCGCGTTTCCGTCCCGGATGAATCGAAGAAAAGCAGCGCGCTGTCGCACACGACCGCAAGTTTTCCGCCGCGCATATACTGGGCGCGCAGCGGGAGAAGCGATCCGAGCGAAATCGTTTTCGTCACGTCCGTGCCTACCGTGCACAGCGTCAGCGTGGTGGCAAGCGACCAATCCGAGGCGGAAACGCCGAGCACCGCCAGCGTTTTTCCGTCCGGTGAGAAGGTAAGATCCGTCACGTAGGATTCGCGGTAGATCAGCGCCGTTTTGGAAAAGGAGGCGTTGTACAGCGCGATCACGCAGCGTGCCTCGCTTGCACGGGATACGACCGCGTAAGCGCCGGTGTCGGAGACGGCGGCACACTGGATCGCACCGTAAGAGGTGCCGCGGTGCACGCAGGCAAGCGTAGTGAACAGCGCGTATTCCGTACCGCCCGCGTCGTACAGCAGCAGATATTTTTCCCCCGTCTGCACGACGGGTTCAGCATAGGAGATCGATTCCTTGAGGATCACCGCCCCGGAGGCATCGTACAGCTGGAGACCGGACGAACCCGCTACGGCAAACTCACCGCGAAAGGATGCAAACGACATGTTCTGTTGTTCCTCGTACACCACGGCGGCATAGGCACCGCTGACGCCTGAGGAGAAATTCAGATCCCGGAGCAGATAGAGAAGACTTTCGTAGGTGACGCTCTCCCGATGGACGATGAGCATAAGGAGCATGACGACGCCGAAAAGGATCACCGTCCCCCATTTGACGAGACCGTATCCTGCAGATACTCTTTTGTAATACTTGTTTTCTTTCTTCGGCTCCGGCTCTCCGGGACTGAGAGGGACGGTCTGCACGGCATTCTGTTCCAAGGCATACTCTCCTTTCCTGCGTCGTTCGGAAAACGTTACTCAGATTCCCACGGGATCTCGCGGTCATAGCGCACGTCCGTCAGATACAGTCCCTCCGGCGGTGCGGTGACGCCGGCGTATCGGCGATCACCGCCGTCCAGCGACGCCTGCACGTCGGCAAGGGTACGACGGCCTGACGCACAATCGAGCAGTGTGCCCGCCATGATCCGTACCATATTGTACAGAAACCCGTTCGCTTCAACGCGGTATACGAGCAGTCCGTTCGACGAGCGCTCGACGGAAGCGGACAGCACCGTACGCACGGGACTTGTGTTCCGTGCGCCGCTTGCACGGTACGCGGAGAAATCGTGCTGCCCGAGAAATAACGCCGCGGCGCGCCGCATGCGGTCTTCACCGTCCGGGAGGATCCTCTGCGGCACGCGGCAGACGCGTCCAACAAGGAACGGATCGCGCGTCGGCGCGTCGCAGACGCGGTATTCGTATGCCTTTGAAAGGACAGAATACCGCGCGTGCAGCGAATCCGGCACTGTCGCCGCCGCCATTACCGCAAGAGCATCCGGCAGCAACGGATTGATTGCCCGGTGGAGGCGTCCGACGGGTATCGGGCACCATGTTTCACCCCGGTTCGCCGTGCTGCGGGGAGCGAGTGTCGCACAAAAACCGAGAGCGTGCACGCCGCTGTCCGTACGACTGCACCCGGTGATATCGCATGGGAACCCGAGAAGCCGTTCGAATGCTTCCGTCAGTGTTCCCTGCACCGATATTCCGTTCGGCTGCGTCTGGAAGCCGCAGAACGCGCTTCCGTCGTATCTTAACAAAAGCAGTATCTTCATCGTTTACCAGGACAGCATATACGCGCCGAAACGGTTGAGCAGAACGACGCCGGCGCCGAGCAGACAGATCCCGATGCACGCGATAACGTCCCGCGCGTGCGCATGGAGGACGTTCATGCGCGTCCTTCCCTCCCCGCCCGTATAACAGCGGCATTCCATGGCGGTCGCCAGCTCGTCCGCACGGCGGAAGGCGGAAATAAACAGCGGGACGAGGATCGGGATGAGCGCCCGGGCGCGCTGGATCAGCGAGCCGGTGGAAAAATCTGCACCGCGCGCCTTCTGGGCGTTCATGATCTTTTCCGTTTCCTCGATCAGCGTGGGGATGAAGCGCAGAGCGATCGTCATCATCATCGAAAACTCGTGCACGGGGATATGGATACGCTTCAGCGGGGATAAGAGCTGCTCCAGACCGTCCGTCAGCGCGATCGGCGTTGTGGTATACGTCATGAGCACGCTCGTGGAAACGAGCAGCAGAACGATGCGCAGCGCGATCAGAAGCGCGTTGAAGACCCCTTCCAGATACACGTGGATGAACGCCCATTCAAAGAGCAGCGTTGTGCCTTTGATGAAAAAGATATTCAGAACGACGGTGAAAAGCAGGATAAACATGAGCGGCTTCAGCCCGTGCAGGATAATACGCGGACGGATCCCGGAGAGGAGCACGAGCACGACGGCCGCTGCCGTGAGCAGACCGAATGCCGCGAAAGATTTCGCCAGAAATATTACAACGATATACAGGAGCACCGCAATGATCTTCGCACGCGGGTCCATACGGTGAATGACGGAATCGCCCTCACAGTATTGACCGAATGTGATGTCGAGATTCATGACGCCCCGCCTCCGAGCTTTTCGCTGAGACGCTGCGCTGCGTATTTGACGGTATACACGTCCCGTCCGATATCGATCCCGTACCGGGCGAGCGCCGCCGCCACGTACGTGATCTGCGGCACGTCCAGCCCCGCGTCGAGCAGCGTTTCGTACTGACTGAACACGGAGGCACAGTCTCCGTCCAAAAGCAGTTTCCCGTGCGACAAGACGACCACGCGGTCGCAATAGAGCGCCATATCTTCCATGCTGTGGCTGACGAGGATCACAAGCGAACCGCTCGCCCGCTGATAGTCACGGATCCGTGTCAGGATCTCCCGGCGGCCTCCGGGATCGAGACCCGCAGCCGGCTCGTCGAGCACGAGTACCTCCGGTCGCATGGCGATGACGCCGGCCAACGCGGCGCGCCGCTTCTGTCCTCCGGACAGATCGAAAGGAGAATGATCGAGCAGCGTTTCGTCCAATCCGACGAAGCGCGCGGCTTCCAGCACCCGCGCGTCGACTTCTTCTTTGCTCATTCCCATATTTTTCGGACCGAAAGCGATATCCGCACGTACCGTCTCGTCAAAAAGTTGATATTCGGGATACTGCATCACGAGACCGACACGAAAGCGGATGTCGCGGATCTTTTTCGGCTCAGCCCAAATATCTTTCCCGTCCAGAAGTACCTGCCCATCGCTTGGCTTGAGAATGCCGTTCAAAAGCTGTACCAACGTGGATTTTCCGCTTCCGGTATGTCCCATGAATCCGGTGACAGCCGGCCCTCCGATCGTCAGGCTGATATGATCGAGGGCGCGGATCTCATACGGCTGTCCGGCGCCGTATATGAAGGAAACGTCCTTCAGTTCTATCTCTGCCATAGAATCCGTTCCCCCTTCCGCCGCAGCGGACGGGGATTCCTTTCCAACGGTAATGGTCTGCCTCTCACCGCCGTGAGATGGCAGCCGCGATCTCGGACGCGCATTCGTCCGGATCGAAAATGTCCAGCTGGACGTCCAGCCCATGCTGCCGCATGGCATACAGGAGTTCCGTTGTCTGCGGCACGTCGAGATGGGCTGCCCACAGTTTCTCCGGCTGGCTGAAAACTTCGCGCGGCGTTCCGTCCATAAGGATATGACCGCGGTCCATGACGATCACACGGTCTGCTCTGACCGCCTCTGTCATATAGTGTGTTATATGGAGCACCGTGATATGCTCCTCCCGGTTCAGCTTTTCGATGATATCCATGACCTCACGCCGGCCGACGGGATCGAGCATCGCCGTGCTCTCATCGAAGATGATACAGCTGCGGCGCATGGCGATGATGCCCGCAATGGCGACGCGCTGCTTCTGCCCGCCGGACAGTTTGTGCGGCGCATGACGGGCATATTCCGTCATCCCGACCATGGCGAGCGCTTCGTCGACGCGCCGACGGATCTCCTCCGGGGGCAATCCGAGATTCTCCGGTCCGAAAGCAACGTCTTCCTCCACAACGGTCGCCACGATCTGATTGTCGGGATTTTGAAAAGCCATCCCGACCTCGCGGCGCGCGCGGAGGACGTCTTCCTCTGTGATATCGTCGGTACTCATGTTCCGCCCGCGGAGCCATACACTGCCTTCGTCAGGAAACAGGATCAGACTGAGCATCTTTGCCAGTGTGGATTTTCCGCTTCCGTTATGCCCGAGAATGGCGACGAACGAGCCTTCTTCCACGGAAAAACTGATATGATCGAGTGCGCGGTGAGGAGCGGCGCCCTCCTCCGTCGGATAGGAATACGACAGATTCTCGACCCTGAAGCATTCGCTCATGCGGTCACCACCTTTCCTTCCCAGCGCACAGAGGCACCTGCGGGAAGGATAAGTCCGTTTTCCTCCACGACCAGTCCGAGCTCTCCGCACGTTACGTTGCCGTCTGAGATCCCGGCAGTGCGCATGCTTTCCTGCAGCATGTATGCCATAGAAGCCGGGGAAAGCCCGGCCGTGTAGGAATTGATGAGAAAGAACAGCGGTCGGTCACTGAGGAGCAGTACCGTGCGGGAGATCAGCTCGTAGGCGCATTCTTCCAGTTTCCATACTTCACCGCTCGGACCGCGTCCGTAGGACGGCGGATCCATGATGATCCCGTCGTATCGGCTGCCGCGGCGGATCTCCCGCTCCACGAATTTCCGGCAGTCATCCACCAGATAACGGACCGGTGCGTCAGCCAGACCGGACAAGCGCAGGTTTTCCTTTGCAGCGTTCACCATGCCGCGGGAGGCATCCACATGACAAACAGACGCGCCGGCGGCGGCCGCCGCCGCGGTCGCGCCGCCCGTATAAGCGAACAGATTCAGTACCCGCGGTGCGGTCTCCGGCCGTACGGAGCGTGCGGAACGGATCCTTGCGGAAAACCAATCCCAGTTGACGGCCTGTTCCGGAAACAGACCGGTATGCTTGAAACCCATCGGACGGAGCTGAAAGGTGAGCGATCCGTAACGGATGTTCCAGGCGGAGGGCATCCGTGCGACGACCCAACTTCCGCCGCCGGAGGAGGAACGGCGGTACACACCGTCCGGATTTTGCCACAGGGGATTTTTGCGCGGCGTATCCCACAGTATCTGCGGATCCGGGCGGATCAGGATATACTTTCCCCATCGTTCCAAGCGCTCGCCGCCCGATGCGTCGAGCAGAGCGTATTCTTTCCATTGATCGCTGATAAACATCCGATGTTTATTCCTCTTTTGGGATCCCGCCGATGACGGTCGGACGGTTGAAGTATTTTTCCAAAGCCGATGCACCGCTATGCGCATGGCAGACGGCGATCGCCAGCGCGTCCGCCGCGTCGTCAGGACGGGGGATCTGCTTCAATCCGAGAAGCGAGGCCGTCATTGTCATGACTTGCTTTTTTTCCGCCTTGCCGTACCCGACGACGGCGGATTTTACCTGCATCGGCGTGTATTCATAAATCGATACGCCGTGTTTTGCGGCGCAGACGAGGAGCACGCCGCGCGCTTCCGCGACAACGATCCCCGTCGTGACGTTTGTTTGCCAGAACAGTTCCTCTATCGCCATTGCATCGGGACGGTATCGGTCCAATAATTCCGCCAGCCCGTCGTAGATCTGCGACAGCCGTTCATCAACGGGAAGTCCCGCTTCCGTCCGGATCGTGCCGTAAGCGAGCGTATGAAAACGGGAAGCGGCATATTCCACAGCCCCCCATCCTACGGTCGCCAGACCGGGATCGACTCCGAGAATGACCATATTTCCTCCGGGATCCAACAAATCACCACAATAATTCATATTATTATAGCACATGCAGATCGGAATGTCAATTCTTTCCCTCAATCTGCGCGTCTGCGGATCGGTCTGCCACGTGAAATGAAAACGGCGCGGTCGTATCGGACTGCACCGCCATATTCGATTTTTGAACGTTCCAAAGGTATTCAATGGTACACGGAAGGATTGGAATCATAGCGCAGGCACTCCGCCCCGGCATACAGGCTGCAAAACGCGGCAAGCGTATCGAGCACCGGCGATTCGGTATAGTAATGCCCTGCCTCAAGGATCATCAACCCTTCCTCCGCATAGTCAACGGCGTCATTGTATCCGATCTCACCGGTGATGAATGTATCGGCACCGGCTTCCATGGCAGCGCGCAAAAAATCTTTCCCGGAACCGCCGACCAATGCGATTTTTTTGGGGGGGCGGCTGCCCGTACGCCTCACGTGCGGTGCCCCCAGCATCCGTCCGATACAAGCGGCAAATTCACCGGGATCGTCCGGCATGGAGGCCGGACGGCGGGCAAGGCGTCCGAGCGTCGGGGATTCGGTATCTCCGAACGTACCGCACGGTTCGAGCATGAGCCGGGATACGAGCGCGTCGTTGACGCCGTTCTCGGCGGCATCGAGGCGCGTGTGCAGAGAGAGAACGGCAACGCCGCTCTCCAGCGCCGCCATCGTTCGCATCCCTCCGAGCGAATCGGGGACGACGGCACGCAGGGGACGGAACAAAAGCGGGTGATGCGTAAGCAGCAATTCGCAGGAAGCAGCATTTGCCGCTTCTACCGCTGCGCGCGTCGCGTCAAGCGCCAACATGACGCGGCGCACTGCCGCGTCATGATTCCGGCAGACCATCAGTCCGTCGTTGTCCCATGCGCACGACAGCGAGCGGGGATACCGTTCCTCCAGTGCTTCGACCAGCGTTCTCAGTTTCACGGTTTCAAACTCCTCTTTGAAGATACAAAAAAACAACGTTAAACGTTCGGCTGCGCTTCGGCGATCCGTCCCAATTCCGCGAGCAGCGCATCGTCTGCGGCGGTGTCCGCTCCGCCGCGGCGGAGCCCTTCCCTGCGCCGCCGGACCGCGTCGATCTCTCGCTGAAGATACGGCATAAACAGCGGCTCCTGTGCACCGCGGCGAATATGCGACTCGCCGAGAAGGAGCGCCGCGGGCGACAGCACGCGAGAAACGCCGTCATATACAACGGACATGCACGTATAGATCCTGCCGCCAGACGCGGCAAGACGTTCATCGATGATCCTGTAACCGGCACGCGCCAGGTATATGCGCAAATCGATCGCCGAGGACATAGGCTGGAGCACGGCACGGACGGGATCCGTGCGCGTATACGGCGCTTCGTCGAGGATCCGTGCGATCAGCTCGCCGCCCATCCCGCAGATGAGAAGTACCCGCACGCCGCGGGAAGCAAGATCCAGTGAGGATACGCCGTCGGCAAGAATAAACACCATTCGATCCGCGCATCCCCATTTTTCCGCGTTCCTGCGGGCACGGTCGAGCGGCGGCGCATGGACGTCCGTCGCAACGGCGTATGGTGAGATCCCGCGCAGGATCAGCGAGATCGGCAGATAGGCGTGGTCCGTACCGACGTCACAGATCCGTTCCCCCATCCGGATGAAAGATGCTGCAAGCGCGAGGCGTGCATCAAGAAGCGGCGCGGCGCGTACAATACTCATACAGACGTCTCCGAAAAGGAAAAAGCGGGGCGCGCCCGCTTTCTTCCGATCACTTTTTCGCTGCGAAATGCGCGTTCAGTTTTTCGACAAGCGCATCTGCATCGGTGCTGTGTAGGCGGCATGCTTCCTCGATAGACTCGCCTCTGGACGCCGGGCATCCGAGGCAGTGCAGCCCGATCTCGAAAAAGTACTCCGCGGTATCCTCATCGGCGTCGAGCACGTCGCCGATCACGCTTTTTCTTGTAACTACCATGATCCATTCCTCTTTTCGTTTGTGTTGTATTTTCCGTTTTGATTGACCGATATCAGTTGGCACGCGGGAGCGCCTGCTCCGGATCCGGAATGACGACACGCTCGATGTCCGCGCCGATCCGCTGCAGTTTTCCGACGATATCGTCGTAACCGCGCTCGATCAGTCCGATCTCGGTGACTTCCGTCTCGCCGACGGCGACAAGACCGGCAATGATCATAGCTACGCCCGCGCGAAGATCCACCGCCTTCACAGGCGCTCCGCGAAGCGGTTCTCCGCCCTCGACGATGGCGGTCCGTCCGTCGACCTTGATGGAGGCTCCCATGCGCCGCAACTCATCCACGTAACGGAAACGATTCTCATAAACGCCTTCCGTCAAATAACTGACGCCGGCTGCCTGAGAGAGAAGCACCGTCATCTGCGGATGCATATCCGTCGGGAAACCGGGATAAGGATGCGTTTTGACGCTTGTACGGGAAAGCGGTCCGCTCCGACGCACGACGACGGCATCATCCTGATCCTCGACCTCGACGCCCATTTCTTCGAGTTTCGCGGTGATGGATTCCAGATGCTTCGGGATGACGTTGTCGATCCGGACACAACCGCCCGCCGCGGCAGCGGCGATCATGAAAGTGCCGGCTTCGATCATGTCGGGGATGATCGCATACGTGCAGCCGTGCAGCCGCTCGACGCCCTTGATGCGGATCATATCGGTGCCGGCTCCGCTGATATTTGCGCCGCAGGTGTTGAGAAAGTTTGCCAAGTCGACGATATGCGGCTCACGCGCCGGATTGTCGATCACGGTGGTACCCGCCGCTGTCACGGCGGCAAGCATGATATTGATCGTGGCGCCGACGGAGACGATGTCGAAGAAAATGTTCGTACCGACAAGGCGTCCGCCTTCGGCCTCGATGGAAATATTGCCGTTCTCCAGTTCCACTGTGCCGCCGAGCGCCTGAAGCCCTTTGATATGCTGATCGATCGGACGCTCACCGAAATCACATCCGCCGGGGAAACCGACCTTTGCGCGACCGAAACGTCCCAACTCGGAACCGAGCAGATAGTAGGACGCACGCATCTTCCGGAAAAGTTCAGGCGATACGCCTTCAATGTCCATATGCGTGCAGTCGATCTCGTACGTATCGCGGGAAAGCATCCGGATCTTCGCTCCCATTTCCCGCAGGATCTCAAAGGAGATTGCTACGTCGCGGACGCTCGGTATGTTTTCAATGACGCATTTGCTGCCGACGAGTACGGTGGCGTAAATGATCGGAAGCGCGGCGTTTTTCATGCCGCTGATCTCAACGCTGCCAAGAAGCGGCTTTCCGCCGCGGACAACGATCTTTTCCATATATTTATATTGCCAATCCGCCGAAAGCGGAATTCCTTTCGCGTAATACCGGATCATGGAAACAGAAACGGATCTGTATCGACTGCGGAAATTATGCTTATTATATTGTACCCGTTTGACGCAAAAAATGAAAGAGGGTATGCGCCGTATTTTCACATTATTTACAAATCGAGTCAAAAGAAACAACAACAAACAGTATACACTTGTCAATTTGTGTACAAACTGCCGTCTATTGCGTTGACGATCATATGTGTTCCGCTTCCAAACAGCGTATCCCATGCCGGAATCAGGTAAAAGCGGTCAGCGGATGCGTGGAAATACACGGTATAGCAAATGTTCAGCGACTCGATCCAGACCGGAAATTTCCCCGGTGTGATCCGGTTCTTCATACTGTACAGTATATTGATCTGATCGAGCAAATGTGCAGAGATCGTTTCCTGCGGTTCGGCGAAGCACCATGCGCCCTCCATGCGAATGAGCTGTCCGTCGCGCACAGCCGCCGTGGCGGTCAGATTCACGATCCGCGTGCCGCGTACGTACTGCGACATTTCGCACCAGGCGATCCTTGTACCGTGCTCGATACCGAGGACGGTCACGTCATACGAAACGGGTGAGGCGGACGTCGTCCCAAAGGAAATCCGACCGAGAAATTCCTGTACGACGCGGCGTATGCGCAATTCCTGTGACGAGCCGGGCGCCGATAGATTTTCCGTATCCGGTAATACGGTATCCCCCGAACCGAACGCTTCATAGCGGAATCCGAAGCGATCCGAAAATACGCAGCGGTCGCCGTTCTCCATTGTGAGAACGACGCCGCTCGGCGCCGTAAAAGAGCGCACCACGCCGCTCTGCGTCAGTGCGGCAGCCGTCTCGCTGTAGTATGCTTCGTTCCAATTTCCGGAATACAGCAAAAGATCGTACCTGCGGTTATCTATGGACGCCGTGTTGACAAGAATGTTTTCTTCTGCAAGGATCTCAGCTGCATCGCGGATCGAATCGGTCGGAATGCGGCTCGTTTCCCGCAGAAGTTCCGCGACGGAAACGGCAAGGATCACGTTCGCCGCAAGCAGTACCGCGAGCAGTGTCAGCTTCATTCTCTGCCAGCCCATGTCTCCTCCTTTTCCGCACCGTACGGCATGACCATCCATTCCGCCGTAAGCCCCTGTGACGCGGCAGGATCCACGCGATATATGAGCCGTACGGCGGCGGTATCTTCAGGGGAAAGTACGTGGACGACATAGGACGGCAGCATGAGACGCTGCTCTTCGAGCATGCGGGTCACAGCATACATTCTGTATGTGAAAGCAATGAGCCGTTCACCGCGGAAGGTGATGGTAAGCACAGTCTCCGAACTGCCCGTCACGAGAGCGATATTGTCGCAGCGATAAGAAAACGCAAGAGAAATCGCGCCGTCCCGTGCGGTAACGGAATACAGATACAGCGATGAATCGCCGCCGGTATACTGGACGTTCATCTGTCCGAGACGGCGGAGGATATGGGACGCGGCCCGCAAATATCCGTAAATGTCGGTTCCTTCTTCATTTCCGATCAGCCCGGAAACGGATACGCCGCCGTCTTCCGCCGCCGTATACGTCAAGGCGGACATATCCGCGCGGAGAACGCCGTGCGATTCCACGAATACGCGCGTCCCATCCGGTTCCGTGTGTTCGTTCAGTTTATCAGGATTGAAGGAAAACAAGCGCAGCAGCGCGTCGATGTCGCCCGGCTGATACAGAAGCAGCGAAGCGACCGTGTCCGTAACGGATATGGTCCGCGCGGATATCCGCTCAAGCGCGCGCAGCACCGTAACGTTATCTTCAATAGTCAGAGAAGCAGTGCAGAAATAGGAATCATACGTTTCGGCAAAGGCGGAAAACTGAGAAGTTTGGGGAGCCTGAGAGGCGCTGAACCGAAAGACGCCGCTTTCCCCGCGCACGAGAAGCGTACGAAGCGTATCGTCCTCCGTCGGGAGAAAAAGAACTTCCGACACACCGATATAGTCCGCGCGTGTGAGCGGCGCCAGATCTGCTTCTCCCGCAGCGGCAAAGGCATAAAGGATCTGATAAGGAAGTTCCGCCGCATAAAAAAGGCAGACCGCGTCGGGAGCGGAGATCCCGCGGATCCACTCTTCCTCCGGTACAGCCGTCCCTTCTCCGCTCAAAGCAGAATAGACAGAGACGCGCAGTGTCTCGCAGAGTTCGTCAATGACGGCCGTCTCATTCCAGATAGCACGGCAAATACCGTCCGTCTTCACGGCGACCGCCGTCGGCGAAAGGAGGGCTCGATCCGTATCCCGTTCGGCTTCCTGCGTCGAGGAAGTCAGAAAGCGCATGTCGAACTGTGTTCTTTCCTCCGCCTGTCCCGCGCGGACGTACAGTACCAGATACGCACCGGTCAGAGCAAAGAGGCCAACCATCATCACGGCGATACCGATATTGATCAGTATCGCCGCCAAGCGGCTGTTCTCGCTTCGGCGCATGACCTCTCCCTCCTTTGGATCCTGTTACAGCGATGCGGCGTCGACGATCAAGAAGGATTGCAGACGCGCGGCAGCGTGACCGTCATGACGGTTCCCTTCCCTACGGTACTCGTAAGGGTGATCGTTCCCTTGTGTGCCTCGACCAGTTCACGTGCGATCGCAAGTCCGAGCCCGGTCCCGCCCGTTTCCGAAGTACGGGATTTTTCGACGCGATAGAAACGTTCGAAAATGTGTTTCTGGTCTTCCTCCGGGATCCCGATGCCGTTGTCGGCGACCTTCAAGGTGACGTGCTCATCCGCGTAAAACGCAGTGATGTCGATCTTTCCGCCCGGCGGAGTATACTTGACGGCGTTGGAAATGATGTTGATGACGACCTGCTCGATGCGTTCCTTATCCGCCGTGATCGGCGGTATCTCTCCCTGGGGAGTGAAGCGCACGGTATGACCGCGCGTCTCGATATCGATGCGCATGACGTCAAGCAAATGCCGGACGGAAGCGCAAAGATCGAATGTTTCGACCTTCCACTGCGTACGCTTATTATCAAGCCGTGACAGGATCAGCAGATCGGACACGATCCGTGTCATGCGGTCGCTCTCCGTGAGTGCCATGTCCAGAAAATACCTGCGCGTATCTTCCGGCATCTCCGGATCTTCCATCACCGTTTCACAGGCGCCTTTGATCGATGTGAGCGGCGTACGCAGCTCGTGGGAAACATTCGCCACGAATTCCCGTCTGGATTTGTCCAACTCGAAGCGTCCGGTCACGTCGTGGATCACGGCGATGAGACCGATACGCTTCTCGGTGTCGGAAATGAAACGGATCCGACCGAGGCTGACGTCGAACACCCGCTCGCTGTACACCTTGTCGCGGAAGGTGAGCGTACCGTCGTCGGAACGCTCTACGCCTGAAACGCCGACACTGAGCATGATCCCCTTGGAGCGGCGTTCCATCGGGATATCGAACTCCTCGAAAAAGCGCTCCATGGTAAAACTCCCGTCCTGCAGCGGAGCGCCGAACAACTCGCGGGCGCTTTCGTTGCTGTGGAGGACCGCGCCGGTGTCAGTGAACGCGACGATGGCGTCCGAGATGCAGGAGAGCACCGTTTCGAGCTTCGTCTTTTCCCCGTCGATCTCAAGCAGCGTGTTTTTCAGCACGTTTTTCATATTGTTGAACGTATCGGTCAGCACGCCGATCTCGTCGCGGGAATGGACGTCGATCTCATGGGAAAACTGACCTGACGCCACGAGCTGCGCCCCCACCGTCAGACTCTGGAGCGGCGCGGTGATCGCCTTGGCAAGGAAAAACGAGAGCAGGATCGCAATGAGCACGCCGACCAGAAACGTAAGAAGGATGATGGACAAAAGCCGGGAATTGAGCTGATCCATCTCCTCCAGCGTGTCCTTCACGTAGATGATTGAAGAGTTTTCCGTTCCGTCGAGTCGGACGGCATAATCCGCGTATCCCGCGTTGCCGCTGCGTCGGTTCCCTTCTCCGCCGCCCATCGCCGACAGCAGATTCGGCGTGATCGGAAGCGATGCGCCGAGTTGCGCGTCCGATCCGGCGAGCATGACGCCGTCCGGCGTAAGGATATAGTAATTGCGGTATTGGTCTATACCGAGGATACTGGCGTAGGAACGGAGGATCGCCTTCTGTTCCTGCGCGTAGGAGGCGGAGGTCAGCGCGGCGTTCAGTTCCGTGTACAAAAGCGAAGCGGGCTGAAAGTTTTCATCCATCTGTTCAATGAACTGATCGGTATAAAAGCTGAAAACGCTACCGAGCAGCACCGTGCTCACCACGCACAGGATCGTCAGGATGAAGACGATCATCATCAGCACGATCTTGAAATACAGACTTCGGAACATAGGCGCTCAGGGCAGGCGCAGATAGTATCCGACGCCGCGCTTCGTTAAAAGATATTCGGGACGTCCCGGGTCGTCCTCTAGTTTATTGCGGAGCCGACACACGGTAACGTCTACGTTGCGTACGTCTCCGATATAACCGTCATACCCCCAGACCTGCTCGAGCAGCTCGGCGCGGGAATAGGCGTGTCCCGCATTCTCGGCGAGGAACACAAGGAAATCGTAGTCTTTTTTTGAAAGTTCGATCTCCTCACCCTTCCTTGTCACGCTGTACCGCTCCCTGTCGATGCAGAGGTCACCGATGAGGATCGGCTCGCTTTGTTCCGCCTTCTTTTCGGCGACAGGCTCGCTGGAGGAGCGGCGGATGTTCGCGCGGATCCGTGAGAGGAGCTCACGGAATGAAAACGGCTTCGTCACGTAATCGTCGGCACCCGTGTCGAGTCCGAGGATCTTGTCCTTCTCTTCTTCGCGCGCCGTGACAAAAATGATCGGTACCTGCGTGACGCGGCGCAGCCGCTCGCAGACCTCGAATCCGTTCATGACCGGCAGCATGATGTCGAGCAGGATCAGATCGAATTCTCCGCTCGATCCGCGCGCCAACCCGGCACCGCCGTCGGACGCGACCTCCGCCTCGTATCCGGCTTTTACCAGATTGTACAGAAGTACCTGTGCGATGTTCTTTTCATCTTCCACGATCAGGATCTTTTTCTTTTTCTCCATGACATCCTTTCTGCCTTTCGTTATCGGGCGGAAAAGCGGACGGTCTCGGCGCACTCGCTGATCGTCCGCAGCGTATAACTCGGATTGGCAGTGATAAACTCCAGCAGCTCCGGCAAAACGAGAGACGTTACGTAACTCCCGCCGAAACGGAATACGCATACTTCTTCGAGAAGCAGCTGCTCGCGGCAAAGCCGCAGAACGGTTTCTGCCGCGTATCCCGCGCCGTCCGGCACGTCGTACGTCCAGTCCCAGAGACGGTACCCCGCTTCATCGATCCGTGCGAACTCCTCTTCCCCGGCGCCGAAAGCAGCCGATCCGCCGGGAAGCTGCACGATCCTTGTCTTCGTTTTAGTCAGCGTGTACAGAAGCTCGTTCGCCGCATCAGCAGCAGAAATGAACTCTTCGCACGTGACGTCGGTATCGGCGGTCAGTGCGACGGTATGCTGCCTTGCGGCAAGGGCGACGACGAGTTCCGGCATCGTGCGCAGTTCTTCTTCAGTGAAGAAGAAGGTGGCGCTCACACCGTAACGGTCAAGGATCCCCACTATCCGATCGAACATGGCGGGAGTGAACGTATTGAAAGTAAGATAGATTTGCCGTGCCGTCGTGTCGATCCCCGAAGTGATCGGCGGATCCGTCACGATCTGTCCGGAATCGGAGGTAACGGGCGGAAGCTCTGAGGACTCGTAGGGGGTGAGCAGTTCTGCCAATGTACGCGTCTGCATCCCGCTGCAGATCCGGAGAGAGATACCGTCGGGCGCCGAAGAGGGCGAAACTTCCCATTCCATCGAAAGCACGGAACAGAAGAACGGCGCGTCTACGTAATAACAACCGCCGCGCCGGAAGGTGACGATAGGGATCTCTTCTGCCCCGTTGACCGTAGCCAGACTTTCCGCTGCCAGAACGGTGATATACGCACCGGTCGTGCGGTTGTAGATCATGAACTCGCCGATGCCGGCGTCGATGCGGAGTTGGAGCTCTGAAAACCTGCCGAAAATATCGACAGGCACGTAAAACACGCCGTCCTGAACAACGAGTCCCGCGGCGGCGTCGCGGTACCAGCGCTCATCATCGTAAAACAGCGAGGGAGCCGATGCGGCGCGGGCTCTCGCACCGAACAGCACGCAGAACAAGAGCGCCGCGCACAGGCATGCCGCCGCAGCCGTCCACCGTTTCCGTTTCATGGGATGCCTCCGTCAGTTTTCACGCGAATGCATATACGCTACGGCAAGATCGACGACCATACCGTAACTTTTCGTTCCCTCCGTCCCCTGCAGGACGAGATAGGTATCGTTGACCTTTTCGCTGACGTTTGCCGCCACGTTGTCGCGGTACCGATCGAAAAATTCACTGTACGCTCGCTGTTCATAGCGGATCCGCAGATCGAGCGAGGACTGCACCATACTGTAGTATTCACGCGATGCGGAATACAGCGCGGAGGCGACGTATTCGTACATATTCAGGTAACCGCTGTAGCGGATATAGGGATCGTCGGAGGATATGCACACGAGGAACGCGACGAAGTTCGCCTCATTTTCCCGCGCGATCCCGCGCTGATGCGCCAGTTCGTGCGCCGCAGTGTACGCTATAACGTAATCAGGATAGTTTACGTTTACGTTCGCTTCGCCGGTAAACATCGTATACATGCCGGAAATATGCGTATACGTCATCGGCTCGCTCAACGCGATCGGCTTGACGCGAGTCGAAAGCTGCTGCAGAAACGGACATTCCTCCTCCACCGCGGCATATGCCTCAACGAGCAGGCGGGAAAGCGTATCCGTGTCGTACGGCATGGTGGAAGCACCGTGATAACGGAAGGTGATCTCGTCGAGTGCCGATTGCGCGCCGTCGGCGAGCATCATCGCCGTTTCTGCCAATTCGGCGGCAGAGACCTCTTTCGTTTCGATCCCTAATTTACTTGAAAGAGACGAGGTATGGTATCCTGCCGCGAACAGCTGTACGAACATGCAGTAAATAAGCGCGGGCACGGCGAGGACACCGAGGATCGCATATACGGCCTGGCGGCCCCCCTGTGCCGCGCGGCGTATGCAGAAAACGATCAGCGCGACGGCTGTCACCGGCAGTGCGATCACCAGCGTTTCCGCCAAAGAAAAGGGGATCCAGTTTGTGAGCCGGGCGAACAGCGCGCGGAAAAACGCCGAGACGCTTCCGTTGTACGCGTCCGAGAAGCGGATCGAACGAATCATGACGACGTGGAGAATGCCGGACACGACGGAAAGCAGAAAGATCCAAAACGCGGCGGCAGGCATCCGGCGCCGCAGACGGCGATAGGCGGTCAGAAACAAGTCAGCGCCTCCTCTTCAAGTGTTGTCGCGGTTTCCGCGCCGAACAGCACGGAAATCAATGAACGCATATCCTCCGGAAGCTCAGCGCGCACCGTCATCACGCGTCCGTCTTCCGGATGCGGGAAAGATACTGCGGCAGCATGGAGCGCGTGACGTCCGATAAGCGTGCTCGCACTGCCGTAGAGCGTATCGCCGGTCAGCGGACATCCGATCCCGGAAAGCTGTACGCGGATCTGATGCGTACGCCCGGTCAGAGGACGGACCGCAAGAAGCGCGTGCCCATCGGCGGCTGCGAGCCGACGGTATTCCGTGACGGCATGACGCGCGCCGGATACGTCAGGGGGGCAGTTTTCTCTTGTGATGATGCTGTCTCCGGTACGGCGCATCCAGCCGTCCACCGATCCTTCTGACGGATCGGGTATTCCGTCCGTTACGGCAAGATACATCTTGCGGATCGCACCGCTCTGCATGGACAGCGCCATGCGGTAAGCCGCCTGCCGTGTGTTTGCCGTCAGCATCACGCCGCTCGTATCACGGTCCAGACGATTGACGGGGCGGAAAACGTAGGGCTTTCCGCTGTACCGATATGCGAGCGCGTTGGCGGCGGTGTCCGAACGGTGTCCGAGCGAAGGATGCGCCGGCATATCCGGCGGCTTATCGATCACTGTCAGCGCGTTGTCTTCGTATAGGATCCGGAGCGGCAGCGGCGAGGGAGTAATATAGGGACTGACGTCATCCGGCGTGTCCTCCATGGCGAGCGACAAGACGTCCCCCTCGCAGAGAACGCGGCGTACCGTGGCAAATTCCCCGTTTACAAGGATGCCACCCGGCGAGAATTTCAGCCGTTTGAGAAACGCGGAGGAAAGTCCGAGATCCTGCCGCGTCAGCGACAGCACCGTTTTCCCCGCATCGGCGGCGGTTATGACGATATTCATACAAATAGTATATCATTTCCCGCGTCAGATATCAAGGAATCTTTAGAATTTTTTTCCATATTCACCGGGAACAAAAGGAAAAAGCGTCGGATAGCGCATGCTTCCCGGCGCCGTACTCCTCCCGGTTCGGGCTGAATCATTCCGGATCGTCCCGGTGCTCCGCCAGATACGCAAGAAGCGGTCTGGGATCGTTGGCGGTGATGAGCGAAGCGCCGGCGTTCACGCAGCGGCGGACGTCGTCATCCGTATCCGCGCAGTACAGATGCAGCGGCATATGCTTCGTGAGCTGATAGAACGGCAAAAGCTCAGAGCGGACGAGCGTCATATTGAGCCCGAATTCGTCGTAGGCGTCGTATCCGTCGAATTCCTTCATTTGGAAATCCGGGTACGCCATCGTGCGTCCGTTGTATTTTTCCTTGATATAACGGATGATGCGTCCGTTGAACGCATAGAACCAGCAGTTCTGGAATACACCGTAGCGGCGAAGCAGCTCGACGGTGATATCGACGTTCTCCTCCGTATACTCCTTGATTTCCACGCCGAGCAGAAGATCCGGACGGCGCTCGCGCCGCAGCTGCAGAAGCTCTTCCAGCGTCGGAACCTGTACCTGTCCGCGGAACTGCTCACCGAACTTGGCGGCATAGCAGGGATCGAGCTGCTTGACCTCGGCAAGCGTCAGTTCGCGCAGCGTTCCGGGAACGCCGCAGGTGCGATCCGTCGTACTGTCGTGCATCAGTACGGGAACCTTGTCCTTGGTGAGCCATACGTCAAATTCCACTGCATCCACGCCGAGTTCCATGGCTTTTTCAAATGAGAGCAATGTGTTCTCCGGATAAAGCGCACAGAAACCGCGATGCCCTTCCGCATAGATCCGTCTCATGGCAAAATCTCCTTAAAGTCAGTAATAAAATCCAAATCGCGTATCATTATAGCATGTCCGGCGGCCTCTGTCAATCATCGAGAGGGCCGCCGGACAAACGTTATCCTTTTTCCAGCCAGTCGCGCAGCGTCTGCGCGTCGCGGGCGAACTGTTCCTCGGAGCCGTCGCATACGAACTCAAGAAACATCCCGTGATCTCCGTCCGCGCTCCGGATGACGTCGATGTACTGCCGCCATATATACTCTCCCTGTGCGAGCGGAAAACGGTCCGTTTCTTTCCAGAAAAACACGTGGACGTTGGAAAGATACGGCAGCACGGCACGCAGCGCGGCAAGATTATATTCGTCGTCACGGAACTGATTGGGCTGCCAGTACAGACGCATCGCGCCGCAGCCGACCTCCTCGGCAAGACGCACCGCCGATTTGTAATGGTCGGTCAGCGTGCCGCCGTGAAACTCCGGCGAAAGAGTGATGCCCTCGGCTTCACACGCTTCCGCGCAGGCACGCACGGAAGCGACCACGCGCGCGCGGTCCGGTTCCTCCTCGTGTCCGCGGTCGCCCGCCCAGATGCGGATATTCGGTGCGCCGAGCACGGCGGCGGTGCGGAGCACCTGCGCGAATTCTTCCTGCGGCTGATAGCCCGCGCGGAAATAAGACCCGTAGGAGGCGGTGCGCAGCCCCGCATCTGCCGTGAGACGGGCGACGGCACAGGCGTTTTCCGCGTTATGCGGCGGCACGTGGATATCCCCTCCCCACTCTACGGCATCAAGCCCGACCTCTGCCGTCAGCGTGGTGATCCGCGCGGGAGCGAGAGGGCGGAAGGTCACGGAAACGACTCCGGTATACAGCATATTCATTCTTCCTTTCTTTATTTGAGAACGGCGACGTCAGACTCCCGACGCTGCCACGACTTCGCTCATGGAATAGAGTCCCGGCTGCGCGTCGGCGACGAAGAACGCCGCCCGGATCGCTCCGGCGGCAAATACGTCGCGGGAAGCGGCACTGTGCGAAAGACGGATCACTTCGTCCGTACCGGCAAAGATCACCTCGTGCTCGCCGACGATCGTACCGCCGCGGATGCTGTGGATCCCGATCTCCTGCTTCTCCCGCGGACGGTGGACGCTGTGGCGGTCGTAGACGTATTCGGACTCCGGCCGCACGGAGCGCACAGCGTCCGCGATCATGAGCGCCGTACCGCTCGGCGCGTCCAACTTCCGGTTATGGTGCTGTTCGACGATCTCCACGTCGAAATCCTCGCCGAGCGCCGCCGCCGCGCGGCGGACGAGCTCGATCAGCAGATGGACGCCGAGCGACATATTTCTCGAATACAGTACGGGGACGGTACGGGCGGCTGTACGGATGCGTTCCGTTTCTTCCTCCGTATGTCCGGTCGTGGCGATCACGGCGGGGATGCCGTGGGAAACGCAGAAGTCAAGCAGCGGCGCGACCGCCGTGTGATGCGAGCAGTCGATCACCGCGTCCGCTTCATTCGCCGTACAATCCGGTACCTCCGAGGGAGATAAATACACCGGGAACTTCGGCGGTGCTCCCGTTTCCGCTCCGCGCGGGTCTATCCCCGCGATGACGCGGCAGTCTTCCCGTTCTCCGATGCGGCGGGCGATGGCGGAACCGAGTCGACCGCCGCAGCCGGACAGAATGATGTTTTTCATACGATTTTCAAGTCCTTTGTTTTCGTGGATTCGTGTTGACAAAGCCAAACGGGCGATCAGATCAGTCCGACGGCGCGCATCTCCCGTTCAAGCTGTTCCCTGTGCTCTTCCTCCATTTCGCACAGCGGGAGACGCAGCTCCCCGCCGTCCAGCCCCATCATGGCGCACGCCGTCTTGACGGGGATCGGATTCACCTCGCAGAACAGCGCGTTGATGAGACGCAGAAGTCCAAGCTGCAGCGCGGCGGCGCCGCGGACGTCGCCGTCGAGCATCCGACGGCACATCTCGTGCGTTTCTTTCGGCATGATATTGGACAGAACGGAGATGACGCCGATACCGCCGAGCGACATGATCGGCACGATCTGATCGTCGTTGCCGCTGTACAATGCAAGCGTATCGGAGAGCTCCGCCGCAACGGCGGCGATCGCACTCAGATTTCCCGACGCCTCCTTTGCGGCAACGATCCTCTCGTGCTTGGCAAGCTCCGTGTACACGGAGAGCGGGATTCCCACGCCTGTACGGCTCGGAACGTTGTACAAAATGATCGGCTTGTCGGTCGCGTCGGCAATGGCGAGAAACGAACGGATCAAACCGCGCGGCGTCGCCTTGTTATAGTACGGCGTGACGAGAAGCAGCGCGTCGCACCCGACCTCGCAGGCGTACCGCGACAGCGAAATGGCATAATCCGTGTCGTTGGAACCGGTGCCAGCGATCACGGGCAATCTGCCAGCCGTCCGCTCGACGGCATAGCGGAGGCACGCCCGGTGTTCCTCGTCCGTGAGCGTTGAACCCTCGCCGGTCGTCCCGGCGATCACGAGCGCGTCGCTTCCGTTTTCGATCTGCCAGTCGATCAAACGGCCGAACGCATCGAAATCGACCGCGCCGCGTCGAAACGGCGTGATGAGCGCGACTCCCGCTCCTTCAAATACGATCTGTTTCTGAAATGTTCCCATAATGCACCTCAAGCCGCCGCAGCGGCAAATAATTGGACAGATTTCTGCGCACGGCTCGGCGGAAAACAAAAACCGGCTTGCAAACCGGCTCTCTGTGTACTATAATATAGGCATACCGAAACATGCCGCGCTGCAATACACAGATAGCACTCCACAACAGCACGCGCTGCAGTGACAGTACGGACGCTTTCGCGTTCCGTCCCAATCCGCGCAGCGTCCGCGCTGCGTGATTTCGGCGTCTCTCGCCTTTCTCCGCCCTTCGCCGGCTGCGGACAGCCTCACGGCGGATACTGATCGTAGACGCGCCTCTATCTTCCATAATATGCAGAATCTCTTCCGCTGCTGATATCATAGCACATTTTTCGTGCCGTGTCAAGCGGTATCTCCATATCTGTCTCAGCGAATCTCATATACAGCAAGGAAGGAACCCGCCAATGATCCGCAACGCACTTCCGCCTACCGATCTCACGCTCTCCGATTTCGATTACGATCTTCCCGAGGAACTGATCGCTCAGACGCCGATCGAACCGCGGGATGCTTCCCGTCTGATGGTCATTCACCGGGATACCGGCGCGCGCGAGCATCGGCTGTTTCGGGACGTCGTCGATTATCTTCATCCGGAGGACGTGCTTGTTATCAATAATACGCGCGTGATCCCCGCACGGATCATCGGCTGCCGGACGCATCGCTTGCAGGCGGACGGGGAGCTCACGGCGACGGAGGATCCGTCGCCGGTCGAACTGCTTCTTCTGCGCCAGCGGGAAAACGACGTCTGGGAAGCGCTTGCCGGTCCGGGAAAGCGCGCGCGTCCGGGCGACCGCCTTTCTTTCGGAGAAGGGCTTTTGACGGCATCCGTCGAAGGGATCGGCGAGGAAGGATGCCGCATCGTCCGATTTACCGCCGATCGGGCGTCATGCGAGTCGGTATACGACGCGCTGCACCAGCTCGGCACCATGCCGCTGCCGCCGTATATTCGCGAAAAACTGCGCGATCCGGAACGTTACCAGACAGTATATGCGGAACACGAAGGTTCCGCCGCTGCCCCGACGGCAGGTCTTCATTTCACACCGCAGCTTCTCGACGGTATCCGCGAACGCGGCGTCGCCGTCGTACCGGTGCTCCTTCACGTCGGACTCGGGACTTTCCGTCCGGTCAAAGAAGAACGCATTGCCGATCACGTGATGCATTCCGAGTATATTTCCGTCAGCCTTGAAGCCGCCGATCTTATCAACGAACGGCGCGCGCACGGCGGGCGGATCATCGCGGTCGGCACGACCTCGTGCCGGACGCTCGAATCCGCGGCGGATGAAGCAGGGATCGTCCGTCCGATCGAGGGGGAAACCGGGATCTTCATCTATCCGGGTTACCGCTTCCGCGCCACGGATGCGCTCATCACCAATTTTCATCTTCCCAAAAGCACGCTTCTGATGCTTGTGTCCGCATTCGCGGGGCGCGAAACGGTTCTTGACGCCTATCGCGACGCCGTACAGCGTCAGTATCGGTTTTTCTCTTTCGGCGACGCTATGCTGCTGGTTTAGAAACCGATCGACAAACTGCCGTATCCATGCATACGAGGGCATCATTCTGTTTTAAAGACGCCGCCGCCATGCGGAGACGTCTTTTCTTTTTCACGGGGATTGCCGTGTCGAGCCTTCAGGATCCCCCCATGAGATTTAGTGAATAAACACAAATCTTTACCGTGGGGAAACGCAATATTTTTTCTTCGTTCCTCTTGTTTTTTGTCGGGAAATTGTGTATAATGGATATGTCAAATTTGGAATGTAAACGCGCAAAGGAAACAGGCGTATTTTCTCCGCTTCTCTTGCAGTTTTTTTATTTTCTACTATATGAAAGGATCTGCGGACGATGAAACTTCTCGAGGAGCGTATTCTGAAGGACGGAAAAGTCGGCGCGGGCAACGTTCTGAAGGTCGACAGTTTTTTGAATCATCAGATCGACGTGCCCTTCATCACGCTGCTCGGTGAAGAATTCCACCGTCTGTTTTCTGACGAAGGAGTCAATAAGATCCTGACGATCGAGGCGTCCGGCATCGGTATCGCCTGCCTTACCGCCGTCCGCTTCGGTGTGCCCGTCGTCTTTGCCAAGAAAACGCTTACCAGTAATATATACGCTGACGTTTATACCTCCTCGGCTTTTTCCTACACGCACCAAAAGAACTATGAGATCGTCGTGTCGAAGCAGTTTCTTGGAGAAGGCGACCGTGTGCTGATAATCGATGATTTCCTTGCGAAAGGAAGCGCGCTGCTTGCACTGATTTCCCTTGTACGCGAAGCAGGCGCCGAGGTCGTCGGCGCCGGGATCGTGATCGAAAAAGCGTATCAGGAGGGCGGCTCCGTCGTGCGTGCCCAAGGCGTGCGCGTAGAATCGCTGGCGCGGATCGCCTCTATGTCCGTCGAGGACGGCATTCGCTTCGTTGACTGACGGTTCATTATCATTGATTTAGTGAAGGTGACTTCATTAAAATAAATCTTTTAGGAGGAAAATACCATGTTCAAGAAGATTCTTTCCGTGGCGCTGGCACTTCTCATGCTCGTGAGCATCCTTGCCTCCTGCGGAAGCGGAAGCGGAAGCAGGAAGGGCGAAAGTGAAGACATTCTCCCCAGGCTGGCCATTACCGGCAGCGTGACGATCCCGGCTGACTTCAAAATCGGTCTGATCACTCTTCACGATGAAAATTCCACCTATGACAAGAACTTCATCGACTCCTTCAAGCAGGCGGTCGAGGGTCTCGGCATCTCCAAAGACAACTATTTCATCGTCTCCAACGTCGACGAGTCCGAGGCTTGCTACAATACTGCTGTCGATCTTGCCAAGAACAAGGGCTGCAAGGTCATCTTCGCCGACAGCTTCGGTCATGAGTCCTACATGATCAAAGCCGCCGAGGAGTTCCCGGACGTCCAGTTCTGCCATGCCACCGGCACGCAGGCGAAAGTCAAGAATCTCCCCAACTATCACAACGCGTTCGCTTCCATCTATGAAGGTCGTTATCTCGCCGGCATCGCCGCAGGCGAAAAGCTCAACGAAATGATCCAGAGCGGCAAGATCACCGCCGATCAGGCTGTCATCGGCTACATCGGTGCTTTCACCTACGCGGAAGTGATCTCCGGCTTGACCTCCTTCTTCCTCGGCGCCCGTTCGGTCTGCCCGAGCGCGACGATGAAAGTCCGCTACACCGGTTCCTGGTACGATCAGGGCAAGGAGCAGGAAGCCGCTATCGCGCTGATCGACAACGATAAGTGCGTTTTGATCAGCCAGCACGCCGACTCCCTCGGCGCTCCCGTCGCCTGCGAGGAGAGAGGCGTTCCGGACGTCTCCTACAACGGCAGCACCTACTCCTCCGGCAAGAACACGTGGCTCGTTTCTTCCGCGATCAACTGGGCTCCGTACTTCCAGTACATCATCGAGAATACCGCGCAGGGCAAGTCCTTTGACACCGACTGGTGCGGCACGATCGCGACCAACTCCGTCGTCCTTTCCGGTGTGAACCAGGACGTCGTCACGGCTAACACGCAGAAAGCCATCAACGATGCCATCGCCGCCTTTAAGGCCGGCACGCTTCACGTGTTCGATACCAGCACCTGGACGCTGAACGGTGAGCATCTCACTTCTTATCTGGCGGACGTGGACGGTGACTACACCGGCGAGACCAACGTCATCCACGACGGTTACTTCGACGAATCCAATGCCGAAAAGTTCCGTTCCGCGCCGTACTTCGATATCATCATCGACGGTATCGAGAACCTGAACACCGCGTACTGATTTTACAAAACCGAGCAACGACGAGGGGGAGCCACCGCTCCCCCTCAGAGGTTTTTACGTACCGAATCACCCGATACTGGGAGGAAACATGTCCAATACGATCGCTTTGCAGTTAAAAGGGATTTCCAAAAGCTTCGGCAGCATCCGCGCCAACCGGAACGTGGATCTCGAACTCTTTCACGGGGAGATCCTTGCCATGCTCGGCGAAAACGGCAGCGGGAAAACCACGCTGATGAATATGATCGCGGGCATCTATTATCCGGACGAGGGACAGATTTTCGTGGACGGCGAAGAAGCGGTCATCCGTTCGCCGAAGGACGCCTTTGGATACAAGATCGGCATGATACACCAGCACTTCAAGTTGGTCGATCTCTTCAGCGCAACGGAAAACATCGTCTTGGGCATCGAAGACGGCGAGCCGTATCGCCTGGCCGACGCGGAAAAACGCGTGCGGGAAATCACGGAAAAATACGGATTCGAGATGGATCCGCGGAAAAAGATCTACAACATGTCCGTTTCCGAGAAGCAGACGGTGGAGATTCTGAAAGTGCTCTACCGGAATGCGGACATTTTGATCTTGGATGAGCCGACAGCGGTCCTGACCCCGCAGGAAACACAAAAGCTTTTTGCCGTGCTGCGCCGCATGCGCGCGGACGGGAAATCCATCATCATCATCACGCACAAGCTGCACGAAGTGATGGCGATCTCAGACCGCGTGGCCGTGATGCGGCGCGGTGAGCATATCGCCACCGTCGAAACGGCTGAAACGAATGAGACCGAGCTGACGGAGATGATGGTGGGTAAAAAAATCAGCCTGAATATCGATCGTGACGAACCGCAGGGTTCGATTGACCGTCTGGAGATACGCCACGTTTGCTGTGTCAGCGCCGAGGGCGTACGGCTCCTGGACGACATAAACTTTACGGCAAGAGCCGGTGAGATCCTCGGGATCGCCGGTATTGCCGGAAGCGGGCAGCGCGAGTTGCTTGAAGCCATCGCGGGACTTCAGCAGCTGGAAAGCGGTGAGATCCTGTACCGTAATCCGAAGACAGAGGAAACGGAGGAACTGCGCGACAAGACGCCGCAGCAGATACGCGATCTCGGCGTTCGTCTTTCCTTCGTCCCGGAGGATCGTCTGGGGATGGGACTGGTGGGAAACATGGACATCATCGACAACATGATGCTCCGCAGCTACCGCCACGGGCGTTCCCTTTTCCTTGACCGTAAGAAGCCGCACGAGCTGGCAGATCAGATCATCGCTTCGCTCGAGGTCGTGACGCCGAGCGCGCAGACGCCTGTCAGACGCCTTTCCGGCGGCAACGTACAAAAGGTACTCGTCGGCCGTGAGATCGCTTCCTCGCCGACCGTATTGATGGCGGCGTATCCGGTCCGCGGACTTGATATCAACTCCTCGTATATGATCTATCGCCTGCTCAACGAGCAGAAACGGAACGGCGTGGCGGTCATCTACGTCGGAGAAGATCTGGACGTACTTTTGGAGCTGTGCGACCGCATTCTCGTCATATGCGGCGGCAAAGTGTCCGGACTGCTCGACGCCCGTACAGCGACGAAGGAACAGGTCGGACTGATGATGACAAAAGTAGGAGGCGGTGACTGATATGGAACAAACCCGCAGTGTCCGCACGGAAAAGAAACGGTCGGAACCGCTCTTCCACATCACCAAGCGCAGTACCGTTACGCTCGCGCAGGCGATCCTCATCCGAGCGATCGCCATTCTGGCGGCGCTCCTTTTGTGCGCGCTCGTGACCGTCGTTTTGACCGGTGACAATCCCATCTCAGTCTTCATTACCGTATATAAGGGCGCGTTCGGTACGGGACGTACGCTCGTGACGATCCACGATATCGCGATCCTTTTGTGTGTCTCGCTCGCCGTGACACCAGCGTTCCGGATGCGATTTTGGAATATCGGGGCGGAAGGTCAGACGCTGATCGGCGGTCTTGCCACGGCGCTCGTGATGTTCTTTCTGCACGATACGATGCCTACTCTGCCGCTTGTGCTGCTCATGCTCGCGGCCGGTATAGCCGCCGGTATGTTGTGGGGCGTTATCCCCGCGTTTTTCAAAGCGCACTGGAACACGAACGAAACGCTGTTCACCCTGATGATGAACTATGTTGCCATCCAGCTGATCGAGTATTTTTTGAAGATCGGCGATAAAAGCGGTTCCAACGTCGTCGGTCCCGCATTGCTCGGCGAGGGGATTCCCAATCTTTTCGGCGTGCAGTATTTGTTCAATATTCTCGTCGTTGCGCTGCTCACGGTCGTACTGTATGTCTACTTGAATTACAGCAAGCACGGCTATGAGATCCAGGTCGTCGGTGAGAGCGAGAACACGGCACGCTACATCGGCATTGACGTAAAAAAGGTCATCATCCGTACCATGCTTCTGTCCGGCGCGATCTGCGGTTTGGCCGGCTTTCTGATCGTCGGCGGCGCTTCCCACTCGATCAACGCCTCCATCGTCGGCGGGCGCGGCTTTACCGCCATCATGGTATCATGGCTCGGAAAGTTCAATCCGATCACCATGATCCTGACGACGCTTCTGCTCGTCTTCCTTGGGCGCGGTGCCGACGAGATCTCAACACAGTTCGGTTTGAATTCCTCTTTCTCCAATATTCTGACCGGCATCATCCTCTTCTTCATCATCGGCTGTGAGTTCTTTATCCGCTATCAGGTGCATTTCAATCACAGCCGAAGAAAAGACGAACGGACGAAAGCCAAAGAAACGCCGAATACAACGGAGGATGCGTAATATGGAATGGATCACAGTCATCGCGGCCTTCCTGCAGCGCGCTATTCTGCAGGGCACCCCGCTTCTTTTCGGCGCTACCGGTGAGATCATCACGGAAAAATCAGGCAATCTGAACCTCGGTATCCCCGGGATCATGTACGTCGGCGCGATCTCCGGCGTGATCGGAAGTTTCGTCTATGAAAATTCCGGCGCCGATTTTATCCCAATCGTCGGCGTTCTCGTCGCGTTTGTGTCCAGTTTGATCGGTTCCCTGCTTGTGACTTTGATCTACTGCTTTCTGACGATTTCGCTCCGTGCGAATCAAAACGTCACGGGTCTTGCGCTGACCACTTTCGGTACCGGTCTCGGCAATTTCTTCGGCGGTTCCCTCATCAAAATCACGAAGAGCTCCGTTCCTTTCATCGCACTTACCGACACGGGAAAGGCTTTCAAGACTGCCCTTCCCTTCGCCAAATCGCTCGGCTGGGTCGGAACGTTGTTCTTCTCGTACGGCTTTCTCGTATATCTTGCAGTCATCCTCGCCATCGTTGCCGCATTTGTATTGAAACGGACGCGTGTCGGGCTTCATCTGCGCGCCGTCGGTGAGAACCCCGCGACGGCGGATGCAGCCGGGATCAACGTAACGAAATACAAGTATTTCGCGACCTGCATCGGCGGCATGATCGCCGGCCTCGGCGGACTCTTCTTCATTATGGATTATTCGATGGGTATTTGGTCGAACAACGGCTTCGGGGATCGCGGATGGCTTGCCATCGCCATCGTTATCTTTGCGATGTGGAAGCCGGATCTCAGCATCTTCGCTTCCTATCTGTTCGGCGGGTTGTATATCCTGTACAATTACCTGAATACCTCCATGCAGATGATCCCGATCATCCAGATGCTTCCCTACGTTGTGACGATCCTCGCGCTGATCCTTATCAGCGTGCGCAAGAAGCGCGAGAATCAGCCGCCTGCCGCGCTCGGTCTGTCTTATTTCCGGGAAGAAAGATGAGAAGACGTTCGTCATAAGAAGCAAAAGAAAACGATCCCCGCAGTCAAAGGCTGCGGGGATCTTTTTTGAATTCGGTTTCGTTTACCCGATCGTTTTTCCGATTTGGAAGGCGTCGCCGACCGCCGGACCGAGGACACGATACACGAGCGCGACCGGATCAAAGGCGATGGAAGCGAGCTTTTCCGCGTCGATCTTTCCGTCGGTGCCGAGGATACGTTCGTCTGCGCTGACGTTGACGATGTCTCCGACGAGATATCCGGACGTCTCGTCATAGCGGACGACGCGGCATTCGAGTGCGAGCGGGAATTCCTCAAACAGCGGCGCGTCCGTGTGTTCAGCGGGGGTCGCATGAAGCCCTGCGCGCGACAGTTTATCCGGAACGTCGTTGGCGGAAACGATCCCGACGTAATCTGCCTGCGCGACGTGCGCCGCATCGGCGATACTGACGGTGAATGCACCGCGTGCCAGCAGATTTCGGGTCGTCTTGTGATCGGCGGACAGACATACGCCGATCTGTGCCGTATCGTGGATACCACCCCAAGCGGCATTCATGGCATCCGGCGTCCCGTCCTCTCCGTAGGTACCGATGATCAGTACCGGCATGGGATACAGGATCGTCTCGGCTCCGAGATCTCTTCTCATGACCATTTCCTCCAGGATCTCATTCAGTGTTTCTTTTTGCGGAGAACGACAGCAAGCGTGACGCCGACGACGGCGACGGCTCCGACCCCGATCCCGACCGGTATGAGAATGGCTTTTAGTTTCTCCGCGGTCTCTTTCGCGGTCTCCTGCAGAATATCCGAAAACTCAGACACAGCATACATCGTATCGTCTGACGTTATCAGAGGGACCGTATCGGAGACAGGAAGATCCGTTTCTGTTGCCGGAGGTTCCGTTTCGGGCGCGGACGTTTCCGTTTCAACGGGCGCCGGTTCTGTTTCAACGGGAGCGGTTTCCGTTTCTGCGGCAGGCGGATCGGACTCCGCAGATATCGGCTCCGTCTCAACGGATGCCGCGGTCGTATCCTCTGCCGCCGTCACCGTAACGGTGAAGGTATCGAGAAAGCCCTCACATGCCACGAGCACTTCCTGCTCTCCCGGGTCACGAAACAGTTCGGGATCGACCGCGACGCCGTCGCCGTCCATTTTATCCATAAATCCGTTTCTCGTATAGATGCGGACGACGAGACCGGTCAGATCGATGAGGTCGCCGACACGGTACGTGGTCTTTGTGGGAACGGACGTGACGGTGATACCCACGACCGCTTCATCATCCTCTTCCGGTATGGAAAGGTCGAGCATGCAGGAGAAAACGAACAGCCCTTCGTTTCCGCCGCTGTCGCGGACGATGCAGGCGTAATAGAATCTCTCACCGGCATACTCCTCCGGGATCCCGCGGACGACGTACGCCGTGCCGCCGAAGCCGATATCGTCGCCTGTGATGGCTCCGTGCTCGTCGCACCGATACCATTCCGTCCACTGCAGGGCGCCAACGGCATTCTCCGCGCCCACCTCAAAAGCAATTTCTTCTTCCGGATCATTGATGACGATATCCTGATCACTTACGGCGTAAAGGGTCATGCCTTCTTCCTCGACGCCCATCGGATACAAAACGCAGGAAAAGATATGTTCCGCCACTTCGCCGTACAGCGTCGCGACGCATTTGTAGTACAGAACTTCTCCCATCAGCTCGTTCGGGATCCCGCGGACAACGTACGCTTTGCCGCCGAAGCCGATCTCACCGCCGCTGGCGTTTCCGTCCTGATCGCACTGAAACCACTGAAAACGTACTTCATCGGAGCCGTTGAGCACCTCGACTTCAAAGGCGATTTCCTCTTCGGAACTGTAAACGGCTATAAAATCCTCACCGACCGCTCGAAGCTCCAGCGGATCGCCCGCCGCATAGGCGGGGAGCGTAAAGAGTACAGCGAGAAATACGGCGAGAACTCTCAGCAAACCTCTGTGTGTCATAATCATCACGATCCTTTCCGACATGAACTGCTTATATTATAGTCAGATTTTTCCTCCGCGTCAAGAGGAAATCCGCAGTCACTTCCCTGCTTTCCGTATAAACGAAAGCAAAGCGGTACTGCTTTCGAAAAGCAGCACCGCTTTGCCGCTGAGATGCGAGTCAAGGATCTCGTCACGCGCGCCGACGCCAAACGGCGGGCGAAAGCGTGATGATAAGCGGATAGATCTCAAGGCGTCCGGCAAGCATGTCGAAGATGAGTACCAGTTTGGAGAGGACGGAGAGATCCGCAAAATTCCCGGACGGACCGACCTTCCCAAGCCCCGGTCCGATATTATTGAGGCAAGTGATGACGGAAGTGACCGTAGAGGTAAAATCCATTCCATTGAAAGAGATCAAAACGCTGGAAAACAGCAGAATGAGGATGTACAAAGCAAAATAATATGCTACGCCGTGCGCAACGGCACGATCCACCGTCGTTCCGTCACAACGGATCATCCGTACCTCGCGCGGATGGATCTGACTGCGGATCTCACGAAGCGTCGATTTGACGAGGATCAGCACACGGGATATCTTCAAGCCGCCGGCCGTGGAACTGGAACACGCGCCGATGAACATGAGCAGTACGAGCAGTACCTTGGAAAAAGTAGGCCATAGATCAAAATCCGCCGTTCCGAAGCCGGTCGTCGTAATGATGGCGGCGACCTGGAAAAAGGATGCCCGCAGAGAACGCGCCGCGTTCCCGTACAGCGGCAGGATATTCCACGTGATGGCAAACGTCGAGAACGCAACGATCCCCAAATACCAGCGGAGTTCCTCGCTTTTCAGGATCTTCAAAAACTTCCCTGTCAGGACAAAGTAATAAATATTGAAGTTCACGCCGAACAGGAGCATGAATACGGCGATCACCATCTCCACGTACAGGCTGTCATACGCACCGATGCTCGCATTCCGAATGGCGAAGCCGCCCGTACCGGCGGTACCGAACGCGTTGATGACGGAATCGAACAGCGGCATTCCACCGACGGCGAGAAACAGGATCTCAAGAAGCGTCAGCGCCGTGTAGATCCCGTAGAGGATCCGGACGTTGTAGCGGAGCTTTGCGACAAGCTTGCCGAAGGTAGGTCCGGGCGTTTCGGCGCGCAGGATATGGACGGCGGAATTGTCCGGATTCCCGGAGGAGTCGTTTGGCAGAAGCGCGATGGCAAGCGCCAGCACGCCCATACCGCCGACCCAGTGCGTCAGACTGCGCCAGAAAAGGATGCTCGGAGGGAGCGACTCGATGTCGCGCAGGATCGTCGAACCGGTCGTCGTAAAGCCGGATACCGTTTCAAAAAAGGCATCGATAAAACGGGGAATGCTGTGACTGAGCAAAAACGGGATCGCGCCGAAAAGCGAGAAGATCAGCCACATCATCGTGACGGTTACAAAACCCTCTTTCGCATACGAGGTCATATCTGCGGGACGGAACGCCGTGCAGAGCGCGCCGACGGACGACATCAGTATGGCGGGGATCAGAAAAGTGAAGGCACATCCGTCCCGGTAGATGAGAGACACGATCAGCGGCATGAGGAACAGCATCGACGCGATGAGCGTGATCCTGCCGACGTTATGGACAACGACACGTTTGTTCAATACGGATCACCTCCGCTCCTGCATGATCTCGTCAAGATCCCGGAAGAAGCGGTTTGTCGTCACGACGATCACACTGTCATTGCGCTCCACAACGTCGTCGCCGTTCGGTACAATGACCTTGTTGGCGCGGATGATCCCGGCGATCAGCACGTCCTTCTTGAGCGACAGCTCTCGCAGCGGGATGCCGAGGATACGACTTCCCTCCCGCGCGATGAATTCGATCGCTTCGACGCGGTTATCGACCAGCTTGTACAGCGTGGAAATGCTGCTGCCGCCGGTATTCTGAACGGCGCGGGCGTACTGGACGATCAGATTCGCGGTCAGCTGCTTGGGTGAGACGATGCTGTCCACCCCTACGGAGGAGACCATTTTGTTGAGGGAAGGCTTGTTTACTTTCGTGATGATTTTCGCGTGACTTTGGGTCTTGGCGAACATGGACAGAATGATATTCTCCTCGTCGATCCCCGTCAGGGCGACGAATGAATCCGCCATAGCCAGCCCTTCGCTTATGAGGATATCTTGATTTGTCCCGTCACCGCAGATGATCTTCGCCTTGGGGAAGGCCGTGCTCAGCTCCGTACAGCGCGTCTCGTCCCATTCGATGATTTTGACGGAGATACCGGAATCGAGGAGCATCCGCGTCAGATAGTACGCGATCCGTCCGCCGCCGACGACCATCACGCTTCGGATCCGCGGCGCGGCCGTCCCCTGTTTTTTGAAGAATCCGTTCAGATCCGCATGAGGCGCCGTTACGTGGATCCGATCTCCCTCCCGGAGGACGAAATCGCCGCTGGGGATGATAACGTCGTCACCGCGTTCTACCGCGCAGATCAAAAGCTTCGTGGATTTGAAGAGATTCGGCAGCATGTACAGCGAGAGGCCGTCAAGCGGACTTTCCGGTTCGATCCGGATCTCTGCGAGATCGAGCCGTCCCTTTGCAAAGGACTCCAGCCGGATCGCCGCAGGCATGCGGATGATACGGGAAATCTCCGCCGCGGCGTCGTACTCCGGATTCACGACGGCAGACAGCCCCAGCTCCTCACGCATGAATTCCATCTGCCGTACGAGCCGCGGATCCCGCACTCGGGCGATGCAGCGCTGCGTTCCCAGCTTCCGCGCGATCGTACAGGAGAGGATATTGATCTCATCCTGCGAAGCGGACGCGATCAGGAGATCCGCTTTGTCCGCGCCGGCGGAGATAAGATCTTCACTGCTGACGCCGGACCCCTCGATGCCGAGAATATCATACTCCGTCGTCGCGTATTCGATGACCTTTCCGTCCGGGTCGATCAATGCGATATCGTGGTTTTCACTGCGGAGGTGCTCTGCCAGTGTCAAACCGACCTTGCCGCCTCCGACGATCACAATTTTCATACGGTACTATCCGTCCTTTCCGAGACTCCGTCCATAACGGCACGGAGCACAGAGATTTCAGGGGACTGCGGGATATAAAAATTCGCACACAGCGGGGCAAGCCGCACAATGGAGGATGCTTCTCCGCCCTGCTCCGGACGAACTGCACGGGATAAACGGATCAAAGCGTCCGTTGTACCGCGGTTGATCGCGAGGAGCAGCGGCGTGTCCACGCCATTCTCGCGGATAAGGAGGAGCAACTCCGACGTACAGAGAAGCAGACGCAGGCTGCCGTCGCGGAAAACAGGGCGGCGGCGCCTCAATTGTCCGAGGAAACGGTAGTACTCGCGCAGCGATACGTCCTCCCGCCCCCACGGATACGGTCTGCGGCAGAACGGATCGCCGTAACCTTCCATGCCGACTTCATCACCGTAAAAGATCGACGGGACACCGGGCATGAAAATCAGGATCGCGTAGGCAATGCGCAGACGTGCCGTAGCCGTTTCCCGCTCCCGCGGCGACATCCGCACGGCGGAAAGATCTGCGTTCGAACGTCCCTCCGGACTCTCTCCGCCGAGTGCCGTCAGGGCACGCATCGTATCGTGCGTGCCGAGGAAATTCATCAGCAGATCGACCGCAGGCTTGGGACAGTGACGATATACGGTATCGATGCAGCGCCGCATGGCGTCGGCGTTGCCGTCGCGCACGTAGGAAAGGATCGCTGCCCGCAGCGGATAATTCATCACGGAATCAAGCTGCGCGCCGCGCAGATAACGCCGTCTCCGACCGTATGCGATCTTATCCGTGGCGTCCTCCCAGACCTCGCCGTAGATCATGATCTCGGGAGAGATCTGCTTCACCCGGCGGCGGAACGCTTCAAGAAAACCGTCGCTTAGCTCGTCCGCTACGTCGAGCCGGAATCCCGCCGCTCCGGCGCGCAGCCAGCGCGCGACGATCCCGTTCTCGCCCAACATATAAGCACGATAGGAGGGATCGTCGCCTCGCACGGCGGGCAGGCTCGGGACGTTCCACCAGCAATCGTACACGTCCGGCCAGGATGTAAAGCGAAACCACGATGCATAAGGAGAGTGCCGCGACTGATATGCTCCGACGTCGGGATAATGCCCGTACCGATTGAAATATCGGCTGTCTGCTCCCGTATGGTTGAATACTCCGTCGAGCAGGATCCGTATCCCACGTGCCGATGCCGCCTCGCACAGAGTACGCAGCGCGTCGTCTCCGCCGAACATGGGATCCACGTGCTCGTAATCGCCCGTATCATATTTGTGATTGGAAGCCGCATCGAACACGGGACTGAGATAGATACATGTAACGCCGAGCGCGGCGATATCGTCGAGTTTTTCCGCAATGCCGTACAGATCGCCGCCGAAGAAATCATTGTTTTCTGTCGGCGCGCCGGGATACTCGGGGTACGCAACGTCCTCCGTATCCCATGAAGCGTGCATAACGGCTCCCTTTTTCGGGTGTGCGCGCCCGCTCCGACGGAACCGATCGACGAAAACATGATAAATGATCCCGCCGCGCAGCCACGATGGCGTTTCGTACGGCTCCTGCCAAACGAGAAACTGACGCTTTCCATCCTCCCCGCAGGGGACGAGGATCTCGGTATTTTCCCCTCCGTAACTGACGCATCCTTCAGGATGATACACGTCGCAACAATAGTAGAAGAGTCCGTCCGGCGCGTCGCCGCACAGGTCTGCGCACTCGACGCGGGCACTGAATCGTTCCGGCACACTGCCGGAGCAGCGTTCCATGGGAAACAGAAACATGTGTCCGTCCGCATCACGATGTATGCGAAGAACAACGGTATCGGCATGCCGATCCTGTGGGAGAGTGATCTCGATCCGGACGGAGGCGCTGCGCGGAAAGGCATGGGAAGACGCTTCCTTATCGCAATGCTTCGTCCGGTACGTGATCCGCTCGATCAGCGTCGGTTGAATGTTCATTGGATAGGACGGATATGCCATATCGCGTCGGCGTATTCGCGGATGCAGCGATCTGAGGAGAAATGGCCGGCGTGCGCGATATTGATAAGCGCTTTGCGCGACCAGGATACGGGATCCTGGTGCGCGGCACGCATACATTCGTTCGCGGCAAAGTAGGAGTCGAAGTCTGCGAGGCACATATACGGATCGGATACGCCGTGTGCATAAAGAAGATAATTGACGATCGGTTCAAAGGAATTTCCCGCGAAACCGCGCCCAAGCATGTCGATAACGGCACGAAGCCGATCGCTTCTTTGGTAATAACGGAGCGAGGAATATCCTTCCTTCCAGAGACTGTCCACTTCCTGCGCGCGCAGTCCGAAGATATAGATATTTTCGCTGCCTACGGCTTCTGCCATCTCGACGTTGGCGCCATCCATCGTACCGAGCGTCAAAGCACCGTTGATCATGAATTTCATACATCCCGTGCCGCTCGCCTCCTTGCCGGCAAGCGAGATCTGTTCGCTTATATCGCTGGCGGGCATGAGGATCTCGGCGGTCGATACGTTATAATCCTCCAGATATACGACGCGGATCCGGTCGCGCAGACGCGGGTCGTGTTCGATCTCGTCCCCAATGCTCCAGATCAGACGGATGATATCCTTCGCCATATAATAACCGGGAGCCGCCTTCCCGCCAAAGAGGAAGGTCGTTGGCTCGATATCCGCATGCGGATCACAGCGGAGCGTATGGATATACGCAATGATCTTCAGCGCGTTCAGTAACTGGCGCTTGTATTCGTGCATCCTTTTGACCTGTACGTCGAAGAGCGTGGCAGGATCGATCCGAATGCCCTTCAAGCGGTACAATTCCGCGGCAAAGCGTTCTTTGTTCTGCTGCTTGATGACGTGCAGACGGTCGATCACCTCACGATCATCCTGATACGAAAGAAACTGCAGCAGCGTTTGCGGATCTTTTTTGTATTCGCTGCCGATCGTTTCCTCAAGCAGAGCGGAAAGTCCTGGATTCGACCAGCAAAGCCATCTTCGGTGGGCGATGCCGTTCGTGACGTTGATGAATTTTCCCGGCGATGCCTTGGCAAAGTCTGAAAAAACGGTCTGCCGCAGGATTTCAGAATGGAGCCGGGATACGCCGTTGACCACGTGTGCAGCAGCGACGGAAAGATTCGCCATGCGAATCTGATTATAGGCAACGATGGACATACGGGATATGCGCGCCCAGTCACCGGGATACATGTTCCAGAGATCCGCGCAAAGACGCCGGTTGATCTCCTCGACGATCATGAAGATACGCGGCAGTTTCAGTCGGAAGAGGTCCATATTCCACGTCTCAAGCGCTTCCGGCAATACGGTGTGGTTCGTGTAGGAGATCACGCGGGTAACGACGGACCACGCATCCTCCCAGCGGTAAGAATACACGTCCATAAGGATCCGCATGAGTTCCGGGATACAAAGCGCCGGATGCGTGTCGTTAATGTGGATGGCGACCTTATCAGCGAAAGAATCGAGCGAACCGTACTGGCTCAAATGTTCTGCAATGATGGATTGCAGCGTAGCGGATACAAGAAAATACTGCTGCGTCAATCGGAGCAGTTTTCCCTCGTCGTGCGCATCGGAAGGATAGAGCACCTTTGTGATCAGCTCCGCTCCGACGTTTCTTTCCAAAGCCTGCACGTACTGCCCTTGCGAAAAGAGGCTCATATCGAAATTACTGCTGCTGCGGGCACGCCAGAGACGAAGCTTGTTCACGGCGGGAGAGTCAAAACCGGAAACGAAAAAGTCATACGGAACCGCCTGTACTTCTTCGTACTCCGTATACGTCACCGCGCAGCGTCCGCTGCTCCAATCTTCCGTCACGTGTCCGCCCATACGGACGGTCACGGATCTGTCCGTACGCGGAACGAGCCATGCATCACCGTGCGTCAGCCACTCATCCGGGAGCTCGATCTGATTCCCGTCGATGATCTTCTGCCGGAACAGACCGTATTCATAACAAAGCGAAAAGCCCATCGCCGGATACGCGAGCGTAGTCAGAGAATCCATGAAGCAGGCGGCAAGACGTCCAAGACCGCCGTTCCCGAGCCCCGGATCCGGCTCCATGTCGTACAAGGCGTCCAGATGGAAACCGAATTCCTCCACTACGCCGCGATAGACGTCCTCCAATCCGAGATTGAGCAGATTGTTTTTCAGCGAACGACCGATCAGAAATTCCATGCACAGATAATAAACCGTTCTGGGCCGCTGCTTTTTGAGCGATTCTTTGAAATCGGCGCGCTTCTGCGCCAGAATATCTTTGACGGTATAAATCGTCGCCCGATACATCTGTTCCTTTGTCGCGTCCTCGGGAACGACGCCGAAATACCTCGCCAGCTTTTCCGTGATGGCTGTTTTTACAGCCGCATAGTCAGTGATCGGTTCCTTCATGAAACGCTTCCTTAACGTTTAGATTCGAAGTTTCGCTGAGCATGGAGCGGTACAGTTCAACGTATCGGTCGGCGGACGCCTCCCAGGAGAAGTCCATCTGCATGACGCGTGTGACCAAAGCGTCCCATGCTTTTTTATTGTGATAGAGTACCAAAGCATCTTCCAGTACGTGCATCATTTCATGCGCGTTGTAGTTTGCGAACGAAAAACCGTTTCCTTCTCCCGTGTACTCGTTGTACGGACGGATCGTATCGGAGAGACCTCCCGTTTCACGCACGACGGGCACGGCGCCGTATCGGGAAGCGATCATTTGCGCAAGACCGCACGGTTCGCTTTTGGAGGGCATGAGAAAGAGATCCGCTCCGGCATAGAATTTCTTGGACAGCGCTTTGTTGTACTCGAGGACAGCGCGGCATTTGTCCGGACAGCGGCGGGACAGATCGGAGAAATAATCCTCCAGTTCGTATTCTCCCGTGCCGAGTAGCGCAAACTGCACGTCGTTGTTTGCCAGAAATTCCTCAAGGATACGCCGCACCAGATCAAAGCCCTTATGGGCGGCAAGACGGGAAACCATGACGACAAGCGGCGTATCCGGCGAATCCGCGAATCCGCAGATGTTCTGCAGCTCCTTTTTATCCTTCGCTTTCCCTTTTCGGTCCTTTACGCTGTATGGAAACGCGATGTCCGGATCCGCGGACGGATCATAGTATTTCGTATCGATACCGTTCAGGATCCCGCAGAGCTTGGGAGCATACAGATTGAGCACAGGGCTGAGACCGCTCGAATAATACTCGGTGCGGATCTCCTGTGCATAGCGCGGGCTGACCGTGCTGACGCGGTCAGCGCAGACGATCGCCCCCTTCGTCAAATTGATCATTCCGTCGAATTCCACGACGTGCCGATCCCAGTCCGACAGCTCGAAAACGTCGCCCAGGATGGCAAAGTCATAGACGCCCTGATATTCGATGTTATGGATCGTATACAATACGCGCACGTCGGCGTATCCCGGATCGAGCGAGACCTTCTGTTTCAGATAGATGACGGCAGACGCCGTCTGCCAATCGTTGGCGTGCAGGATATCCGGATAAAAGCCGGTCTCGGAGATCAGCTTGAGCACCGCTTTACCGAAATAAGCAAAGCGTTCCCCGTCGTCAAAACTGCCGTAGAGCGACGGCCGCTTGAAATAGTACTCGTTGTCGATAAAGTAAAACCGGACGCCGTCGTGTGTGAGACTCCAAACGCCGCAGTACTGCTGCCGCCATGCGAGACGCACCGTCGTCTCAAATTCCAGCGTCATTTCATCCAGATATTTGCTCTTTACCGTGGGATACATGGGGATCACGACGCGGACGTCCGCATCCGCGCCGAGTTTTCCCCGCACCGCCGCGGGCAGCGATCCGATCACGTCCGCCAGTCCGCCGGTTGATGCGAACGGCAGCGCTTCCGAGGCGACATAGAGAATTTTCATGGATATCCTCCCGAATAGTCCGTTCCGCACCGTATACCGATGCGGTCGGTCAGATCATCTTTCCCTTTTCCACGTAGAAAGGCTGTGCGTCGCAGCCTGACAGCATCCGCCCGTCGCGGATCAGCACGTTTTTGTCCGTAATGACGCCGTTGAGAAGCACGTTTTCTCCGACGTACGTGTCCTGCATCAAAATCGAATTCCTGACGGTGGAATTGCGGCTGACCTTCACGCCGCGGAAGATCACGGAATTCTCGACGGTTCCTTCGATGACGCATCCGTCGGCGATGAGCGAATCTCTCACCGAGGAATTCTGGCTGTAATAGGTCGGTGAGGAATTGCGGATCTTCGTATAGACCGGGCGATTTTTTTCTCCGAAAAGCGACGTGCGCGCGAAATCGTTCGTGAGCAGTTCCATATTGCAGCGATAGTACTCGGCCAGCGAGGAGACGCAGGCGAAGTATCCGTCGTAGTGATATACGCGGAAATTGCGGTGCTCGCGCTGCCGGAGGATCACGTCGCGGGTCATGCTCGTATAATCGTGCGCGATCGCATCGAGGACGATCTGCTGCAGATACGTGCGGGACATGACGACGATATTGAGCGACACGTCCGCTTCTCCGCTGAAATCAGCAGGATACGGAAGCCCGTCCGTGATACGACCGTTTTCATCCGATTCATACAGGATGCTGATACGCGCGCGTTCCGGGGTGAGCGTCATGTGCTTGACGGCAAGCGTCATATCGGCGCCGGATGCGATGTGATCGCGGATCAGGTCGTTGAGATCCACGTTGCAGATCACGTCGCAGTCGCTCATGACGACGTACTCTTCTTTCATATGGTTGATGGCGTTGTGAACGCTCTTCAGAGCCTCCAGCCGCGTTGCATAGAGCGCATTGCGGTTGTTGTCATAGGCAGTGATATAGGGCGGCAGGATCTTGATGCCGCCGGAACGGCGCGCGAGATCCCAATCCTTTCCGCTTCCGATGTGATCCATCAATGACTGGTAGTTGTAGTGTGTGATCACATGGATCGTGTAGATGTTGGAATTCACCATATTGGAAAGGGTGAAATCGATAAAGCGATACCGACAGCCGAACGGTACGGACGCCATCGTGCGGCGGCTGGTCAGCTCCGGAATGTTCCGGTCGTGAATGTTGGAAAAAACGATCCCTGCTACCGTCATCAGTCTTTCCCCCTTTCCTCTTGCTGCAGAAACGCGGCATTGACCATAGCTCCTCCCGGTATATCCGTGCCGGGCGCAATACGGATGGAACTTCCGATCACGGTGATCGCCTCCGACGGACTGCGTGTCCTGCCTACGACGGCACCGGCGCCGATCACGGCATCAGAGTCCACGATGCTGTAGTTGACCGTCGCTCCTTCGCCGATCACCACACTGCTCATGACGACGGAATCGCGCACGATCGCACCGCGCGCGATACGCACACCGGAGGAGATCACGGAATTCTCAACGACGCCGTCGATCTCGCAGCCCTCCGTGATCATGGAATTGGAGACGTGCGCGTACGCACCGATATGATGCGGCGCCAGCGCATTGTTGCGTGAATAGATGCGCCATTCCGGATCGTACAGGCGGAATTTCGGCACGGCGCCGAGCAGATCCATATTCGCTTCCCAAAGACTGGCGATCGTTCCGACGTCCTTCCAGTACCCTTCAAACGGATACGCGAACATCCGGCACCCGTCGCGCAGCATGGCGGGGATCACGTTCTTTCCGAAATCTTTTGAGGAATCCGGATCCGAATCATCGCGCTGGAGGTAGTCCTCCAACACGGAGCGGCTGAAAATATAGATGCCCATGGAAGCCTGCGTGCTCTTCGGTTGTTTCGGCTTCTCTTCAAATTCCGTGATGCGGCCTTCGTCGTCCGTCGTCATGATGCCAAAACGACTCGCTTCTTCGAGTGACACGTTGAGGACGGCGATCGTGCAGTCCGCCTGACATTCTTTGTGGCGGTGCAGCATCAGACTGTAGTCCATCTTATAGATGTGATCTCCCGAAAGGATCAGCACGTAGTCCGGATCGTATCGGCGGATGAAATTCAGATTCTGATATATGGCGTTCGCCGTACCCTTGTACCAGTCCGCGCCGTCCTTCCCCTGATACGGCGGCAGAACGCGGACGCCGCTCGATACGCGGTCGAGATCCCACGGTTCACCGTTTCCGATATACTCGTTCAGAACGAGCGGCTGATACTGCGTCAGTACGCCTACGGTATAGATCCCGGAATTGACGCAGTTTGACATGGGAAAATCGATGATCCGATACTTGCCGCCGAAGGGGACGGCGGGCTTTGCTGTTGATTCCGTCAGCGTGTACAATCTGGAACCTTGCCCGCCGGCAAGGAGCATGGCCACGCATTCCTTTTTGTTGTACATGTCTTTTGATCACCTCTGACTCTCATAGGATTTTCGGGCCGTTTTTTCGATAATGATCCCACCGAGCGGCGGAAGGGTCAGGGATATCGTGCAGGCTGCCGTACCGTCTTCTTTTTTGTGGCGTACGCTTCGCAGGAGTTCGTTTTGGACGCTGCTTCCGCCGAAGGAGTACAGATCGGTCGTAAACACCGCGCGGTACGTACCGGCACTTGGCACGGCAAGGGAAAAGCCGTCTCTCCGCACCGGCGTGAAATTCAGAACGACGATCACTTCCCTGCCGTGCTTTCCGTGCCTGCGGTAGGAAATGATGCTCTTTTGTGCGTCGTCCGGATCGATCCATGAAAATCCGTCCCAACCGTCGTCGATTTCCCACAGTGCCGGATGCTCCAGATAGAAATGATTCAGCGCGGAGACATAACGCTGCATTTCCGCATGCCGCGGGTACTGCAGCATGAACCATTCGAGACTGTTCTGAAAATCCCATTCACGGAACTGGGCGAACTCCGTCCCCATGAAGAGCAGTTTCTTTCCGGGAAACGTCATCATGTACATAAGAAACGTGCGCATCGTCGCAAATTTCTCGTCGTAGTCCCCGAACATTTTGCCGATCAGGGATCTCTTTCCGTGAACGACCTCATCGTGAGAGATAGGCAGGATAAAATTCTCTGAATAAGCGTACATCATCGGAAAGGTAAGCTTGCCGTGCATGCCGGAGCGGAAGAGCGGATCGGCGGCGACGTATTCATACAGATCGTTCGCCCAGCCCATGTTCCACTTGAAATGGAACCCGAGACCGCCTTCTTGAACGGGCTTTGTGAGCTTTTCCCACGCGGTCGATTCTTCCGCGATCATCATTACGTCCGGAAACTCCGCGGCGATCAGCGCGTTCAATTTACGGAAGAACGCGATCGCTTCAGGATTGCGGTTGCCGCCGTCCTCGTTCGGGACCCACTCTCCCGGCGCGCGGTCATAATCCAAATAGAGCATGGACGCGACGGCGTCCACCCGCAGTCCGTCGGCATGGAATTCACGGAACCAGAACAGCGCGTTGGATACGAGGAAGCACTGCACTTCGTTGCGTCCGACGTCAAAACAGCGCGTACCCCAACCGCGGTTCTCCTGTCTATCTTTCCCTTGATACTCGTACAGCGGGCCGCCGTCAAATTCAAACAGCCCGTGCCCGTCCTTGGGAAAGTGCGCCGGGACCCAATCGAGGATCACGCCGATCCCGGCTTGATGCATCGTATCGACGAAATACCGAAAATCATCCGGCGTACCGTACCGGGCGCTCGGAGCGTAATAACCGCAAATCTGATATCCCCAAGAACCGTCGTAGGGATGCTCCATGACCGGCATGAGTTCCACGTGCGTATATCCCATTTCCGTTAGATAGGGAGCGAGGCGGTCGGCAATCTCACGGTAACTGAGATAATGCTGTCCGTCGGTGGTCGGCTGATCGTCCCGTGTGTGCCAGGAGCCGAGATGCATCTCATACACGTTCATCGGCGACGGGCAGAAGTGCCGCCGTCCGCTGCGCACGCTGCCTGTAAGGAAGGTGCGTCGTTTTTTCAGCCACGCCGCGTCGTGCCACTCGTAGCCGCCGGGTACATAGATCACGGAGGCGGTCTGCTCCAGCGTCTGAGAAGCCTGCGCGTATGGATCCGCTTTGAGAAAAACGCTGCGTCCGCGACGAATCGCGTATTTGTAATACGTGCCGTCCAGCGGCTTTTCGCTGACGACCGTCGTGCGCCATACGCCGGAAGCGTATATGCGCAGCATTGGCCAGCCGTCCGACCATCCGCAGAAATCGCCGGTCACGCGGACGTCGTCCGCATTCGGCGCCCATACGCGGAAGACGTACTCGTACAGCCCGGATTCCTCATTGAAGGAAGCGTGCACGCCGAGGAAATCATACGCGGTGTAGTTCGTCCCTTGATGGAAAAGATACAGGGGAAGCGCGTCCGCCTGTTCTGTTTGGCTGACAGGATCGTTCATACGGTTCCCTTCTTGTGAAGAATTCCTGTGTTTCAGTATCAATTATAGCACAGCGCACCGCAAAAGGCAAGGAACACTTGTCATTGTTGCCATGATTGCCGAGAAAAATCCGTACTGCACTATGGATTTGAGACAAAAGATTCGACAGCGGCACACTTCAGCGAAGACGCCGCGCCAACCGGTCGATCTGGTCGTCCGTCCCGATGACCGTGACCGTATCCTCCTCCCGCAGCGGTTCATCCGGTTTTGGCGCAAAATTGAGCTTTCCGCCGACCGGGCGTACGGCGATCACGTTGACGCCGTAATGGCGGCGAATGTTGCATTCGATGATCGACTTCCCCGCCCATTCCTTCGGAATATGGATCTCGGCGATAGAACAGTCTTCCGAGAAACTGAAATAGTCGAGGATATCTTTTTTGACGAGGATCTGCGCCATGCGGTCGCCCATATCCTGTTCGGGGAAGACAACGATATCCGCGCCGACACGCTCGAGCACCCGTTTGTGACGGTCATTCATCGCGCGGGAAACGACCTCCTTGACGCCGAGTTCCTTGAGGATCATCGTACAGAGGACGCTGTTGTTCATATTGTCGTCGATACAGACAACGGCGCAGTCGTAGTCGACGACTCCGGCGGCGCGCAGGACCGCTTCACTCGTCGGATCGCCGACCACGGCGCCGGTGACGCTGTCGGCGATCGCATTCACCGTTTCCGCATTTTCGTCTATAACGAGTACTTGACTCTTTTTTTCGAGCAGCGAGCGGGTGATCGCCATGCCGAAGCAGCCGAGTCCGATTATGCAAAAACTTCTCATCGCGTATACTCTCCGTTTTCTATATTTTCTTTATCCTTCTTTATCCGATAAGGAAGCGGACTTCCGCCCGCATGAGGCGGTTTTCATCGTCCACGGATCGCTCGCGGAACGCGGTGGCGACGGTCAGTATTCCGACGCGGCCGAAATACATCAGCGCTGTCAGTGTGATCCGGCACAACGTTGTGAGCTGCGGCGTCAAACCGAGGGAAAGCCCGACGGTCGCGCCGGCGGAAAAGGTCTCAAACAGCGACGAAAGGAGAGGATATCCGCAGCCGATGAGGATCATCGCCCCCGTTACGGTAACGAAGAACTGTACGATGATGACAAGAAAGGCGCGGATCACGTCGCCCTGCGGCACTGTCCGACCGAAGACCGTACAATACTGACGTCCGCGTGCATACTGCCATACCGCGAGCACGAGGATACCGAAGGTAACGACCTTCACACCGCCCGCCGTAGAGCCGGAAGCACCGCCGATAAACATGAGAAGGAGCGAGGCCGTCTGAGAAAAAGCGCTCATATCGGACAGTGAGATCGTATTGAATCCGGCAGTACGGAAGGTTACCGACTGAAAGAACGATGCAAGCAGTTTTTCTCCCGTACCGAGCGGACCGAGCGTGAGCGGATTGTTCCACTCCGGTACGGCGACGACGAGCATACCCACCGTCCACAGCACGGCGGACACGGTCACGACCGTTTTGGTATATACGGTGATCGGATTGCGGGCGCGCAGCCATTCGTACACGTCGTCCCACACGATAAAGCCGATGCCTCCGATCATAATGAGCGCTGCGAGTGTCAGCATAACGAGCGGATCAGAGACGAAGTACGTCATGCTGCTGAAAGGACCGCTCAGTGATCCCATCAGATCGAAGCCTGCGTTGCAGAAGGCGGAAACGGAGTGGAACACGCTGCGCCATATCCCGTCGCCGATACCGAAGAGCGGAATAAAGCGGATCGCAAGGACGGCGGCACCGACACCCTCGAAGAGGGCGGTACCGCAGACGACGCGCCGCAGAAGAGGCAGCATGCCCTCCAGCGAGTTGAGATTATAGGAGTTGGCAAGGAGGATCCGCTCGCGGGGAGAGATATGGCGCTTGACGAGCGTTGCGAGCATGAGCGCAACGGTCATGAAGCCGAGACCTCCGATCTGGATCATGACGAGGATCACCGCCTGCCCGAAACCGCTCCAATGCAGCGCGGTATCGACGACGACGAGACCCGTTACGCAGGTAGCGCTTACGGCGGTGAACAGGCAGTCAAAGATCGGTGTCATTTTGCCGTCCTGTGCAGCAAAAGGACAGTGGAGCAGCAGCGTACCCACAACGATCATGACAAAAAAGCCGATCACAAGCACCTGTGTGGCGCTCAATCCGTTGTGTGTCGTCAGTCTGCCGCGATCCGCGGCGGTATGTTTTCTCATTACGGGAGCCCATCCTCCTTTCCGATACGTATACGAAGATATTATATCACATTTCCCGCTGTCTTGCCATAACCTGTGAGGAATTTCCAAGCGATTCGCGGAATAATTCTCATCGCACGGTACGGAATCATACGGTCAGCTGCTGAAACTGAAAAAGGGAGGACCGCAGTCCTCCCTTACTCGGAGCATATACGATTCTTACCAAAAGCGTCACGCGAGATCCGGCGGAACCGCTTCAAGGATCTTAAAGAATTCAAACTGTTCCCCGCCCGGCGCGCGTACGAACGCGCAGTTCAGCGTCAGGCGTACGGGAGAGGACGGAACGGGACGGACGGCCGGTTCCATGATCGGCTCGGCGCCCGCCTTGATCGCCAGGGCATACGCCGCTTCGACGTCATCCGCATGCATGGCGAAATGAATGAAGCGGTTGTTTGCTTCCGCCTCCTCTGTCCCGCAGGAAAAAAGCTCTACCATGCCGCCGTCACCGATCTCAAACAGCATGATCTGCTTCGGGCCGCTCATCCATGCGGCATACGGCTTCATGCCGATCGCCTTGAGAAAGGCGCGTTCACGGTCGAAATCCTTTACCTGCAGCGCGATATGATGAAAACCGAGGCTGGGGATCTTTTCGTTTGCCATATCTGTACACCTCTTTATCAGTAATAGCGGACGGACGATATCACACGACCGAGGATCCGTACGGAATTCACGATGATTGGCTCCATCGTCGGATTCTCCGGCTGCAGGCGGTAGTGTCCGTTTTCTTTATAGAACGTTTTGACCGTTGCCTCGTCCTCGATCAGCGCGACGACGATATCGCCGTTTTCGGCGGATTCCTGTTGCTCGACGATCACGACATCGCCGTCAAGGATCCCTGCCTGGATCATGCTCGTACCGGTAACGCGCAGCGCAAACAGTGAGTCAGGAACGCTGTGCAGTCCGCGCGACGGATAATAGACGTATCCGTCCGGATTTTCCTGCGCCAGGATCGGCTGACCGGCCGTGACGCGGCCGAGGATCGGTACAGGTACCGAAGGAACGTTCGGCTGCTCATCGAGGAGACGGAGCGTCCTGCTCTTGCCGTTTTCCTTGGAGAGGAGCCCTTTTTCCTCCATGCGCTGCAGATACGTATATACCGTGGACGTACTTTTGATGGACAATTCAGCCTTGATATCGCGGACGGAAGGAGCATAGCCTTTCTCGCGCTGCATTTTTCGGATATAGGCGAGGATCTCCTTCTCCCGCTGCGTGATAGTATCCATAGTTACCTCCTGAAATTCCGGATATGTGGGGTTCTGCTGTGCGCAGTATTGACGTCGATATCATTATACCACCGCTCGAGCCGCTTGTCAAACGTTAGTTCGCATTTTTTGCAATATTTTTCTGCTTTCCGGGCGCTGTGTTTTGTGCGAAGGTGAAAATCGGTGCCAATGCGTAAATATCACTTGATTTCAAAAAACGGTAAGCGTATAATATAACATAGCGAATTTTGGGCTGATCAGATAAGGAGAATGCTATGACTGGCAACACGCATATTTTGAACTGGGTCCGCGACATGGCCGCGATGACTCAGCCGGACAACATCGTATGGATCGACGGATCAAAAGAACAAACGGAAGCGCTGCGACGTGAAGCGTGCGCATCCGGTGAGATCATAAAGCTGAACGAGGAACTTCTTCCCAACTGTTATCTGCACCGTACCGCCGTAAACGACGTCGCGCGCGTTGAGGACAGGACCTTCATCTGCACCTCCAAGAAGGACGACGCCGGCAACATCAATAACTGGATGGAGCCGAAAGCATGCTATGAAAAGCTCTCCAAACTGTTCCAAGGCTCCATGAAGGGACGTACGATGTACGTGATCCCCTACGCGATGGGGCAGCTCGGTTCAGATTTCACGAAATACGGCATTGAACTGACCGACTCCATTTACGTCGTTTTGAATATGCTTATCATGACTCGTGCAGGCGCCCACGTGCTCGCCGCCATGGAGAACGAGCCGCATTTCATCAAAGGTCTCCATTCCAAGGCGGATCTGGATGAAAACAACCGGTACATCTGCCATTTCCCCGAGGATAACACGATCTGGAGCGTCAACTCAGGCTACGGCGGAAACGTTCTGCTTGGCAAGAAGTGCTTCGCGCTCCGTATCGCGTCCTATCTGGGGCGCAAGGAAGGATGGATGGCGGAGCATATGCTCATCCTCGGTCTGGAAGATCCGAAGGGGGAGATCCGGTACATCGCGGCGGCGTTTCCGTCCGCTTGCGGCAAGACGAATCTCGCCATGCTGATCCCTCCGGAAATCTACAAAAAGCAGGGATACAAAGTCTGGTGTGTCGGCGACGACATCGCGTGGCTCCGCATCGGCCGCGACGGTCGGCTGTGGGCGGTCAATCCGGAAAACGGCTTCTTCGGCGTAGCACCCGGCACGAACGAAAAATCGAATCCGAACGCGCTCGCTTCGACGCGCCGTGATACGATCTTCACGAACGTCGTCCATGATCTCGATACGAACACGGTCTGGTGGGAAGGCTTGAACGATCACCCGCCCGTTCATGCCATTGATTGGAAAGGAAACCCGTGGGATTACAGAAAATTCGATAAGAAGGACAAATCCACTTACGGTGCGCATCCGAACTCCCGCTTCACTTCCGTAGCAAAGAACTGTCCCTGCGTTTCCGATAAATTCGACGATCCGACCGGCGTTCCGATCACTGCGATCATATTCGGCGGCCGCCGAGCCAGGACTGCGCCGCTCGTGTATCAGTCCTTCGGTTGGCAGCACGGCACCTTCGTAGGTTCCATCATGGCGTCGGAAACGACGGCGGCGGCAGCCGGCGCCGTCGGCGTCGTCCGGCGCGATCCCATGGCGATGCGTCCCTTCGTCGGGTACAATATGGGCGATTATTGGGCGCACTGGCTGGATATGGGAAAGCAGATCCCGAATCCTCCGAAGATCTTCCACGTCAACTGGTTCCGCACGGACGGAAACGGAGACTTTATCTGGCCCGGCTTCGGCGACAATATGCGAGTCCTCATGTGGATCCTCGCCCGCTGTGAGGGGACCGTGGCTGCGCAGCCGACACCGATCGGTTACGTGCCCCACCCGGAAGACATCAACATTGAAGACTTGGATGGAGTCACCGTCGACACGATCCGCGATCTGCTTTCCGTCGACAGAGAGGCGTGGAAAGCGGATATCGATCATATCCGCGAGTTTTACGAGATGGTCGGCGAACGCGTACCCGCCGCGCTTTACGAAGAATTGGCTGCGCTGGAAGCGCGCCTCGGCTGATATACGACGGAAAAAACGGACAGACGCTTTTGCGCCTGTCCGTTTCCTTTGAAAATAATAAGCAGACAAGCAAGATCGCCTGTCTGCTTTTTGTATTTGATTCAGGAACGTCCCTTTACAGCATGCCGTCCAAATAACGGCACGCACCCATAGCGGCACACGCTCCGTCGGCGACCGCCGTCGTCAGCTGGCGGATACTCTTTTTTCTGCAGTCCCCGGCGACGAAGACGCCGGGCGTCCCCGTCAGGCAATTTTCGTTTGCATCGAAGTATCCTCGCGGATCAAGCGGAACAAGTTCGGCGAACGCTTCGTTCTCCGGGATCAGCCCGATAGCGATAAACAGCCCGTCACAGGCGATCTCCTCGCTGCTTCCGTTGCTTCGTACCTCGAGCGCAAGTCCCTGCAGCGTTTCCCCCTCAGAAAGGAGTGCCGTGATACGCCGATCGGTCAGCACGCGGACGTTCGGACGCGCGAGCAGGATCTCCTGGAGCTTTTTCTCCGCGGTCAGTTCGGGGAGGTCCTGCACGACGATCACCTCGCGGCATTTTTGAGAAAGCAGGATCGCTTCCTGCAAGGCGGAATTCCCGCCGCCTGCTACCGAGACCGTTTGATCCGCATAAAAATCGCCGTCGCAGACCGCGCAGAAAGAGATCCCCGTGCCGACGAGTTCTTTTTCGCCGGGAAGTCCGAGCATCCTGTGCTTCACGCCGGTCGCAAGGATGACCGCGCGTCCCTCATAGGTATTCCCTTCCTCGCCGTACACGGTAAAAATACCGTCGTGCGGTTCGACGCGGACCGCGCGATCGAGTTCCACTTCAGCCCCCTGCGCGAGGATCTGTTCCAGAAAACGGTCGGCAAATTCGTTGCCGCTCATCTGTAACGTACCGGGATAGTTTTCTACCTTCGGCGAATACGTGATCTGTCCGCCGTATCCGTGCTTTTCCAGTACCAGTACGGAACGTCCGTTGCGCAGTCCATACAGCGCAGCCGTCATTCCGGCGGGTCCTCCGCCGATCACGATGATATCGACCATATCGCTCACTCCTGTTAAAAAAGGGGGCGGAAACCGCCCCCGGATCGGTATCCTGCGAAAATCACGCCTGCGCGGAATCCGTGAGGAAGTGCTTGATCTCCGATACTCCTTTGAAGCGGCGAACATCGTCCCCGTTTTCGAGAACGAGCGTCGGCGCCTGCTTCACGCCGAATCGATTGACCAGTTCCGTATTCTCGGCTGCAATGAGCTTCTCATACGAGACGCCGGCTTTGTCGAGCAGCGCCATCGCCAGCTTGCAGTTCGGGCAGGTCGGCGTGACGAAGAGGTACGAACCTCCGGCAGACGCCGCGGTTGCCTTTTTCTCCGTTTCCGGCTTTGCGGTCGGTGCGGCGGGTTCTGCCGTGCGGATCGGACCGACGTGCGTCAGGTGGGATGCGCCGATATCGTACAGCCGGCGATCCTTGAATTCCTGCGCCTTGCCGTCGTTCCAGTTCTGCACCGGGCGGTAATAGCCTGTGATGCGGCTGTAAACCTCGGTCGGCTTGCCGCAGTGCGGGCATTTGTACTGCTCGCCGGTCAGATAACCGTGTTCACGGCAGACGGAGTAGGTCGGCGACATCGTATAATACGGGAGTTTGTAGTTCTCGGCTATCTTGCGTACGAGATTCGCCGCGGATTTCCAGTCGGGCAGTTTCTCGCCGAGGAAAGCGTGGAACACGGTACCGGAGGTGTACAGCGTCTGGAGCTCATCCTGAATGTCGAGCGCCGAGAAAATGTCCTCCGTATAACCGACGGGCAGATGCGAAGAATTCGTATAGTACGGCGTACCGTTCATGTTCGCCGTGATAATGTCCGGATACTGTTCCTTGTCGTGCTTGGCAAAGCGGTACGTCGTGGATTCCGCGGGGGTTGCCTCCAGGTTGTAGAGGTCGCCGTACTGTTCCTGATAGTCGGAGAGGCGTTCCCTCATGTGGTTGAGTACGTCCTTGGCAAATTGCTGTGCCTTCGGATCCGTCAGATCGCAGCGCAGCCATTTCGCGTTGAGGCTCGCTTCATTCATGCCGATCAGACCGATCGTCGAGAAGTGGTTGGCAAACGTGCCGAGATACCGTTTCGTGTACGGATAAAGTCCCGCGTCCATGAGCCGCGTGATCGCCGTACGCTTCGTTTTCAGGCTGCGGGCGGCGATATCCATGAGCCGATCGAGGCGGTCGTAGAAGTCCGCTTCATCCGAGGACAGATATGCCAGCCGCGGGAGATTGAGCGTGACGACGCCGATGGAACCGGTCGATTCGCCAGAACCGAAGAAACCGCCGGATTTCTTGCGAAGCTCGCGAAGATCGAGACGCAGGCGGCAGCACATGGAACGTACGTCGCTCGGCTCCATATCGGAATTGATATAGTTGGAGAAATACGGCGTGCCGTACTTAGCCGTCATCTCGAACAGGAGCTTATTGTTTTCCGTTTCGCTCCAGTCGAAGTCGCGCGTGATGGAGTACGTGGGGATCGGATACTGGAAGCCGCGTCCGTTGGCGTCACCCTCGATCATGATCTCGATGAACGCTTTGTTCACCATATCCATTTCCTTCTTGCAGTCGCCGTAGGTGAAGTCGAGTTCTCTGCCTCCGACGATGGCGGGAAGGTTTTCCAGATCCTTCGGGACCGTCCAATCCAGCGTGATATTGGAGAACGGCGCCTGCGTGCCCCAACGGGAAGGCGTATTGACGCCGTACACGAAGGACTGGACACATTGCTTGACCTCTTTCTGGCTCAGATTGTCGATCTTGACGAACGGAGCAAGATAGGTATCAAACGAAGAAAACGCCTGCGCTCCTGCCCACTCGTTCTGCATGATGCCGAGGAAATTGACCATCTGATTGCAGAGCGTGGACAAATGATTGGCGGGAGAGGAGGTGATTTTGCCGGGAACACCGCCGAGCCCCTCCTGAATGAGCTGCTTGAGGCTCCATCCGGCACAGTAGCCGGTCAGCATGGAAAGGTCATGAAGATGGATGGCGGCCGAACGGTGCGCTTCCGCGACCTCCGGGTCATATACTTCCGTCAGCCAGTAGTTCGCGGTGATCGCGCCGCTGTTGGAGAGGATCAGACCGCCGACGGAATATGTGACCGTGGAGTTTTCCTTTACGCGCCAGTCTAGGTTGCCGAGATACCCGTCCACGAGATCCTTATAGTTGAGGAGCGCGGAGCCGATGTTGCGCACCTTCTCGCGCTGCTTGCGGTACAGAATATATGCCTTGGCAACGTCCGCGTATCCCGCTTCGGAGAGTACCTTCTCCACGCAGTCCTGGATATCCTCCACAGCGATGCGGTCGTTTTTGATCTTGTCCTGGAATTCCGCCGTAACACGAAGCGCAAGCATGTCTATCACCGTCGGATGAGACTGCTTGTTCAATGCATTGAACGCCTTTTGAATGGCGGCGCTGATCTTCGTGATCTCAAAGTCCGCGACCGTTCCGTCGCGCTTCAGTACCTGATACATGGATTCCTCCCGATGCCCTTCACTATTTTCAAAGCAGTAATACTATACCACACAAGCACGTTTCTGTCAATATGTTGTGTGAAAAAAAACAAAAAAACTATATATTGTTGTTTACAATTCCGTGCCGCGTACAATGACCTCGTCCACGCAGGGACGCATGATTTCCGCATATTGCCGAAGCGCGGCGGTATCCGGTGCGTGAAGACCGGCATATACGACGGTATCACGGTCCGTGAAAGCCTGAAGCGCCCAGCGGCGTGCACCGCGGATCCACTCTCCGATCGCCCGGAAGGAATCCGCGTCGTGCAGCTCCGCGACGGCGGTCGTGCGGAATTCGTATTCTACCCGTCCTTCCATGAGAAGCGTCACGCTCTCACGTACGGGACGCAGGTCGCACGACGGCAAACCGACAGTCTCCGCGTACCGTGCGGGAGAATTCTTTATATCCATTGCAGCATAGTCTATGAGCCCCTCGTCAAGAAGCGCTCGCAGTCTGTCCGGAAACGATCCGTTCGTGTCCAATTTCACAGCGTATCCGAGCGCACGGATCTTCCGGATCAGTTCCGGCAGTCCGGGGGAAAGCAGCGGCTCGCCGCCGGTGAAAGCGACGCCGTCCAGCATACCCTGCCGGGTGCGAAGAAAAGAAAGGAGCCGTTCGTCATCCATCTGCACGGGCGCGCCGCGGTCGATCAGTTCGGCATTGTGACAGAACGGACAGCGGTAATTACAGCCCGCGAGAAAGACCGTGCATGCCAGCTTTCCGGGAAAATCGAGAAGCGTCAGCTTCTGCAGTCCGTGAATATCCATATCATCCTCACACCGTACTGAGAATATGCAGATTGCGGATCTCCGCGCCGCAGACGGAATCGTTGACGGAATAGGCGTGCTTTTCAAGATCGCCGCAGATCGCTTCCGTCAGCGACTGACTCCGCAGTTCTTCGATCACGGAAGAAGCGGCATCCTCGATCAATTCGTATTTCGTCTCCGCTGTCTCCCGATCGTTCGGCGTCGTCAGAAGGTATTCCATCGTTTCCGCCGGAACGGGCAGGCAAGGAAGTGCGCGCATGGCGCGGAAGCTCCATTTGTAATAGGGCATATAGCGGCGGTTGAGCAGGAAAACCGCCGTCATCGAGGCGCGTACGAACTCGCCGACCGCGAGCTGCGCCGCCGCCTCCTCACCGTGCGCGAGACAGCGGCGGTAGTTGTACTGACCGGACTGCGCCATGAGGAGAAGCTGCCCGGCCAGCCGCTTGCGGCGCACGTCCTCGGGCATCTCTGAAAGGTATTCCCGGATCCCGGTCAGCAGTCCGGCGCCGTCGAAGAATACCTCGCCGTTTGTCGCCTCAGCCAATGCATACAGCGGGATACGCAGCCACAGTTCCATAGACAAACGACCGTCAGGCGCGCCGACGCGGTCGGTAAAAAACTCGCTGATGCGCATCACGCCGCGGCGGCTGCCGCCGACCGGCTGCATCACAGGACGCGCATACCCCGCATATTCCCGCGGAAGTTTTGCGTAGGCACGTTCAAGCCGGAATGCCGTCTGCCGGTCGACGGCGTCTTCGCCCGGCAGAAAAAGACAGAAGCCGGGATCGAAATCGTGATCGGCTGAAACCGCGTCGTCATAGCCGTAGCATTCCGATCCGCTGCCGGTCAGGGCGGCGGCGAGCTTCCCTTCCAACTCCGGGAACTGTGCGCGCAGCATCGGCGCACCGTACTCCTCGTAAAATTTTCGGGAGATCTCAAGCCCCTGCATAGATCTTCTCCGCCCTTTCGTTCAATTCCTCGGCAAAGGCGAAATAGCCGTAATAAGAAAAAGTCGGGGCGCATTTTTCGCATACGAAAGCGTAATACCCGTCTCGGATGACGTCCTCCCGGTCAAACTGCGCCTGCGCTGCGTCCAGACACTGCTCGATCTTTTCGGCGCCGCGCTCCAGTCCGTGTTCCGCCTCGACGGCATTCGCGATATTCAACTCAGTCATCGCACGTTCCAGCGCACTGTTTTCTCTTGCATCCGCGATGCGCAGCGCCCGCTGAAACGCTTCATACGCTTCACCGAAGCGCCGTTCTTCCGCCAATGCGAGCCCCATGTTGTTGTAGAGACCGCCGAGACGTCCATCGTTTTCCGGAAGGTTTGCTTCATAGATCACGCGGGCACGCTCGAAATACGGGATCGCGCGTCCCGGATCGCCGAATGCATCGTACACGGTCGCCGCGTTGACGCAGACGGTCGCCTCGCTGACCGTTTCTTCCATGCCGAGGCGCGCGATCAACCGGAAAGCGGCGTCCGTCTGTTCCATGGCTTCCTCGCGCTTCTGCACCTTCCGATAATGGCCCATCAGTTCTCCGCGGACAAGAAGTTCACCGCGCTCGTCTCCGAGTATTTGTGATTCCTGCAGCCAATACAGAAGATGCCGCTCAGCTCCTGCAAGATCGCGATGAGCCATATATTCGTCGAGCTTTTCCATGATCCGCCCCTGCGGGACGGTCTGTACCGGGCGCTTGCCCGACGGATCCATGCACAGCGGACACGCCGGTTCCAGGTAGTCTTCCGCCGGGATCGTTTTGCGCGCAGCGGATTCACGGTCGTTCATATTTGTCTTCCTCGTTCCGTGTCCGGATTTTTATTGCGAACGGCTGTTAAAACACAATATCGTGTATGCCTTGTCGGATGCGGCACAGTATGATGCGTCCGCGCCTTTATCATTGTGACACATTTGGGCGGATTTGTCAAGCCCTCTTTTCAAGTTCGTCCGATATTTTCAAAAGAAAAGGCGCATCGGCTCTGCGCCGATGCGCTTGATTTTCGGTGATCTCATTTTTCTTCCGGATCGGACGGAAGATTGGCAGCGGAACGGCGAGACGCCGCGGCGAATAGTACCAGCAAACATACCATAAGCAGTGGGAATACGGCTGCGGCGAACATCCCGGTCTTGAGCGCGGTCTGCTGTGCCTCGCCGGCGAGTCCCGGAAGAGTCACTGACGGATCCGCCGCCGCGGCATCGCTGACAAGTCCGCTGATCCACGGTCCGAATGAGCAGCCGAGGTCGCCCGCCAAAGCGAGCACGGCGAACATGGGCGTGCCTCCGCGCGGAAAACGTGCGGAGGAAAGGCTGAGTACGCCGGGCCACATCAAAGATACGCCGAATCCGCATACGGCACAGCCGATGAGTGCGTACAAGGGGCTCTGTCCGAACACGGTAAGCATATAGCATCCGAACGTGAGGATCGCGCACAATGTCAGTGCGGGCGCCATGCGGATCTTTTTTCCGAGAAGTCCGTACCCCGTGCGGCCAAGAGCCATAAAAACGGCGAACAGGCAGGGACCGAGGATGTCTCCGAGTGCTTTTGTCAAACCGAGCGCCTTTTCGGCAAACAGAGAAGCCCACTGTGACATTGCCTGCTCGGAGGCGCCGGAACAGATCATGAGAAGAATGAAAACGTAAAAGGCGCCGCAGTGCCAGAGCGCCGTGAGCGGCGGACGCTTTTCTTTTTGCTGCGTTTCTTCGGGGAGCGGTACACGCAGAAAGAGCACCGTATTCAAAATGGGGATCAGCGCCCACAAAAAAGGGAGAAGATACCACCGCTGTTGTCCCACGAGAGAGAGAAGCGGGGTCGTCACAAGGACGACCAGGCAGAAGCCCCACGAATAGAAAGAATGAAGCAGGCTCATGGAGGACGCCTTCGCATCGCCGGGCAGTGCGTCGATCAGCGGACTGATGATGACCTCCGTCAGTCCTCCGCCTATCGAATAGAAGAAAACGGCGATGAGGATCCCCGCGTACGGATCCGGAAGGACCCGCGGGAGGATGCCGAGCAGGATCAGACCGAGCGCCGCGCTGACGTGTGCCGTGACCGCCGCGGCGCGGTAACCGATGCGCGGCACGAGGCGGATCGAAACGAGATCGACGAGGATCTGTATAACAAACGTGATGAATACGATCTGTCCGAGCAGCGCAAAGCGTACGGAATATCGCTCTTGAAATATAACGAAGAATAGTGTGGTAAGATTGATCGTGATCGCTTGCGTGATATAGCCGATATAACAAGCCAATCGGGTCAGGCGGTAGTCAGAATGCATACGAAACGTTCCTTTATTGGAAATTGCCGAGCAGTCTGTAGTCGGAAATCGTGACGCCGGTGTAATACGCGTCGATGATCGTCTCATAGTCGTAGCCGAGATCGGCGATATCTTTTGCGCCGTACTGGCTCAGTCCCGTGCCGTGCCCCCAACCTTTGCCGACAAAGATGAAGTTGTAATCACTGGACGCATGCGCCACCTTTGTTTCCGTATGGACTGTATATTCTTTTACCGTGCGAGTAATTGCCGGCACAGCGGTAAGCCGGGCAGCGAGCCGGTCGATACCCGTAAGAAAACCGTCGAGCAGACCGTTTGACGCGGCGGGAGAGGACGTATCGGAATCGGTAAGGAGAGAAAGCACCTGACCGGGCAGATCGGAGCTCGCCTCGCCGGTGAGGGCAAGAAGTGCGCCGGATGGATCCGACGTGGCGCCGACCAAGGGATCGGACGGCAGAAACGCCGCTTGTGCGGCGGAAAGAGGGGCACGGACAGTCTTCACACCGGCGTCGATCTCGACGTCATGCAGCGCCTCGACCGTATCGACGGTATAGGCGACACTGCCGCGTCCGACCACGAAATTCGCGCTCTTGAGATATGCGGAAAGCGCAAGACGCACGCGGTCGGTATTGTTGATCACGATGGAAGCGCCGTTGGAGGCGGTGATGCGGAGAGATTTCACATAGGTGGATCCGGGCGCGAGCGAAAGGATCTCAATATTCGTGATCGTTCCGTCGAGCTCCGTATAGCCGCGTCCGCGAAGATAGGTAAGAAGCGTGTACGGAGATATCTCCACCGTCCAGAAACCGTTGTAGTATTCGGAATACCGTTCCCACGGCGTATCGTGCGCGACAAGATACGGGCTGTTCTCTCCGCCCCATACGTCGCCTACGCTGACCGTGCATCCGCCGCAGCTCGACGTATAATACGCCACGGCGATCTCGTTGCCGTACGTAATGACAAGGCCGTGCGTGGCACGAACGGCGTCGAGCACGTTCTGATTCACGCGCCCCGCGCCGCAGTACGTCTGGCAGTGGATATCGTTGCAGACGTCGAAATGATCGGCGGAGTGACGGTGCAGAAGGAGCTGATGCACAGCGTAGGAGCGCGCGGCGATCGCAAACGCTTTCTGCGTTTCGATCGGCCAGGAGTTGCTGATCTCATACGGAAGTACGGCCTCCACGTACTGATCGAGCGTCACAACGCTGGTCACGGAGACACCGATATGACCCTGATCGGCAAAGCGGTTGTAGGCAAGGACGCCGTCGTATACGTTCGAACTCTGCGCCTTGATATACGCGGCTTCCGTACCGGTACGGATCGCCTGCATGCCGAGAGAAGAACCGTCCGCACAGTCGTAGGAAAACAGGATCCTGTCCGTTTCCGGATCGATCACGATGACGGAGGTTTCGGAGGGACCGACGACCGCCGTATTGAACAAAGGATACAGCGCGGTGACCGTTTCCAGCATCGACTGTGCCTGATACTCCGTGACGAAGGATCCGACGCGGATCCGCAGAACACCGTTCGCATATGCCGGATACGCGATGAGACCGTTGGCCTCAAAGACCGGCTTCACCTGTGACAGCAGACTCAGCATGACGGCGGACTCCATCGTGGAGATATCCGTCATGAATTCCACGTGATAACCGCCGACCTTCACGGAGGACACGTCTGCGGAAAGTGCGTATCCGCCGTCTGTCTTTCTCAAGTTTGCGTCGACCGCCATACAGACGACCTTTTCCTGTAGTGTCCAGAACGGACGGAGACATTTGTCACCGTCCGTCGGAAGAATGCCGACGGTGTAACCGTCGAGCGTCGTCGTCTCATAACTTACGGGGACACCGTCGCGGTACATCAGCCCGACGCTGATGAGCGCGTCGTCCAATGGCTCGTCAAAGTCCGCCGCGTATGACTGCAGGACCAGCATGTAGATCAGCGTATAGAGCGATCCTCCCACCATGAGTATCGCAAGGATCAAAGCAAAGATACGCACGATCAGACGACGACGCGAATCCGATGACTTGTTATTCAATCTTCAAACTCCTCTCACCGAAATGGCTCCCCTTCCGGGACAAGGAAATTCCCTTCTGCGCCCAGACAGTACCAAGGAACGTCCATACGGGCTCGGCGTGCAGCCGTCGGCAAGGACGGAGATGAGGTTCCGGAAGACCGCTCATTCCATCATATGCACCGACTCCGCAGGCTGCTACGGACAGGTGGATCCTCATGACAGCCTGTACGCCGCAAAGCTCCTGCCAACATTATACGGATTTTCCGCGAAAAATCAAGAGATTCTTTGCAAATGTCTAAAAAACCGAACGATTCAGGTAAGTGAAAGCTGTTTTTTTCCGGATTCGACGGAAGGAAGCGTCATAGCGGTTGCGGGGATCTTGTTTTTACGGCATTTCGCGGCGCCTTCGACCGCGGCGATGTCTTCACCGGAGACGACCCCGGTGATCTTTTGCCCTTCCTTCAGCGCAACAAGGGTAACGCCCGCCGCAGTACGCGTCGTTTTCAGCGGGATGAGTGTACTGGAAATCAAGACGGCGCGTCCGGCGTTCGTCAGAAGGAGAAGATCCTGAGGCGCACTGTCGTACAGTGCGGCGACGATCGGCGAAGCGTCGCTGTATGCGCCGCTCAGTTTGCGGCGATTCGATTTCGTTTCATAGGCGCCGAGCGGGATACGGACGCCGCGTCCGTTCTCAAAGAGGAAAATGATCGAATGCTCCGGCGGATACTCCGTAAGTGCCTTGAGCAGGATTGGGCGTTCTCCCTCGTCAAAATTCAGATGCGCCGGCAGGTATTCGCCGAGAGCGGACGCTTTCGTCGTGTCGAAATCGTCCAGCTTCGCCTTGTACGCCTGCGCACGGTCTGTGAAGATAAGCAGTTCGGCGCGGTTCTCCGTGTCCTCGCTGTTCATAATGGCGTCTCCGTCCTTGAGACGGTGGTCGTCGCTCATGCGCAGGGACTGATGCGTGATTTTCTTGAAATATCCTTCTCGCGTCAGGATGATGCGCACGCTGTAATTTTCGACCGGCGTTTCCTCTTCCGGTTCCGGAAGGTCTCCGGCGGAAACGATCTGCGTCCTGCGCGGTTTGCCGTATTTTTTCTTGATCTCCGTGAGCTGTGAGGCGATCATCGCTTTCTGTTTCAGCTCGTCGCCGAGGATCTCCTCCAGACGGCGGATTTCCTCCTGGAGAGATTCGATCTCTTTGATCCGTTCCAGAATATACTCCCGGTTCAGATGACGGAGCTTGATCTCCGCGATATACTCCGCCTGCACCTGGTCGATACGGAAACCGGTCATCAGATTCGGAACGACGTCAGCTTCCTTCTCTGTCTCGCGGACGATGCGGATCGCGCGGTCGATATCGAGCAGGATCCTGCCCAGCCCGCGCAGCAGGTGGAGCTTGTCTTTCTTTTTGCCGAGTTCAAAGGTCAGCTCGCGCACAAGGCATCCGAGGCGGAAGCGTATCCACTCTTCGAGGATCCCGATCACGCCCATTTGTCGGGGAGAACCGTCGATGAGAACGTTGAAATTGCAGGAAAAACTGTCCTCCAGCGGCGTCATGCGGAACAATCGTGCCATCAGCGCATCCGGATCCGTGCCGCGGCGAAGATCAAGCGTCAATTTAAAACCGCTCAAGTCGATCTCATCGCGGTAATCCGTGATCTCGCGGATCTTTCCGTCGTGCACGAGATCTCCGACCGCCTTGAGGATCGCTTCGATGGAGGTGGTATACGGGATCTGTACGATCTCGATGCAGCTGTGCTGCTTGTCAAAGACGTACCGAGCGCGAAGTTTGAAACTTCCTTTGCCCGTTTCATAGATCTCCCGCATCTGATCGCGGTCGTAGAGGAGCTGTCCTCCGCCGGAAAAGTCCGGTGCCTTGATGCAGTCGAGCAGCTTTTCAACGGACGATTTCGGATTTTTCAGAAGTGCTATGGTACCGTCGCACACTTCCGCCAGATTGAAGGAACAGATCTGCGACGCCATACCGACGGCTATGCCGAGATTCGGCGATACGAGAATATTAGGAAAGGTGGTCGGAAGAAGGCGCGGTTCCGTTGTCGTGTTGTCGTAGTTTGGGATCATATCGACCGCGTTGCGGTCGATGCCGGAAAAGATCTCCGAGCAGAACGGATCGAGTTTGACTTCCGTATAACGCGGCGCGGCGAAAGCCATATCTCTGCTGTATTGTTTTCCGAAACTTCCCTTGGAATCGATGAAGGGATGGAGCAGCGCGTCGTTCCCTCGCGTCAGGCGGACGAGCGTCTCGTAGATCGCGTCGTTCCCGTGGGGGTTCAGATGCATCGTCGCACCGACGACGTTCGCGCTCTTGGTACGGGCGCCGGTCATAAGACCCATCTGATACATCGTATAGAGGAGCTTCCGGTGCGACGGTTTGAAGCCGTCGATCTCCGGGATCGCGCGGGAGGCGATCACGCTCATAACGTACGGCATGTAGTTTTTCTCGATGGTATCGGTGATCGGCTGATCCTTGATCTCCGCCAGACGGACGGGTTCCTGGATCCCCGGGGATTTCTTCTTAGCCATAGTCACCTCACGGTTGTGGATTGAGACGGACGACCCTGCCGCCGGCGGCGCGGATCAGTCGATTGTACAGTGCGAGATATTCGCCCGTGGGAGGCGGGAGTGCAATATACAGCCGCGAGTATCCGCGTATATCCGCTTCGCGCAGAAGCGAGAACAGCGCATGTGACGCTTCAGCGGCACTGTGCGTCTGACCGAGGGAAAGCACGCTGCAGCCATCGTAGAGAGCGGCTTCATCATCCGGCACGGCTACCGCTTCGCCGGGACGGATCACGGCACGTACGTACTCTGTAAACAGAGTCGGCACCGCGTCGATCAGCACGACCTGAGCCGCCGGTGCGTAGTGCTTATATTTCATGCCGGGGGACTGCGGATGCTCCCCGGCTGCGCCGGGATCCGTCACGGCGCGTGCGACCGTCACCTCACCGAGCACGTCTGCGAGCATCCTTTCCGTCACGGCGCCGGGGCGCAGGATCTCGCAGCCGCTCTCCGTCAGACGTATCACCGTCGATTCGAGCCCGATCTCGCACGGACCGCCGTCGAGGATCATTCTTATCCTGCCGCCCAGATCGCGCAGCACGTGCTGTGCCGTCGTCGGCGACGGGCTTCCGGAACGGTTCGCCGACGGCGCCGCGATCGGCAGTTCAGCCGTTTCGATCAGGCGGCGCGCCGCGGGATGCGACGGACAGCGGACGGCGACGGTGTCGAGACCGCCGGTCACACCGTCCGGGATGCACGCACGCTTCGGCATGATAACCGTCAAAGGACCGGGCATGAAGCGCGCGGCGAGGCGGCGGTAGGCATACGGAACGTACGCGACGGCGTCTGCCTCGGCGGGATCAGCGATATGAACGATCAGCGGATTGTCCGATGGGCGTCCTTTCGCCTCATAGATGCGGCGGGCAGCATCGGCGTCAAGAGCGGACGCACCGAGGCCGTATACCGTCTCCGTCGGAAACGCGACCAACTCTCCCGCGCGTAAAAGCGCGGCGGCGCGCGCAAAGACCGCATCATCGGTCTCAGTGTCGTCCAGCGTATACAGTTCGGTTTCCATCGACGTCAATCTTCCTTATCCAATTTGTCTTCTGCGGCCGCGGCGGTCAGTGCGTCGATGAGCGCATCCATATCACCGTTCAAAAACGCGGGCAGCGTGTACAGCGTCAGTCCGATCCGGTGATCCGTTACGCGTCCCTCGCGGAAATTGTACGTGCGGATCCGTTCGCTGCGGTCACCGCTTCCGACCTGCGCACGGCGCGTTCCGTCGATGCGTTCCCGCTGCTGCGTGCGTTCCAGATCATACAGGCGCGCGCGCAGGAGCCGCATCGCTTTTTCCTTGTTGCGAAGCTGGCTCCGTTCGTCCTGACATTCGATGACGATCCCGGTGGGAAGGTGCGTCAGGCGGATCGCGGACAACGTTTTGTTGATATGCTGTCCCCCCGCGCCCGTACTCTTCATCGTCTCGATACGGACGTCGTCCGGACGGATTTCGATCTGGATCTCTCCCGCCTCCGGCAGGACGGCGACCGTCGCGGCGGAGGTCTGGAGTTTTCCGTTCGATTCCGTCTCAGGGACGCGCTGCACGCGGTGGACGCCGCTCTCAAAGCGGAAGCGCGCATAGGCGCCGCTGCCGCTCACGAGAAAGATCACCTTTTTCAGCCCGCCGAGTTCCGTTTCATTCACGTCCATCAGTTCGCACGTAAAGCCGCGCACGGATGCGTACATCGTATACATTCGATACAGTTCGCCGGCAAACAGCGCGGCCTCTTCCCCGCCCGTCCCGGCACGGATCTCGACGATCACGTTCCGCTCGTCGTCCGGATCGCGCGGCGTCATCATCTGCCGAAGGGCTTCTTTCTGCTGTTCGAACTCTTCACGCAGTGTACGGATTTCCTCTTCCGCCAGCGCGCGCAGTTCCGGTTCGCTTTCGTTCCGGAGAAGTTCCTCGGCGTCCGCGAGCTGTTCCTCCAGCTTTTCAAGCGCACGCACCTTCTCGGCAAGAGGCGCGACGGCGTTCCATTCCTTGACCGCAGCCGCGTAGCGTGCGGGATCCGACAGGATTTCGGGTGCGGCAAGCTGATGCTCCAGATGCGCGCACTGATCAATCAGTCGGTGCAGCTTTTCCGTCATGTCGCCCCTCCCTTTCCGTATCTTCGTTTGCGCCTCGGAACGCATGCGGTCTGCCGTCCCCGAAATGCTGTCGGAATAGGAGAAACGGAGTCGGCTCCCGGTACCGTAACGGTGCCGGGAGCTTGTCCGTGTCCGAGTGTCATACCTGATTATTTATGGACGAGATGGAAAGCGAAACCGCCGATCTCTTCTTTGAGATAGATCACGGATTCCTTGCCCTTTGCGTCGAAGCCGCGGGATTCCTCAATAAACTCGACGCCCAAACGGCGCAGATACGCTTCAGCGCGGTCCACGAAATTCGTGGAGATGGCGATATGCCCCTTCGTACCGCGGCCCGGCTGCTTCAGGACTTCGAAATACGTGTCGGAGAAGATCGCGCCCTTGTGCTCGTCCGGCTCGAAGCCGAAGAGAGCGGACAGCGTCGTGACGATGTGACGGCATTCCTCTTCGTTTTCGGCATTGACTCCGACGTGCTTGAGCGAGAAGCCGAGCATCTTCCTCACGGCGCCCTGTGTCAGAAGCTCGATCGAGTCAAAATCACCCGCCTCGATCAGCGATTCCTTCACCATGAAACTGCCGCCGCAGGCGATGATCTTATCAAATTTCAAATAGTCGAGCAGGTTATCCGCATTGATCCCGCCCGTCGGCATAAAACGGATATTGCCGTACGGCGCTGCCATCGCCTTGATCATAGCGACGCCGCCGGCGGCCTCCGCCGGGAAGAATTTCACGGTATCGAGTCCGAGATCGATCGCCGTCTCAATGTCGGAAGGCGTCGCGCAGCCGGGGAGGATCGGTACGCCGATATCAAGGCAGTGCCGTACGGTCTTCGGATTGAGTCCGGGGCTGACGATGAATTTCGCGCCGGCGGCGACGGCGCGGTCTGCCTGTTCCGCATTGAGCACGGTACCGGCACCGACGAGCATATCCGGGCACGCCTTGGTGATCGCGGCGATTGCTTCGGCGGCGCAGGACGTACGGAAGGTGATCTCCGCTGCCGGAAGACCGCCGCGGCAGAGCGCCTCTGCGAGCGGAACGGCTTTGGAGGGATCGGTGATCTTGACGACCGGGATCAGTCCGAGTTCATACATTTGTTCCTGCATGGTTTTCATGTTTTTTTCCATCCTTTCTGTATCGGGAAGATGATTTATCGATTGAATGCGGAAAATGCGAGATGCGCGGAATACACGTCCGCTTTGGAAACGATCTCAAAAGGTGCGTGCATGGAGAGCACGGGAACGCCGATATCGATGGTATCGATATTGGAGCGGGCAACGTACTTGGCGACGGTACCGCCGCCGCCTTGATCGACCTTGCCGAGCTCCGCGGTCTGCCAGAGAATGTCCGCGTCGTCAAACGCCGCGCGAATCCGCCCGACGAGTTCGGCGCCGGCATCGTTCGTACTGCTCTTCCCTGCTGCGCCCGTGTATTTCGCCATGGCGACGCCGCAGTGGAGGAGCGAGGAATTCCGCTTCTCATACACCTCGGGATAATTCGGGTCGTATCCCGCCGTAACGTCGGCGGAAAGGCATACGGAACGAGAACGCACGAGCGCGGCGTCCGCACCGAACGCGCGGGAGATCTCATCGATCAGATCCGTAAGGATCGCGCACTGCATCCCGGTGACGCCTTCGCTGCCGATCTCTTCCTTATCCGCCAGCACACAGATCAGCGTATGCGGACCGGTCTGATTCTCGATCAGCGCCGTGAGCGCCGGATACGCGCACACGCGATCGTCGTGACCGTAAGAGCCGATCATCCAGCGATCGAGACCTACGTCTACCGCATTCGCAGCCGGAACGAGACAAAGCTCCGCACTCATGAAATCCGCCTCTGTCATGCCGTATTCCTTATGCAGAAACGCCATGACGGCAAGTTTGACCTTATCGGACGCCTTTGTCACGCTTCCGTCCTCCTCCTGGTACGGAGAGGACCCGACGATCACGTTCATGCCCTCGCCGGTGAAGGCGGTCCCGAGCGGTTTCGTATTCTGATCCTTTGCCAGATGCGGAAGAAGATCCGTCAGACAGAAGACCGGATCGCCCGGTTTGTCGCCGATGCGTACCGCAACGGTCGATCCGTCGCGGCGCGTGACGACGCCGTGCAGCGCGAGCGGGATCGTCGCCCACTGGTATTTGCGGATCCCGCCGTAATAATGCGTTTTCAAATAGGCGATTCCGTCGTTCTCATAGAGCGGATGCTGCTTCAGATCAAGACGCGGCGAATCGATGTGAGCGGCGGAAATCCGTACGCCTTCCCCGACGTCCTCCGTCCCGACGACGAATGCATACAGGCTTTTACCGCGGTTATTGTAGTAGCGTTTATCGCCGGAGACGAGCGGATCGCCCCAACTGTACGCTTGAAACCCTTTCTTCTCCAGCATAGCGACGGCGGCCTCAACGGCCTCACGTTCTGTTTTCGCCGCATTCAAAAAGGCGCAATAGTCCCGTGCGTACGCTGTCGCTGCCTCAAGTTTCGGAGCATCCCATTTTTCAAACGCCGTCTGCTTTTTGTAGAACAGTTCCTCTGCCAGACGTTCTCCGCCTGTCTTTTCCTCGCTCATACCATATTTCCTTTCCATGTCACAATTCTATTTGCAGACTGTCCGCCGTAATAACGGCGAGACAGAAAAAGCCGATGATCCCTGACGCGCGAAACGAGACCGTCTTACGTTGCGATGCTATACACCTTTTCATAAGTATATCATTTTCCGTATGTCGTGTCAAGGCGGCGAGCGTTCACAGTCCGTCGTAGTAAAGACGCTGATAGACGGAGATCGCCTCGTCGATCCGGCGGACGTACTGCCGCGTCTCCTCGTAGGGAATCGACGTCAGGCGCACCCCGTCCTCCGAATAGTCGGAGTTGAGCAGCCATTCATCTACCCGCGTCATGCCGGCGTTGTACGCGGCGAAAACCGTATCCCATCGGTTATAACGGATATAGAGATACGACAGCAGATACGTACCGTATTCGATATTCGTCTGCGGATCGTACAGCATGCCCGTCTCCGCATTCCGCTTCATCATCATGGAGACCCAGGAAAAGGTGTCGGGCGTCATCTGCATCAGTCCGATCGCACCGGCATCGGAGACCGCGTTGCTGGAAAAACCGCTTTCCACCTGGATAACGGCGTAAATGACATACTCCGGCACACCATAGACGCTGCTGTACTGTGATACGTACTCACTGTACTGCCGCGGATATCGGACGCGGTCGATTTTGTCCCAGATCAGCTGATACAGAAATCCGGCGGCAACGGAAAGCAGCAGGATCACGACGATGACGATGCTGCGCCGTACGCTGGTCTTCAAGGATCCATTCCCTCCTTTTCGCGGATCGCACCGACGATGCGGCGAATCTGTCCCTCGAGATCCTCCGCTTCCAATTCATTGTATACGGCAAAATCGCAGCGTCGGATCAGCTCCTCGTTCGTCATTTGCGCTGCAAGGCGCCGCCCTGCCTCCTCACGTGAGATACCGTCCCGGCGCAGGATCCGCGCAAGCGACGCTTCCTCGGAAGCCACAACGCAGACGGTATAGCGGCAGAAGGCGTCGAATCCGCTCTCAAACAACAGAGGCGCGTCGATCAGGACCGCCGCGGCGCCTTCTCTCTCCCATTGTCCCGCTGCCCGCCGTGTTTCGGCGAGAATATAACGATGGGTGATGCGGTTCAGCGTCAGCCGCGCATGGGCGCCGTCCTCGGCGAAAACGATCTCTGACATCGCCCGGCGATCCAGCGAGCCGTCCGGACAGACGACACGATTGCCGAATACGGCGCAAAGCTCCCGCATGCAGGGAGACAGTTCCGCGGAAGGACCGGTCATGGCACGGTAGACCGCATCCGTGTCGACCGACGGGATCCCCCACGTCAGGAAACGGGACGCGACGTATCCCTTGCCGGAACCGCTCCGTCCGCAGAGACCGATCCAGAACGCTTCAGACAAGCGCGTGCACCTCCTCCATCCGTCCGCTTTCCGCGGAACGGTAGGCGGCTTCCATGACCGCCTGGATATGCGCGCCGTCCGCGAAGGAAGGCGATGCGGGCGCGCCGCGATACACGGCGTCGAGAAACGCATACATGCTTCCGACATGTCCCCGCAGCCACCCTGCCGGGGCCTTTGCACCGGGAAACACGCCGCCGGGTGCCGGATAGCGATTGCAGCATTCCACACGCGTAAAGCCCGCGTGCGGCGCGGCGGCATCGTAATATTCGAAGAAATTCGGATCCATGAGTGAGAAGCGAAGCGCACCGTCCGTGCCGTAGATCTCAAAGGAAAGGTCGTCGTTCGTTCCTTGAAAGATCTTTCCGGTTTCGACCGTTCCGACGGCGCCGCACGCAAGGCGTGCCGTCAGATAGAACGCTTCTTCCGCGTTCGTGTTCCACGGCTTTCCGTCACGGCCGATACGCGTCGGATACGCGATATTGCCGACGCCGTACACAGAGGCGAACGGTCCGCAGAGGTAATAGATGAGATCGAGCACGTGCGAGCCGAGATCGTACAGCACGCCGCCTCCGCAGACCGTGCGATCCTGCTTCCATCCCGCCGGACGGTTCGGATCGGCGGCGCTGCTGTGATAATACGCGCCGCGGAACGAAAGGATCCTGCCGAGCCGTCCCTCCTCAACGATTTCCTTCGCGCGCATGACGGGAAGGAGAAAACGGTTGTTGAAAACGATCCCCGCGGTCAAACCCGTCCGCTTTGCTTCCCGTGCCGCATGGAATGCCTGCTCCTCGCTCACGCAGAGCGGCTTTTCGCAGTACACGTGCTTTCCCGCCGCAAGGGCGCGCAGGATCGTCTCATAATGGCAGACGTTCGGCGTACAGATATCGATGATATCGATATCCGGTGAACCGATCAGCTCCTCCTCATTTTCCGCCGCTTCGCCGAGACCATAACGGCGCGCCGCTTCTTTCGCGTGAGACGGCTCGCTTGCGCATACGCCGCACACACGGGCAGTAAACGGAAGATCCTTATAGAAAAACGGCAGATTTGATACCGCGTACGCATGCGTGCGTCCCATAAAGCCGCACCCGATCATACCGATCCGAAGCATTATCATTCCTCGCATTCCGGGCTGTCCCGCACCGATCAGGATTTTTGTCCGCGTTTTTACATATTGTATCACAAAAGGGATATCTTTGCAAGATGCGGCACGGATTTTTGCGCGGCGCCGCAAGCGACGGAGCGCGCGGCGCATAGGAAAGACAAAACGGCGTATATTGGATATGCAAGAGGATGGCGGAACATGAATATTCTGTAAAATCCGACATTGTTCGTACAAATCTGCGCAAAGCGACTTGAAAAAACTGACGAAACGTGGTATTCTATTATATTGAATGTGCCGATCGTCGGACGCCGTCCGCGGCTTCGTTCATTTTCATCCATGGTAAGGAGAAAGCGGCATTGAAATTGCTGAGACGGTTTGGAAATGTCGTTCGCAGCGCCTGCGTGTGGTATACGGCGCTCACGCTGGTTTTGTACGTCGGCGGAAAACTCGCTTCCGGCATCGAACGGGAATGGATACTGACGTTGCCGATGATGTTCGCCGTTCTGGCATTTTCGATTTTGTTCTCCGCCGTCAATGATATCGTTCTGCATACCGCGCTTCATCCGGCGTGGAAGCTGCTCCTCCATTACGCGGCGACGGCGATGATCTTCTACGTGTTGTTCATTGTGTGGGGAGGTTACGCAGGCAATCCGTCCTCCGTATTCATGATCCTTCTCGCATTCACCGTATTTTATGCGATCGCGGCGTCTCTGTATGCGCTTGTTCGTCATCTTCTCTCTCTGCGCAAAAACAGTGAACAACAGTATGACCGCCAGTTTCACGACCGTTCAGATGATACACGGAAGAGGTGATCCGTACGAATCCCGATTATAACGGCAGACCCGGAGACGGAAAAGTCTTTTATACGGTACTCGCAGCCGTCGGCTGCGTATTGGTCGTCATACTTTTGATCTCTGCGCCGAAATTCTCGCTGCGTGCCGACGTGAGCGATACCGCCGCCGCTGAACATGCCAAAACAAACGGCAGCGAGACGTCGGCGCCGCCGCCGGAGACGGATCCGCCGGATACAACGCCTCCGTACACGGCCCCGCCCGAGACGATCCCCCCCGACACCGCTCCGCCGGAGACGGATCCGCCTGAAACCGTCCCGCCGGAGACGGATCCTCCTGAGACTGCACCGTCTGAAACACAGCCCCCGATAACAACGCCCCCCGACACCACGCCTCCGGATACCGCTCCACCCGAGACACAGCCGCCGGAGACGGCCTATCAGCTGCCGCCCGTCGATCCTGCGGTGCATCCCTGTCTTTTGACGGAGACGGAAGACGCGGGTACGGAGTATCTTGACGATATCATCTTTATCGGCGATTCCACGACGTATTCCTTTTTGTACTACGGGAAACTGAACGGCGGAACGGATTCAAAACAGGTATGGACGCCCGCTTCAAGAACGCTGACGCTCAGTTACGCACTGACGACGACGATCCTCTACCCGGACACCGGTGAGGAGATCACGATCGAGCAGGCCGTCATGCGCAAGAAGCCACGGATCATCGTCATCACGCTTGGTGTAAACGGGATCTCCTTCATGAACGAGGAGTATTTCGTGTCCGTCTATACGAAACTCGTGAACATGATCGCCGCAGCTTCTCCCGACACAAAGATCATCCTGCAATCCATTTTTCCCGTCGCGCGCACGTGGGAGAAGATGGAGTCGATCAACAACGACAAGATCAATCGTGCGAACGAATGGATCCGCTGCATTGCCGACGATTGCGGCGTCAGGTATCTTGATACGATCTCCGTCCTCGCCGTGGACGCGGGCGGGTATCTCCCCGTTTCGTATCAGAACGGAGACGGTCTCCATCTGAACTCGAACGCCTGCGACATCGTCCTGCGTTATATCCGCACGCACGCCCTGCCCGATTATGTTCCCTAACTACAACGTCGAAAGGATTTTCTTCATGAACGGAAAACGCTTACCGGCTCTTCTGCTTTTGACCGTGCTGTTCCTTGCAGCGCTCGTCGGCTGTGCGAACGGCCAAAAAACGTACCGCAGCGATGTAGACGTCCATGCACTGGCAGAAGCCTGCGGCGCGAAGCTCGCGTCAACATCGCTCATGGCGGACGCCGACGAGGACTATCTCCGCTATCGCATGGGGCTGAGCGAAAGCTTTCTCCCCAATGCCGTTATACGGATACAGAACGCCGGAACGGCGCTGGACGAATTCGGAATACTCCGCGCGCCGGACAATCTTTCCCCCGTGCTCTTCGAGGATACGGTCAAAGCGTATCTTGACGCACGGAACGAGGAATGGACGGGGCTGTATCTCGCGGAAGAATATCCCAAACTCCGCGACGCGGAATACAAGGTATTCGGGCAGTACGTCGTCTACGCGATCCTCTCCGAGGAGGACCGCGCGGCGCTGTTCGCCGAGGCGGAAGCACAACTTCTGAAATAACGTCAGCTTGTTCTTTATTATCTTAAAGAGATGCCGCTCCGGTCCCCCCGGAGCGGCATTCGTATCATTGATTTGTGAGGATACGGTCATGAAATGGATCCCGGAAGCAGACGAACGAGCGATCCGCGAAAAATACACGCATACGCCGCCGAGAGATCCGGAAAAACAGAGCGGCTATGACCGTTTTCGCTGCAATGACGCGGCGTATGATCTTTCCACGGGATTGACGGAAAGCGAAATGCGTGAACGGCTCACGATGCTTCTGACCGAGTGGGAGGGAGAAGATCATGCGTGCCTCGCAGTCCACGACGGTCCCGGCGTGCGCACGACGGTGTTTCTGAAAGGCTGTCCGCTCCGGTGCGTCTGGTGCCACAATCCCGAAAGCCAAAGCGCCGCGCCGCAGCTCGCCTACTACGAGCACCGCTGTGTCCGGTGCGGTCTGTGCGTCGGCGTCTGTCCTCACGGCGCACACAGCATCACCTCGGACGGCAGACACCTTTTCACACGCGATTTCTGCCGCGCCTGCGGCGCGTGCGCCGACGTCTGCACCGGCACCTGCAGCTATACGGACGCCGTATGACGGCGGAGGAGGTCGCAGAGGCCGTACTTCAGGGTAAGCCGTTCTATGAAGCGTCTGTCGGCGGCGTCACGCTGTCCGGCGGCGAGCCGCTTTTGTATCCGGATTTCTGCGCAGACGTTTTCACCCGTCTCAAGGCTTACGGGATCGGCACGGCGATAGACACGAGCGCCGCCGTCGGAAGACGGGCGTTTCTCGTCACCGCGCCGGTAACGGATCTGTATCTCGTAGACGTGAAGCATCCTTTCTCTGACGCGCACCGGGCGCTGACCGGCTTCGGGAACGAAGCGGTCTGGGAGAATCTATCGCTTCTTACCGAACTCTCAAAGGACGTGGAAATACGCATTCCCATCATTCCCGGCGTGAACGACGGCGATGCGGAGATCCGGGCGGCGGCAGGTCGGCTGCGGGAGATCCCCGCTGTGAAGCGCGTGCGGCTCCTTCCCTACCGGGATCTGGCGCGCTCGAAATACGAAGCTCTCGGGATGCAGGATACGATGCCGCACGCAGCTACGCCGACGCCTGAGGAAATGGAAGCACACCGGATACGCTTCGCGTCCTATGGGCTGGAGACGGTCGTGTGAGAAAAATAACATAAAAAACAAAGCCTCGCGTGATCGCGGGGCTTTGTTCGCTGGTGCTCCATCGGAGATTCGAACTCCGGACACCTTGATTAAAAGTCAAGTGCTCTGCCAACTGAGCTAATGGGGCTGAAACAGCCTAATTATAATATCACAAATCAGGCTGTATGTCAATAGTCTTGGCGCAATTTTCCGGAAGAACCGGCACGGATCACGCTTTATAACTGTCTTTCAGGCTGACCGAACGGTTGAAGACCGGATACGACGGCGTAAAGTCCTTCGCGTCCGGGCAGAAATAGCCGAGCCGCATGAACTGGAAGGAGGACGGCACCTTCGCATCCGCGAGCGACGCCTCCAGCTTGCAGCCGGTCAGCGTCTCAAGCGACGTAGGATTGAGGCACTCGATGAAATTCTTGCCCTCTCCCTCCGGCTCCGGATCGGAAAAGAGATTCGAGTACAGGCGCACCTCGGCGTCGATCGCCGTCCCGGCGTCGACCCAGTGGATCGTGCTCTTGATCTTGCGGCCGTCGGCAGGGTTCCCGCCGCCGGAGGCCGGATCGTATTCGCAGAGCACCTCCGTCACACGACCTTGTTCATCCTTGACGCAGCCGGTGCAGCGGACGACGTACGCGCCCTTGAGGCGGACCTCATTTCCCGGGAAGAGGCGGAAGAACTTTCCTTCCTTCTCCTCCATAAAGTCGTCTTCCTCGATCCAGAGATGACGGGAGAATGTGATCTCCCGCGTCCCGGCGCTCTCGTCCATCGGATTGTTCTCCACGGTGAACGTTTCCGTCTTCCCTTCCGGAAAATTCGTAACGGTCAGGCGGACGGGATGCAGGACCGCCATCACGCGTGCCGCGTGCTCGTTCAGATCCTCCCGCAGGCAATGCTCGAGAAAATCGTATTCAACGGTGGAGGGCGCCTTGGCGACGCCGATCCGCTCGCAGAAATTCCGGATGGACGACGGCGTGTAACCGCGGCGGCGCAGGCCGCACAGCGTCGGCATTCTCGGATCGTCCCAGCCTGATACGCGCCCTTCCTCCACGAGCTGGCGCAGTTTGCGTTTACTCATGACGGTATAGGTGATCCCGAGGCGGGCAAACTCGATCTGACGCGGGCGGCACGGAACGCTGACGTTGTCAACGACCCAGTTATACAGCGGACGGTGATTCTCGTATTCGAGCGAACAGAGGCTGAAGGTGATCCTCTCCAGTGCGTCCTGGATCGGGTGTGCAAAGTCGTACATCGGAAAGATGCACCATTTCGTCCCTTGCCTGTGATGCTCGATGTAACGGATGCGGTAGAGGACCGGATCGCGCATATTGAAGTTGCCGGAGGCAAGATCGATCTTCGCACGAAGCGTATATCTGCCTTCGGGAAACTCGCCCGCTCTCATCCGGCGGAAAAGATCCATGCTTTCCGCCGCCGGACGGTCGCGGTAGGGCGATACGGCGGGATGCGTCAGATCCCCACGGTAATCACGGAATTCCTCCGCCGTCAGTTCGCACACGTAGGCGAGTCCCTTTTCGATCAGCTCTTCCGCATAAAGATACGTTTGTTCAAAATAATCCGATCCGTAATAGAAGCGGTCTCCCCAGTCGAAGCCGAGCCAATGGATATCTTCCTTGATGGCGTCGACGTATTCCGTATCCTCCTTCGCGGGATTCGTGTCATCCATGCGAAGATTGCACAGACCGTGATACTTTTCCGCCGTGCCGAAGTCGATCATCAGTGCCTTGCAGTGTCCGATATGCAGATATCCGTTCGGTTCCGGAGGGAACCGTGTGTGTACCTCCGACGCACGCCCGGCGGCGAGATCTTCGTCGATGAAATCATGAATGAAATTGGAAGTCGTTTTTTCGTCCATCGTCGTTTTCCTTTATCTTTCAAGCGTTTCCAGAAGCGCATGTATGCGCGCAAGCACCGTCTTGCGTCCGAGCACGCGCATGACCTCGTACATATCCGGAGAGTTGAGCTTGCCCGTCACGGCGACGCGCAAAAACATGCTCACGTCGGCGACTGAGCCGCGGAACGCGGCGGGATCCGCGCGGTAGGCTTTCATATCGGAGGCATAGCCGAGCGAATCGGTGATAGCCTTGATCTTGTCAAACCAGACGCTTTGCTCGTCGGCGGGGTCGTAGTCCTGCGCGAAGACCGTCAACGCGGCACACACGTCGGCTTTATCGAACTTCGGGTCGATCTCGTCCTCGCGCGCAAACAGCGCGTCGAAAATGAAGCCCATATAGCTTTTTGCCTCGCTCCAGATCGCAAGATCCTTTCGCGGCTTCTTTCCGCCGCGGCCGATGGCAAAGGCGGCGCGTGCCTTATCAGGCTCGGCTTCGAGCGCGGCGGCAAACGGCACGTCGAATTCCTTTGCCCATTCGAGCACGAGCGCATAAACTTCATCTGCCGACATGCGCGAGATGACGTTTTTCGAGACGTCGCGCAGCTTGTCCACGTCGAACAGCGAGCCTGCCGGGTTCATCTTTTTATAAGAGAATTTGAAATCGTCGAGATTCGCGTCGGGGTTGGCCTGGCGCCAGTCCTCGAAGTTGGAATTCAGGATCGTCAGCACATATTCGAGCACCGCCGGGACGGGATAGCCCTGCGCCTGATAGAAGGTCAGGGCAAGCTCGGGATCCTTGCGCTTTGAAAGCTTGCGTTTGCTCGTGCCGTCCATCTTCATAAGCGGACCGATGTGCGCGTATTTCGGGAGCCGGAAGCCCAGCGCGCGGAAAAGCTGCACATGGAAGGGGAGCGAGGGAAGCCATTCGTCGCCGCGCACGACGTGCGTCGTGCGCATCAGGTGATCGTCCACCGCGTGGGCGAAATGATAAGTCGGGATACCGTCGGACTTTAACAGCACGTGGTCGACGTCGTTTTCCGTAAGCTCCAGATTGCCTTTTATCAGGTCGGTGAACTTGATCTTGTTCTCGATATTGCCCTCCGAGCGGAAGCGCAGCACCCACGGCTTGCCCGCGGCGAGCTCGGTCTTGATGTCCTCCATCGGTCGGTCGCGCCATACGGCATAGGCGCCGTAGTAACCGAAATTGTCCTTGCGTGCCTCCTGCGTATTGCGCATGGCGTCGAGCTCCTCCTCGGTGCAGAAGCAGGGATAGGCCTTGCCCTCCGCGACGAGCTTTTTGGCGTAGACATGATAGATTTGTGCTCTCTGACGCTGTCGGTACGGGCCGTAGGGACCTATATCGCCGTCCACGGTCGCTCCCTCGTCAAAGAGGATATGATAATGCTTCAGCGCCTCGATCAGCGTTTCCACAGCACCTTGCACCTCGCGCTTGGCGTCGGTGTCCTCGATGCGCAGGAAAAACACGCCGCCGGATTGGTGGCACAGCCGTTCGCTGGTCAGTCCCTGTACGATGTTGCCAAGATGCACGAAGCCCGTCGGCGACGGGGCGGCGCGCGAAACGATCGCGCCCTCGGGCAACTGACGCGCCGGATAGCGCGATTCCAGCTCTTCCGGCGTCAGCTTTACATCCGGGAACAACAATTCCGCCAAATACGGATAGTCCATAGATATCTCCTTTACAGATACGGATTCGCTTTGATTTGTTCTTCGATCGTAGTGTCGGGTCCGTGACCGGGATACACGCGCGTATCGCCGGGCAGCAGGCACAGCCCGGCCAGCGATGCGGACAGCACGCTCCAACTTCCGCCCGGCAGATCGGTACGTCCGATGGATCGGTCAAAGAGCGTGTCGCCGCTCACGAGAAAGTCCTTGCCGCGAAAGCAGACGGAGCCGGGCGTATGCCCCGGCGTGGAGAGGACGGTGAGCGTCTCCTCTCCAAGCGTCAGCGTTTCCCCGCCGTCCCAAAGTCCGTCCGCCGGGCGGCGGCGGATCTGTTCGCCGACAAGGAGAGCGGAAACGTTGCGCACGGGATCGCCGAGCATCTCCGCGTCCGCCCGATGGATGTACGCGGGAACGCCGAATGCGTCGCGCAGCGCGTCGAGCGTCAGGATGTGGTCAAAATGCCCGTGTGTGAGCAGAATGCCCGTCAGCGTCACGCCGCGCTCCCGGAGCGTCGCCGCAACGGCGGAGACGGAGGCGGTGGGATCGACGAGGAGCGCCTGCCGCGAAACGTCGTCCCAAAGCAGATAACAGTTGGCGGCGAAGCCAGACGCGGGGATGGTACAAAGCTGCATTTTATCACCTCTTCGGCATGCGGGCGCGATCTCTGTACATTATAGCATGATTGTCCCGTTTCGTCCATAGCAACACTCGATTTTCTCAAAGAAAATCAAGGATTTCGTCAGGAAATCCCCTGCGGTTGTTGCATTCGCGCTTTTTTTATGGTAGAATGATACCGTATATACGGAATACTGTTTTGATTTTACGGAAAGACGGTGTCAGTATGGATAACAGCAAAAAGGTCGCGTTCCGCTCCTCTATCGGAGGATACAACCGAGAAGACGTGCATCAGTATATCCTGAAGGCGGACAGCGCCGCCGCGGAGCGTGAACAGTCCCTGCGCGAGGAAGCGGAAACGGCACGTCGATCGGCTGACGCGGCTGCAGCCGAAGCGCAGTCGGAGCGGGAAAAAGCCGCGCGGCTTGAAAGCGATCTCGTACAGCTCAAAGAGCGGCTTGCCGCCGTACAAGGAGAACTGGACGCGGCGCGCAAGGAACTGGAATCCGCCGCTGAACGGCAAAAGGACGACGCGGCGCGCATCGCCTCCCTTGAAGAACAGCTTCAAAAGCGGGATACGCAATCCGCCGAAGAAACGGAACAGAAATCGAAGAAATACGACCGGATCAGCGCGCAGATCGGCGATATCATGATCAACGCGAATACGACCGCCGACAGCATCATCGCCACGGCGACGCGTCGTGCCGCCAATATCGTCACGGAAACGGAAGAGGAGGCAGTCGCCATCCGTTCCCATCTTTCCCAGACGACGGACGAGGCACTGGAGCGCCTGAGCACCGTTCTGCACGCTTCCACCGACCGATGCGTCGGCGAAATGATCGGGATGCTCTCGCAGATGCGCGAGCAGGCGGATCTTCTCATCGGAGATTTTTCCTCGCAGACGAGCACGCTTGAATCCAAGATCGCCGAGCATCAGTCCGCCGTAACGGAGGCACTCGATTCCGCACTGAACGAGCTCGATGAAAAATACGGGATCCGTCCGGAAAAAGCAGAACAACCGGAAAAGTCGGATAAGAAGGAAGATAACCCTTGACGTCCCAAAATAATATGGAGACTCTCAACCGTCAGATCGGTCAACGGATACAGATGCTCCGCCGCGTAAGCGGTATGACGCAGGCTCAGCTCGCGAACGGGCTCATCACCCGCAATATGCTCAGCCTCATTGAAAACGGGAACGCCTCGCCTTCCCTCTCCACACTGACGGAGATCGCCGCGCGGCTGAATATCCCGGTCGGGTATTTCTTTGCCGGGAGCGAAGAAGAAAGCGCGCAGTTTGCCAAGATGCGCAAGATCGGAGAGATCAGGCGGCTGTTTCTGGACGGTTCTTTTTCCGAATGCATCACCGTCTGTGCTTCCCTTCGGTACCCGGACGATGAGATCTTATGGATCACGTCGGAATGCGAGGCATCGCTCGCACAGCGCTGTCTTATGCGCGGCGCGCTCCGCAGTGCCGGCGCGCACTGGGAGGCGGCGGCACAAGCAGCCGAACGGTGCGCCTACGCAAACGGAGAGATCGCGGCGACCGCCGCCTACTGGAACATGCTGATCGGCGCGGTAAGCCGCACGGATATCCCGGCGGAAGCGGGGCGGTCGGAATCGTACCCGCACGCGCGCGTCGAAGCGGAGATCTTCACCTATATGCGCGCGCTGGCGCTCCTCGATGAAGGAGACGTGAAGACTGCCGCTGCGCTGCGCGAATGCGGGATCATCAAGCAGGCGTCGCGGCTCGACTATCTCGCTGCTTGTCTCGCGGCGGCGTCCGGTAACGCGGAGGAAGCGCATGAGGCGCTGTGCCGTGTGCAGGAAAGCGAGGAAACGCTTTTCTTCACCCGCTTCCGTGCCACGGCGGCGCTGGAGAAGGAGGCACAGGCTGCCGGCGATTATAAGAGCGCGTATCAGTATTCCACAAAACGTGCCGCGCTTCTCGAACAGTTTTCCAGATAAGATTTTACAAATAAGATTAGAAAAAACGCCGCGGAGCGCAACTCCGCGGCGTTTCGTTTTTATTCTCCGGGGTGCTTTGCCTGCTGAGCGGAGGATTCGCCGATGTCGTCTGAGATCTCGTCGGAGTATCCGTTCAGCAGATCCTCTTCATGGATCTCAAAGTCCGAGTGCGTCGTCAGACCGTCCTTCTGCATCATCTGCGCCAGCACCTCGATATCACTCGATATGTCGATGCTTTCCTCATGGAAGAGCTGATCCATCTGCTGCTGGAAGCCGACGGTGAGCAGATCGAGCGTCTTTTCGATATTCTCCTTCGCTTCCTGCATGTTCTGTCCGGCGACGCCGACCTGCTCGATGCGCTTATAGGATTCGAGCAGCTTCATGGTGGTCGGAAGGTAATAACTCATGAACATGCGGATCTCCCGCTTCTTCTCCGGCTTGTCGGCGACGTATCCGAAGATGTTCGCGGTGATCGACTCGATCTGTCGGATACGCTCGGAGACCGCCTCGTCCTGAATGTCGTCATCCAGACGGCGGATCTCACGCAGTACCGCATCGAACTCGGACAGCTCGTCGGATGTGCCGTCCTTTCCGTTTTTCTTTCCCTCCGCTGCCCAGTCGACGCCGAGAGAGGACAGCGTGCGTCTGTAGGCGTCGTCGTACTGCTGGACGATCCCGTCCGGCTTGGCGTCCGGCGTCCGCATAAAGCAGAGGTTCGCCATATCGATATACGCCTTATCGCCGAAGACGCCGTCGTCGATCATGCGCTGCAGATCGCGGCGGATGCGCGCGATCTTAAAAGAAGTCGCAGAGGAAAGCTTCGTCAGGCTCATGCTCTCGCTGTTCCCGATCAGGGCGAGATAACGCGCCTCGTCGCTGTCGCGGTTGTGGATGAAATTCGAGGCAAGAAACGACGCGGCGCCGCCCGCCAACATATACAATGAACTGAAGATCCCGCCCCAAACGCCGGCGCTCAGTCCGTCGCCGAGCAGCGACGCGATCGCCTGGATACCGACGGCGGAACCGATGATCCCGAGCGCCGCCGCGATCACGCGGAGCAGTGTCACGATCTTCTTCTTGCGGTGCGTGTTCTTTTTTTCTTTGGCTTTCCCCGCCTTTTCCGCTGCCTTTCCGGAAACGGCTGCGGAGGCGCCGCGCCCGGATGTGTACACGGCGGTCTGCGTCGTTTGTGTTGTCTGAACGGGCTGTTCGTACTGCTGGGCGGTCAGTGTCGTCTGCGCCGTCTGATTCGCCGCAAGATTCTGCTGACGAAGCTGCTGCCAGGACTGCTGCCATTCCTTCTGTGCCGCCTGCGATTTATCGGCGGCGTCCTGCACCGACTGCTGATTCTGGCGGGCACGCTCGTTCGTATATCGGTGTACTGGTCCCGCGGCGCGTACCTGATACGAAAACGCGGATGAAGAAGATGACGAAGAAGATGATGAGGAGGAAGAAGATCCGGAACGATCGAGCCCCAGGCGCAGGATGATAAGGATCACGCCAAGCGGCCATACGCCGAACAAAAAGGACAGCACGATCAATATCACCGGGATATTGCGTTCCCTCGGATTGCTGCTCATTCCGCCCACTCCCTTCCTCAGAAATTCAAAACATGTCAGTCCGGTTCACTCCAGTGAACGCATATATTCGAGACAGAGACGGATGACCTCCTCGCTGCTCGGCTTCCGATTCTCGATCTCTACGACGACGTCGCGCCCCGTATCCCGCGCCTTTTTCCAGATATCCGCCACGGGGGCTTCTCCGCGACCGAGCGGACAGCCGATCTTTCCGTCGGCGGAGCCGTCCTTGATATGGATCAGCGGCACACGATCCCCGAAATGATCGAGGAGCGCAAGCGGATCCCGTCCGGCGACGTACGCCCAGTACGTATCGATCTCAAAGAGGATGTCGCACCGTTTCTCCAGTTCCTCGTGGACGATATACCCTTCTTCCGGCACTGGAAGAAACTCTCGGTTGTGGTTGTGGTAGATCAGATCGATTCCCTCGGCGCGGAGCTTGGGGGAGAGTTTGTTGCACGTTTCGATAAAGGAATCCAGCTTTTCACGCGTATACAGATCATGACCGGGAATGATGCAGCGCGTATTGCCGATCGTTTTCTGATAACGTACGAATTCATCGAAATAATCCCAGATCGAGTCAGAGAACCCGAGATGCGCGCCGTAGACCTTCAGATGATGCCGGTCGAGCATATCGCGGACTTCTTCCGCCGTATGACCGTAAAAACCGGCGAATTCGACGCCGTCGTAACCGACGCGTTCCGCGATCTCCAAAGCGTCCTCAAGGTTGTTCCGGGCGATCTCCTTCATGCAGTAGATCTGCACGCCGTATCCCATGGCCGACGCGCCTCCTGATTCCAGCATTGCTTCGTAAATTATCAGCCGAGCGAGAAGAGATAATCGATGCAGCGGCGCACTTCTTCCTCGCCGGTCGGGTTCAGTCCCTCGCTTTCGACGATCATGGAGCGACCGGTTTCACAGCATTTCTGCCATACGGCTTTGACCGGGGCGTCGCCCTGCCCGAGAGAGCAGCCTTCGTTTGTGGAAGGCTTGCCATCCTTTATATGGATGAGTTTTACGCGTTCTCCGAGACGGTCAAGCTCTGCCAAAGGATCGAGTCCGGCGTAGAACGTCCAGTACGTGTCGAGCTCGAAAAGGATATCGCTATTCTTTTCCAGTTCTCTGTGGGCGATATACCCTTCCGGCGTCGTCATGTATTCCCAGTGATGGTTATGGTAATGGAGCTCTATCCCCTCCCGGCGAAGACGCGGGATCATCGTCTTGGAACTATCGAGAAAGTCGTTCAGTTTTTCGCGGGTCGAGAAATCCCATCCCGGGATCACGAAATTCGGGTTGCCGATCGTTTTATGGAAGCGCACGGTGCCTTCAAAATCCTCAAGCAGATCGTTGTACGAGGAATGCGTGCCGATGACTTCGAGACCGTAGCGGTCGAGCATGGCGCGCACCTCTTCCGCCGTGTGACCGAAGAAGCCGGCAAATTCAATGGTCTTATACCCCATGGCGGCCGCTTTGGCAAGCGCACCGTCCAGATCCGTTCCCGTGATATCGCGCAGAGAATACATTTGTATGCCGTATTTGTTCATATTTCTCTCCGTTCCGCCGCCGTCCGGCGGCATTCATTCCGTCTTCCCGTATCCGAAAAGCGGCACATATTATTATATATGCTTTTCGTTCCGTTTTCAATAGCGGCGGCAAATTTTTTCAGCGGATTTCCTCTGGAACTCTGTACAGCCACGCGCGGCCGCGCCGCTGTGTCCGCTCGATCGCGCCTGCCGCAGTCAGTGCCGTCAGCGCACCGCTCCGCCGCCGTGATCCTCCGCGGAAACGGATCGCGCCGAACAGTTCATTCGCCGTGAATTCCACGCCGGGCGGAAACGGTATGAGCGCGGTATAGTCTGACGGGGATGCAAACTCATACGCGCCGAGAATATCGATCGGGATCCGCTCGTAGCGTGCGATCTCGCCGCGGCGGGGACGCTCGCCCGTCGGACGCAGAAGACGGTATTCCTCCGTCTCAAGGAGTACCGCGCAGATCTTCAGCCGCGGATGCGTCAGATACCGCCGCAGGTACACGAGTTCCCCGAAAATATCCGTGGCGCGTCCCGTTGCCGGAGAACGCTTCTTTTCGGATATGTCCCCGGTCACGGGGTGGATCCAGGAGATCCATTTCCGCTCGGCGATCGGGTATACGACGGTAACGTCGGCAAGCGGCAAAAAGGCCTCCAGCTTGTCGCGCAAGGGCGCGAATGCGGAGGTCTGTATCTCGAGGACGCGGCCGTTCCCGGCAATGTCCGCGATATACCCTTCCATGGGTACTTCCTGATCCATGCCGGTCTCGGTGAAATAGTTTTTGAGCACAAGGTGCAGCGTCTTTTCGCGCAGCGTGCCGATATTGTAGCGCTCGTGCGTATGAGTGACCGCGCTGTGGCAGCACGCGAGGAAACGCGCCCGTTTGACGTCAATATACCCCATCGTACGGACGCGTCAGTATTTCGTTTTGAGCCACTGAAGAAGCTCATCGATATCGTTCTCCGAAAGTTTGCGGTCGCTGTACAGCGCGTCCATCATGTGCACGAAGGACCCGCCGTGATACCGCTTGACGAACAATTCCGTCATGCCGCGCAGGTACGGATCCCGCTCAGCGACGGGCGTATAATATTTTTCCTTCCCGCGTTTTTCGGAAACGAGATATCCTCTTTTCTCCAGCCTGTCGAGAAACGATATGAGCGTCGGTGCTTTCCAGCCGCGATCCCTTCCGACACGCTCCATCAGATACGCCGTGTTCACGGGAGGCGTCCCCTCCCATACTGCCTGCATCACATCGAACTCCGCGTCCGGCAGCCGCTTCGTATAATCGATCTCCTTCTCCGCATCCGTCAGAGAAAGCGGTCCACTCATCGAATCGCTCTTCATGACACTGTCGTCTCCCGATTCCGGGGAGACGGTGACTCCTTTTCCGCTTCTCCGCCCTCGGCATCAGCCGAATGAGGCGTAACTATTATTATACACATGCCTAAATCGTTTGTCAACATTTTTTTACAGAAAATTTCCGTTTTCGGCAATCGCCGTGAATCTTTCTTTTTTAAAGATTTCCTTTTTCTCTTGACTTGTCGCACCGTTTTGTATTATAATATTAATAAACGCATAGTAGGAATATCCGCACACAACAGAAAGGACACCGCCGTTATGGAAAACATCAGTTTGAGAAGCATCAAACTTGAAAGCATCAAATCCATATTCCGTTCGATCTCTTCCGCCGATTCGATCAGTCGAGCGACCGTTTCCGAGGAAACGGGACTCAGTCTCATGACGGTCGGCAAGGTCGCCGACGCGCTCCTTACGCTGCGCGTCATCACGCAGGTGAAGGAAACGAAAAGCTCCGCTGGACGGCGGGCGGGACTGCTCTCCGTCAATCCGGACAACTACGCCTTCATTCTCGACCTCACCTCGCATCGTTTCACCGCTACCGTCATCAATATGCGGCTGGACGTCGTCGAAAAGTATAAGTATTCCTACCGCCCGGATGCCTCATTTGCCGACAACCTCTCGATCTTTCTCGGAGAATGCCGCATCTTCCTGTCGCGGAATTTTCGTCTCGACAAATGCATCGGCTGCGGCGTCTCCGTACCCGGTCCGTATTTTGAAGAAACGGATCACGTCCGCTGCGACACGTCCGACGAATGGCGCGATATCGCCGTTGGAAAAATGGTGCGCGAGACGCTCCATCCTTCCCTCTTCTGCATAGATGCCTCCTATAACGCCGCCGCCATGTCCAATATCTCCGGTATCCCCGATGCGCGGGAGAAGATGATCCTCTACTGGTTCATCGGAGACGACGGTATCTGCGGTACGATCGTCAGCCGCGGTGAGATCGTCCGCGGCGCTCACAATGCCGCGGGAAACTTCGGACAGATGATCGTGGCGCGCGGCGTCACCCTCAGCGAAGCGATCAAGCCGTCCGCTACGATGCAGGCAAACGCATTCGAGCTTGCAAAGGCGATCCACAACGTCATGCACGCAGTCGATCCGGATCGGATCATCCTCGAATGCGAGATGTACAGAAACGATCCCGACGAATTCGTAGATATGGTCCGCAGTACTCTTTCCGAGAACTTCGCCCACACGAGCGAAACGGTACCGGAGCTGACGAGCAGCGCCTGCAAATACCGTCATTCCCACCGCGGTCTGACCATCCGGCTGCGGGAGATGTGGCTCACGGATCTCGTGCTGAACGGACCGACCGTATAATGCGGAGCGATCCGGCCTTACCGAAAGGAGGAGAGACGTGGAACGCTATCCTCTCTATCTCGTCCCCGTTTCAAAAGAAAATTTATGGGGCGGACATCGGCTGAAGGATGCCTACGGAAAGACGGCACCGTTCGAGAAGTTGGCCGAATCGTGGGAACTGACCGTCCGTCCGGACGGCATGTGCCGTATCGGAAACGGAGCGTATTCCGGGATGACGCTGGGCGAGTATCTCGCCTCATCGCCTGATGCTGTCTCGCCCCGGTGGGACGGGGACCGCTTTCCGCTGCTCATCAAATACATCGACGCGCGGGATCGGCTTTCGGTGCAGGTACATCCGGATGACGGATACGCGCGTGTACACGAAGGAGACGCCGGAAAAACGGAGCTGTGGCATATCCTGGAAGCGGGTCCGGAGGCGTCGCTCGTCTACGGACTCCGAGCGGGTACGACCGTCGGCGCGTTTGCCGACGCCGTACAGGGAAAACGCATTACAGAACTCCTTCATACAATACCTGTCCGCGCCGGGGAGACGTATTTTATTCCCGCCGGGCAGCTGCACGCCATCGGTGCGGGGATCCTGCTTGCGGAGATCCAGGAAAATTCCAATATAACCTATCGCGTCTATGATTACGATCGGAGACAGGCGGACGGTACGCTGCGTGCGCTCCATACAAAAAAAGCGCTCGACGTCGTCCGGATCCGTACGGAGGAAGAAATCGACGAGCTGCGCTTCGCGCACGGCGCACGCGCGCCGCACGTGCTGGCGGACTGCGCCGCCTTCCGCGCCGAGCGGCCGCCGCTTCCCTGCGTAATCCGGCAAGAGGAGCGCTTCAACGCCCTGCTCTGCGTCAGCGGACACGGCGTTCTCCGCTGCGGGGACACAGTGTATCCGATGCGTCAGGGAGACACATACTTTCTCCCCTGCGGCTGCCCGCCGTGTATCGCCGAGGGAGACGCTGCCGTTCTCACGGCACAAAGCAATTTATAAACGAAGAGCCCTTCCGTCCGGCATCGGACGGAAGGGCTCTTTGTAAATAATTTGTCGGATCAGATATACTTCTCCGTGATGGCTGTGAGGATATCCCGTTTTCTCTCTCCGTCCGCCACAAGCTTGAACTGATTGCGCGCACGGACAAGATTGTGTGTAGGATAGTCGGTATGGAAATACACGTCTCCGTTCAGGTAGTCCGTGAGGAAGCGGATACCGATCTCAAAGGTGATGACCGTCGCCGCGAGGGGGAACGCCCGGATCTCTTCCTCTTTGAGCGAAGAACGCACCTCGCTGAGGAAGCCGTCCACGTACGCTTCGTACATCTCCGGCACGACGTACACACGGTCGAGATCCGTTTCATCCTCGAGCGCGCTCGACGCGCCGAATCGGATCGCGTCGCCGAAATCGAAAAGCAGACTGCCCGGCATCACGGTGTCGAGATCGATCACGCAGAGACCGCGCCCCGAATCTTTATCAAACAGGACGTTGTTCAGTTTCGTATCGTTATGCGTCACGCCGAGGCGGAAGCGCCCGTCACGGATGCCGTCCATCAGCGCGGAACAGATCCCCTCATGCGCCAGCGCAAAATCGATCTCTTCCCGGACGCCGGCGGCGCGCGACACGCGGTCCTCTGCGACGGCGCGCTTCAGATTCTCCATGCGCCATACGGTATTGTGAAAATCGGGGATCGTTACGTGAAGCTGATCCGCCGGGTAATCGGCGAGACGGTTGAAGAAACGGCCGAACGCACATGCGGCGGACCGGAACATCTCCGGACTTTCGGATAGGCTGTACGAGACGACGTTCTCGATCGTCGCGTAACTGCGCCAGAAACTCCCGTCTTCCGTGCGGAAGTACATCTTGCCGTCACGGGCGGGAATGAGGGTCAGCGTTTCCCGTTCCGTATCGCCGCCCTCCGCGGCGATCTTCTTCTTCAAAAACTCACAGACGCCGACCATGTTTTCCATGACCTCAATGGGCTTGGTGAAAACGTCCGTATTGATGCGCTGCAGCGTATACCGGCGCACGGTATCTCCGAGACAGGTCACGAAAAACGTATTATTGATATGACCGACGTGGCACGCTTCATAGGATACCGGAGCCCCTGCAAACTGAAAGTGCTCCGCAATTTCAAGAACCGAACTCATGACGCCAAATCCGGCGCTCCGTTCCGACAACGGACGCCGTACCTCTCTGAAAATTCGATAAAACAATGGAAAATCACTGTTTTATTATAACACCGCCGTAAAAGTCTGTCAAGGAAAATGCGGAAATTTTTTGCGCGCGAGGCACTGTCCATCAAGCGTGATTCATTGGAACGACGCTGCGGCGACGACCGTTTCGAGCACCTTGTCGAACAACAGGTATTCCCACAATTCTTCCTTGCCGAAGTTTTCCTCGAGCGACGTGACCGTGCTGAATCCGTACTGCCTGCCGAGCTCGGCCGCGCGGGTATCGTACTCCTCGTCCGCCAGCGTGATATTCTCACGTCGGGCGATATAGTACATCACCATATCGTTCTTGACGATCGTTTCCACCTCGTCGGTGACCCACGCGTAAAATTCGCTGAGGGAAACCTCCAGTGTCTCTTGTACGAACGTCTCCAGCGTCATTCCCTGCTGCGCCGCGGCGTCCGTATAATAATCGATATAGGCGTCGTATTCCGCCTGATACTCCTTTGCCGGATAGTTGAGGATCTCCGAGTTGTCCATCAGATAATTCCAGATCTGACTGTTGATATAGTATTCCCGATCTTTCGTTTTCTGCTCTTTGATCGCCGCATGGAGCGCCGCCTCGAAATCCGGTATAGAGTCGTATCCGTAATACTCCGAAACGAATTCGTCCGAATATTCCGGCAGGATCTGCTCGTACACTTTGTGCACCGTCACGGTAAATCGGATCGCCTCGCCCGAATACTCCAGCGCTTCCATATACGGATCCGGGAACGAGAGATCCAATACGCGCGTTTCCCCGGCGACGGCGCCGATCAGTCCTTCTTCAAAGCCATCGAAGAACGCATCCGCCCCGATCACAAGATCCGCATCCGTATCCGTGGCTTCCTCCAGTATTTCGCCGTTCATCTCGCCTTCGTAGTCGATCGTCAGCAGATCGCACATCTCCGCCCCGCGATCCACCTCGACAAGCGAGGAATAATTGGAGCGGGCGAGCAGGATGTTCGCCTCCATCTCCTCTTCCGTCACGATCGCGGAAACGTCCTTCACGGGGATACCCATATACCCCTCAAGCCGGACGTAGTCGTTCAGATCATAGTCGTATTTTACGGGTACAGATGCGTCGCCCGTCTCCTTTTGGGTGCATCCGAGGATCGTCCCCGATACCGTCAGAAGTACGAGAATGCAAGACAGGATCCTCTTCGCAGTGTTTTTCATGACCGATTTCTCCCAATTATTGATGAATGGATCGGGAATCCGCAGCGCGGCGCTCGCAAAGATACGCGATCCCCAGCCCCGAAAGCCAAAGCACGCCTCCGGAAAACAGATATCCCAGATACTCTCCGAGGATCGTCGTGACCTCCCTCGTGTACGGAGAAAACTCCACCTCGATGAGGAAACCGATCACGTGAACGGTCTCGGGGATCAGCGATCCGGCGAGAAAGACCGCGGCGCCGAGAAGGATCGCCTTCTTTACCGAACGCTCTGCGGTACGGCGGATAAACCAGTACGCGATCCACAAAAGCGCCGTGTTCCACACAACGTCAAGCAGATCCTGACCGGCGGCAAGCCACAGCATTTCTCCGTATACGGCGCCGCCGATCCAGTCGACGCAGAACGCGCCGACCGCATCGAGCAGTTCCGCCGCCGCGGCAAGCCAAATCACCGCCCGCGCACGACGCGCATCACGACGAGAAGAAGCGAAAGCCGCCGCACCGACGGCGCATCCGAGCAGCGCGGCAACGAGAAACTGACGCAGCATCCCCATCAAAGACGGGAGAGCCCCCTCGGCGTATACGATATCCGTCGCCGCCCAGGAGCGCGCGATGCCCGCCGCGCGGGAGAGAAAAGCGAGAAGGAAAAGAAGCACGCCGATCCGAAGCAGATCCGGTACGGACCGCGCCCGATCTTTCATGAAACGCTTCCTCCTTTCGGCGGCATCCCGGACAAATCGCGGGTATGATTGGATTTATAATATCATACCTCGGTTCTGAAATGGTGATGCATTTGTAAATTTTCAGGCGATCGATAAAAAAGTTCGTGCGCGGACACAGAAGAGCGGGAAACAGAAAGGTCATCCACCGTCGGGTGGTTGTTCAAAGAATGCTGAGCGTGAAAATTGCACTAATGGCAAGCACCAATCCCACGATCCGCTGCGGCGGGAATTTTTCCCGCAGAACGATCGCCGAAAAAAGTACCGCAACGACGAGTTCACCGCCTATATCCAACGAAAAGAGGATCGCCATATGGATGAGTGAAAGCGAAAACATCAGCAGATTGACCGCGCCGGCCGCGGCCAGCGACGCGCCGAGCAAAGCACCGGTCGAGCGTTTGTCCAGTTTCAGCGCCGTCTTTGTCTTACGTCCGCCGAGGATCAAGAGAACGACCAGCGCCAGCACCGCGCTGACCGCAAAGGTGACGACGATCATTTCCGCGTCCTCTTGACTGTTCGTTGCCTTCTTCTGTTCGTGAAGAAGCACGCCGTAGGCGCTGTTGTCCACGGCGAGCAGGATGGAAATCAGATAAAAGCGGAACGGCGGACGCGTGTCCTCCCCTTCCGGTTTCTTCTCCCAGTTCAGGAAGACAAAGGATACAAGCAGCACGGCGATCGCAAGATACTCCCATACAGAGAGCATATCGCCGTCGTGGACGGCCGACCACAGAACGGGACCGAGGAGCGCGCCGGACATGTTGAACGTCATGAGTATCGAAAACGGTCCGGTCTCAGAGGCCGCGATCAGCAGCGCGTTATAGACGGTGAGCACGATACCGGTCAAAGCCCCCATCCACAGCGTGACGGATGACGGATGAAAATCAAGCCGCGTCAGCGCCAACGTCGCCGCGGCGACGAGAAAACCGTAAATCGTCGAATACACCGGCGAGGAAAAACGCTTTTCACCCGGATAGTATTTGGAATACAGGTTACAGAACGCGGCCTGAGCCGAATACAAAGCGATCAGTCCCGCGATCAGCAGATCAGACATATGTCACCTTCAGCGAAAAGACCCCCATCGGCAGTCCGATGGGGGTCTCGGATACGCGGATCAGATTTCGGGGATCTTGACCTCGACTTCGCGGCCGAGGTTGCTGGACTCCGCGATAGCGGAGAGGATCGCCTGATTGTACAGGATCTGGGAGGTCGGGACAGGCGCCGGGAGACCGTACTTGGAAGCGTCGAGGAAGGAACGGATCTTCATGTCGAACAGATCCTTGTCCTGCTTCAGAACAGGGACCGGGACCTCGATCTGCTCGCCGCCCAGCTCGCGGTAGATCGTCATCGGACCGCCGATGGAGCCGTTCCAGCAGTCCGTGGACGGGATCCGGAGACCGGCCTTCGTGCCGAGGATGATCGTGTCGCCGGGGGTATTGATGTTCATGGCCCACGCGATACGGAAGTCGAGGATGATGCCGCCCTCAAGACGGATGAACGCGGCGGCGAAGTCGTCGACGCCGAACTTGCCGGCATACTCCGGATGACCGGTCTTGACATAGTTGCAGTAATTCGGATCGGTGCCGAAGAACGCGGACTTGTAGCCGGAAACGGTCAGCGGCTTCGGATAGCCGACGGCGTTGAGGACCATGTCGAGCGAATAGCAGCCGATGTCGGCGAGAGCGCCGAGACCGGCGGTCTTGTCCTCGATAAAGGAGGTGCCGAACGGGGTCGGGATGCCGCGGCGGCGGCCGCCGCCCGTCTGGATGTAGTAGACCTGACCGAGCTCACCGGATTCGACGATGCGCTTGATCATCTTCATGTTCGCGTCAAAGCGCGGCTGGAAGCCGATGGAAAGCACCTTTCCGCTCTCCTTCTCGGCGCGGCAGAGCTCGATCGCTTCGTCGAGCGTCACGCACATCGGCTTTTCAAGCAGGACGTTGACGCCCTTCTTGAGCGCATAGATGGACGGGATCACGTGCTGACGGTTGTAGGTGCAGACGGAGACGGCATCGAGATGGAGGCTCTCGTCATCGAGCATTTCCTTGTGGCTGGCGTAGTCGGTCTTCACGTTCTCCACGCCGTGATCCTTAAAGAAAGCGGCGGCTTTGCCGGGGATCAGATCGGCGCCGGCGACGACCTCGACGTCGGGCTGTCTCTTGTAGCTCTCGATATGCGCGCCGGCGATCCAGCCGGTACCGATGATGCCGATGCGGAGCTTGCGGGAAGCATCGACGGTCTTCTTTTCCTGATTATGCATAAACGCATTCAGATCTGCCATGGGGGTTCCTCCTGTAATTTGATTGGATTTCTTTATCGTGGATATGCAGCGGCGCGGCGCGCCGCGGGAAACCGATCAATAACCGAGCGAGGCGAGATAGGAACGGCTGAGACGGGCGCAGCCCATCGGATCGAGGCCGAGAGACGGGCAATCCTGCTCGACGACGAGCCACTTCGTGCCCGCGTCGTTCGCCGCGGCGAGGATATCCGGAATGGTCTGCATGCCGTAGCCGATCGGACGGAATTCAAAATTCGTCGGACGCGGGGCTTTTTTGCTCTCCACGCCGAGAAGTTCGTACATATTGTCGTTGCGTACGCCGTAGAAGTCCTTGAGATGGACGACCGGAGCGCGTCCCGCGTATTTGCGGAGATAATTGCACGGATTCTCGCCGCCGACGTTCACCCAGCAGACGTCCAGTTCCGACTGGAGCGCGCTCGCCGGGATGGTATCATACATGACGTCCAGACCGTATTTGCCGTCGATCTTATCGAACTCGAAGTCGTGATTGTGGTACAGCATCGTCAGCCCGTACTGCGCGCTGAGCGTGCCGATGCGTTCGATATCCTTCAGCGTTTCCCAGAACTTCGGTTTGCCGGGACGGCGCTCGTCGGGCATGTACGGGACGACGATATACTCGCAGCCGATCTCACGGTACGTCTCGAAGACTTTTTCCGGGTTATCGAGCATCTCGCCGAGGGAAACATGCGCCGAGATCGGGACGAGATCGAGAATCGTGACGATGTCACGGACCTCCTTCGCGCTGCGTCCGAACAGGCCGGCGAATTCAACGCCGGAATACCCCATCCCTTTGACCGCGCGCAGGGTGCCGATCATATCCTTGCCCATATCTCCGCCGACGGAGAAAAGCTGCAGTGCGACCGGTAAAGCCATAACGGTAACCTCCTTAAATAAAAGAACGGTTTGTTGGATTCCGGTAATATCATAGCATATCGCATGGCAAAAATCAAGTCCCCCGCGTACTTTTTTCCTCGGTCCGCCGAAATTCGAGCGGTGCAGACTGCCGATTTTTTGTAAAAAATCTTTAGATTACTATTGACAATCACGTGAACGTGTGCTATACTGTATACAGCGGCGGGCAAGGGGGCGATTTTTGCCGCGCCGTCCGCCGCCGCGGATACAGTCATATTTTCAGAAAGGATGAGGCTCAATGAATTTCAGCGATTTCCGCACCCGTGTCGAGAAGAAGCCCGACGGTGCTCCCTCTCCGAAGTCCGTCCGCCGGCTGCTGCTCATCGGTCTGATCGCCGCAGCGGCCCTATGGCTCGTCAGTACCTGCTGGTACACGGTCGACGAGAAGCAGCAGGCCGTCGTCACGACCTTCGGCCGCGTTACCTCGACGACCGGCGCAGGGATGCATTTCAAACTTCCCTTCGGCATCCAGAACGTGGATAAGGTAAACGTCAACGTCTATCAGAAGATCGAGATCGGATACCGGACGGATGAACGCGACACCTCCTATTCCAGCGTCGTCGAAAAGGAAAGCAAAATGATCACCGGCGACTACAACATCGTCAACGTCGATTTCTTCGTGGAGTACAAGATCTCCGATCCCGTAAAGTACCTGTACAATTCCGCCCAGCCTGAGCTGATCCTCAAAAATCTGGTGCAAAGCCAGATCCGCAACGTGATCGGTTCCTCCCGCGTGGACTCCGTCCTGACCGACGGTAAAGCGGAGATCCAGCAGCAGGTCAAGGATCTCATCACCGCCCAGCTCGAAAAATACGATATCGGTCTGATTTTGAGCGATATCAAGATTCAGGACAGCGAACCGCCGACCGTATCCGTTATCGAAGCGTTCAAGAACGTCGAGACCGCCAAGCAGACGGCTGAGACCGTCATCAATCAGGCGAAGGCGTATCAGAACTCCGAGCTGCCGAAAGCAAACGCCACCGCCGACAAACTGATCCAGAACGCGGAGTACTTAAAGCAGAACCGCATCAACGACGCGACGAAGCAGGTTGCCATGTTTGAAGCCATGTACGCGCAGTACAGCTTGAATCCGGAGGTGACCCGCGTGCGTATGTATTACGAGGCGCTCAGCGAAGCGCTGCCCGGCGTCAAGCTCTACGTGAACGTCGCCGATGCCGGCGCGGCGGATCTGCTTCTGCCGCTCGAAAGTTTTGTGGAAAACGGAGGCAACTGATATTATGAAAATGAAAAAGAGTACGGTTATAATTATCGCCGCCGTCGTCCTCGTCCTCCTTATCCTCTCCTCCTGCACCTACGTGGTCGCGGAGAACGAATACGCTACCGTCATGAGATTCAACAAGATCGAGACGGTACGCAGCGAAGCCGGTCTGTACTTCAAGATCCCGTTCATCGACGAGATCATGATCTTCCCCAAGACCGTATTGCTCTATGACATCCCGGAATCGGAGGTGCTGACCGCCGACAAGAAAAACATGACGGTCGACAGCTACATCACCTGGCAGATCTCCGATCCGCGCGTTTTTTACCAGACGCTCGGCACGCTGACGGAGGCGGAGGTGCGTCTCGACGCGCTGACGTACAACGCTCTGAAAAATCTGATGGGTACGCTCGAACAGAACGATATCATCAATGAAGAAGATGCTTCGGAGCGCAACGACATCTACTTCGGCATCACCGCCGAGGTCGCCGGTCTCGCCAAGACCTACGGCATCACCGTCCTCGACGTCAAGGTGAAGCGGCTCGACCTTCCCGCCGACAACGAGCAGGCCGTCTACGCCCGCATGATCTCCGACCGCAATCAGATCGCGGAGAAGTACACGGCAGACGGCGAGTACGAGGCTTCCATCATCCGCAACGACGTGGATAAGCAGGTGAACATCATCATCTCCAACGCCGAGGCGCAGGCGGCGCGGCTCGTCGCGGAAGGCGAGGCGGAATACATGCGGAAACTTGCCGAAGCCTACGACACGCCGGACAAGAAGGACTTCTACGAATTCACGCTCGGACTCGATGCGCTGAAAGCCTCTCTCGGTACGGAAGACGCGCCGAAAACGGTTATCATCGACGGGAATTCCCTGCTCGGTCAGCTCCTGCTCGGTCCGCAGTAAACGTTACGGTAGGAAAAAAACGATCCGCGGAGATCTCCGCGGATCGTTTTTTGATTCCTCATCCCTCGAATCCGACGTCCTCCGTGCCGATCAGCATGAAGTCCGCGGGATCGACGGGGACGCCGCCGATCTCAAGCTCATAGTGCAGATGCGTCGCCAGCCCGATCTCAATCAGCGCGCTGTCGCCTACCGTTCCGAGCGCCTCCCCTGCCTTCACCGTTTTTCCGGGCACGATCCCGGCGAGAAGTTCCGGTGAAAGATTCTTATAGATGCTGCGCGCACCGCCGGCGTGGTCGACGGAAAGACACTGCCCCATCAGGGGATCCGTCCATACCTCGCGGATCGTTCCGTCCGCCGCCGCGCGCACCGTCGTTCCGTCCGGGCAGGCGATATCAACGCCGGTATGCGTCCGGTAATCCGCCATTGTGATCGAGTAGACGGGTACGTCCGTGCTGTGATGCTGGGAGACCACTCCCGTCACAGGAGAAATGAAATCCGGCAGTGCGTCAGGCACCGGTTCGGCGGCGACCGGCGCGGCGTCGCTTTCCTGCGGCGTCGGTGACGTCGGCGCCGACGTTTCCGTCTCCGGCGTGGGCGGCACGACTTCCGTCTGATCGGCAGGTTCGTCCCTCGTCTCCTTCGTATCATGCGGGACGGAGGCGGACGTCCCTTCCGTCTCCGTGCGTTCCGGCGGCGTGCTGCGCCGGCTCGGCTGCGAGCTCATCACGATCAGGACGGCGGCAAGACAGAGGGTCACCGCCGCAGCGACGGCAAGGATCCTCGTCTGCATGGATACTTTTGTAGTATGGTTCATTCTGTCAGCCTTTCTCCCCGGTCTGGCCGGGAATGGGATTTTTCGGTTCTGTCGCCGTTATTCTTTCCATTCCGGGCAAAAATATTCACGTGAACTCGATCCGTATAAAAAAGTCTTTCCCGCTTGACAAAAGAGTCGGAGTATGATATAAATATTGTGTAACGAATCCGTCTTTCGGAGGTATCGCCATGATCCGCATCGAACGCACCGACGTCATGAATCTCGCCAACGCCATCCGCGGCGCGCGCAATCCGCTCAACAGCTGGGCGCGCAGCGACAGTGCCTATGACGGGCTCGGTCACTTCGTTCTCGGTCCCGCCGACGTCGATCTCGGACGGCGGCTCGCCCGTTCCGGCAGCGATCACCGGAAATTCCTGCGCCAGATCTTCGTCTCCGTCGACCTGACGGCGCCGCTTTACTGGTGGAAGGAATTCGATACCTACAAGGTCGGCACCGTCGCCAACTCCTGCTCCACGATGCACAAGATCCACGCCAAGCCCTTCGAGCGGGACGATTTCAGCCACGACCGCATGAGCGAGGAAGCGCTCTCCTGCCTCGACGGCGTCATCGCCGTGCTTGAGGAGCGGCGGAAGAAGTATCTGGAAACGAAGGATCGGCAGTACTGGGACGATATGATCCAGCTTTTGCCGAGCTCGTTCAATCAGATGCGCACCTGCACGATGAACTACGAGAACCTGACGAACATCTACTACGCCCGCCGGAACCACAAGCTGCCGGAATGGCACGCGCTCTGCGACTGGATCCTTACCCTGCCCTACGCCGCGGACTTCATCGCCTGCCGCGAGGAGCCGACGGATCCGCAGTGAGCGCGGCGTTGTCTCCACCAAAGGAACCCGCGTCTGCTGCGCCGGAAGCGGGGAGATCCGTCTCACCGCAGAGGCGGGACACGGCGGGGACACGGAGTATCTCGCAGTCACGTCCTGCTCCGACCGCCGACAGACAGCCCCGATATGCGAATCAAGCCCGGGCAGCAGCTCGGGCTTTTTTGCCGGTCCAACATTTTGCGCTGTTTTTCTCAGAGGGACTTGACAAAATTCGCGCTTCTGCGTATAATAGTATACGGATCGAAACTCCGACATAGAGTCTTTCCGAGCGACTTTTACGGACCACCCGTACTCCGGGTCAAGGCCATACGGACAGCCGGGTCCACTGCCGATCGGCGGTTTTTCCGCCTTATTGATTGAGCGATACCCTGTTTTTATAAGTTGGTTCCTTTATAACCGGAACGCGCAGCACGCTGACTTGTAAACGGTCAATAAGAGTAGTAAAAGTAATATTTGCTATATAGACTCTGTGTATCGAAATATCTCCGCCTCCCGCTTTGCGGGCGTCTGCGGGGATCCTTGCAAGCCGCGTCTCGCGGGTTGCATTTTTTGTTTTTCGAGGATGAAAACATGGAATTGGAAAAAGAAGAGACCGTTCTCGACCAGAACCGCGCGCCGATCTACGAGGCGCTGCAGACGTTCCGGCAGATGCGCGTCGTTCCCTTCGACGTGCCGGGGCACAAACGCGGACGCGGCAATCCGGAATTGACCGCTTTTCTCGGTGAGCGCTGCGTCGGGATCGACGTCAACAGCATGAAGCCGCTGGACAACCTCTGCCATCCTGTCTCCGTGATCCGTGAAGCGGAACGCCTCGCCGCCGACGCCTTCGGCGCCGCGTACGCCTTTCTGATGGTCGGCGGCACGACGAGTTCCGTACAGAGCATGGTCCTCTCCACCTGCAAGCGCGGCGACAAGATCATCCTGCCGAGAAACGTGCACCGGAGCGTCATCAACGCGCTCGTGCTCTGCGGCGCCGTCCCCGTCTACGTGAATCCGGAGGTGGACCGGCGGCTGGGCATTTCCCTTGGGATGCAGCGGGAACAGGTGGCGCGCGCGATCGCGCAGAATCCGGACGCCGTCGCCGTGCTCGTAAACAATCCGACGTACTACGGCGTATGCAGTGATATACGCGCCATCGTACAGATGGCGCACGACGCGAACATGTACTGCCTCGCCGACGAGGCGCACGGCACGCATTTCTACTTCGGTACGGGCATGCCGCTCTCCGCCATGGAGGCGGGCGCCGACATGGCGGCCGTATCTATGCATAAGAGCGGCGGGAGCCTGACGCAGTCGAGCTTTCTTCTGATCGGTCCGCGCGTCAACGCCGGTCACGTCCGCCAGATCATCAATCTGACGCAGACGACCTCCGGCAGTTATCTTCTCATGTCCTCGCTCGACATCAGCCGGCGCAATCTGGCGCTGCGCGGCCGGGAGATCTTCTCCCGCGTCATGGAAATGGCAGGGTACGCCCGCGAGGAGGTCAACGCGATCGGCGGCTACTACGCCTACGGCAGCGAACTCATCAACGGCAATTCCATCTTCAATTTCGATCCGATCAAGCTGAGCGTACACACGCGCGACATCGGTCTTGCCGGGATCGAGGTCTACGACATACTGCGCGACGAGTACGACATCCAGATCGAATTCGGCGACATCGGCAACATCCTCGCCTACCTCTCCATCGGCGACCGGCCGCAGGAGGTGGAGCGCCTCGTCAGCGCCCTCGCCGAGATCCGCCGCCGTTATCAGAAGGATTCGAGCGGTCTGCTCAGTCAGGAATATATCGATCCCGTCGTCGTCACGAGCCCGCAGGAAGCGTTCTACGCCAAAAAACGGAGCCTCCCGCTCCGCGAGAGCGTCGGCTGCGTGTGCAGCGAATTCGTCATGTGCTATCCGCCGGGGATCCCGATCCTCGCTCCGGGCGAAAAGATCACGAAGGAGATCCTCGACTATATCGAATACGCAAAGGTCAAGGGCTGCTCCATGACCGGTCCGGAAGATCCGGACATCCTCCGTCTGAACGTACTGGAATAAGGAGGCGACCGCATTGGAACTGTGGTTCAGTGAATTTCACGCGCCGGACGTCAAGCACAGCATCCGCGTCAACCGGCATCTGTATTCCCAGAAGAGCGACTATCAGCAGATCGACATTTTCGATACGCCGGAATTCGGGCGCGTGCTCGCACTCGACGGAAACGTGCAGCTCACGGAGCGCGACGAATTCATCTACGACGAAATGATTACCCACGTGCCGATGGCGGTGCATCCGGCGATCAGCGACATCCTTGTCATCGGCGCCGGCGACGGCGGCGTCGTCAAGGAACTGGCGCGCTACGATCAGGTACGGCGGATCGACCTCGTAGAGATGGATCCGGACGTGGTCAAGGCGTGCCGTACGTACCTGCCGGAGAACGCGAGCCGTCTTGACGACTCACGCGTACACATCTATTATGACAATGCCCTGCGCTTCATCCGCCGCTGCACGGAGCAGTACGATCTCATCATCGTCGATTCCACCGATCCGTTCGGTCCGTCGGAAGGGTATTTCACCCGGGAGTTCTACGGTATCTGCTACAACGCCCTCCGCGAGGACGGCATCATGGTCAACCAGCAGGGCAGCCCGTTCTACCAGCACGACGCGGAAGCGATGCAGCGCAGCCACAAGCGCATCGTCAGCACGTTCCCGATCAGCCGCGTGTATCAGGCGCATATCCCCACCTACGCCGCCGGGTACTGGCTCTTCGGTTTCGCCAGCAAGAAATACCATCCCGTGGACGATCTCGACACGGCGCGCTGGCTGTCGCTCAATCTGCAGACGAAATACTACACGACGAAGCTTCACGTCGGCGCGTTCTATCTGCCCGCGTTTCTTGAGCGGATGCTGGAGGAGGTGGAGCAGTCCGATGCAGCCAAACGTTGAGACATTCCTCGGATGCGCCGCTTCTTATGAAGAATCGACCGACGTCCTGTTCGGCGCGCCGTTCGATTCCACGACGAGTTTCCGTCCCGGTGCACGTTTCGGTCCCGCCGCCATGCGTCATGAGAGCTTCGGGCTGGAAACGTACAGCCCGTATCAGGATCGGGATCTGACCGACTGCCGCATCTTCGACTGCGGAGATCTTGAACTCTGTTTTGGATCTTCGGAATCGGCGCTCGCCGACGTCGAGGCGCGCACGGAGGAGATCCTCGCGGACGTAAAACGTCCGATCCTCCTCGGCGGCGAACATCTGGTGACGCTCGGCGCGCTGCGTGCCGCCGTCCGCCGCTTTCCCGATCTGCATATCCTTCACTTCGACGCGCACGCCGATCTGCGGGACGACTATCTCGGCGCACGCCTCAGCCACGCCTGCGTGATGCGCCGCGCCCACGAGCTCGTCGGTGACGGCAGGATCCATCAGTTCTGCATCCGTTCGGGCGAGCGGGAAGAATTCCGCTTCGCCGCCGCCCACACGGATATGCATCGTTTTTCCTTCGACGGGCTCGCCGAGACGATCGCGCGGATCATCGAATGCGGCGCGCCCGTATATCTGACGATCGATCTCGACTGCCTCGATCCCTCCGTTTTGCCGGGTACCGGCACGCCGGAAGCAGGCGGCGTCCGTTTTCCGGAGCTGCTCGAAGCGATTCTTCTCGCCGCCCGACCGCGCGTCGTCGCGGCTGACGTGAACGAGCTTGCGCCGATGTTGGACGCAAGCGGCGCGTCGACCGCCGTCGCCTGCAAGGTACTGCGCGAGCTTTTGCTCGCGCTGCAGGGCTGATCCCACGACTGCAATAAATCATGATTTCACTATAAAGGAGATTTACCATGAGCAGAGTTTTGGTCATCGGGTGCGGGGGCGTCGCCTCCGTCGCCATCCGCAAGTGCTGCCAGCATCCCGAGGTCTTCACGGAATTGTGCATCGCCAGCCGCACGAAATCGAAGTGCGACGCGCTCGCCGCCGCGCTGAAGGACAAAACGACCACCAGGATCACGACGGCACAGGTGAATGCGGACGACGTCGATCAGCTGATCTCGCTCATCCGCGCGTACAAGCCGGAGCTCGTCATGAACATCGCTCTTCCCTATCAGGATCTGACGATCATGGACGCCTGCCTCGCCTGCGGCGTGAACTATATGGACACCGCCAACTACGAACCGGAGGACACCGACGATCCCGCATGGCGCGCGATCTATGAAAAGCGCTGTCGGGAGAAGGGCTTCTCCGCCTATTTTGATTACAGCTGGCAGTGGGCGTACCGCGAAAAATTCGAGCAAGCCGGTCTGACCGCCCTGCTCGGCTGCGGCTTCGACCCCGGCGTGACGCAGGCGTACTGCGCCTATGCGAAAAAGCATGAATTCGACGAGATCGATACGATCGATATCCTCGACTGCAACGGCGGCGACCACGGCTATCCTTTCGCCACGAACTTCAATCCCGAAGTGAATCTGCGCGAGGTCTCGGCACCCGGTTCCTACTGGGAGGACGGGCACTGGATCGAGATCCCGGCGATGAGCATCAAGCGCGAATACGATTTCGACGCGGTGGGTCCGAAGGACATGTACCTGCTCCATCACGAGGAGATCGAATCGCTCGCCGTCAATATCCCCGAGGTGAAGCGCATCCGCTTCTTCATGACCTTCGGTCAAAGCTATCTCACGCACATGAAGTGCCTCGAGAACGTCGGTATGCTCTCCACCGTTCCCGTTCTTTTCGAAGGACACGAGATCGTCCCGATCAAATTCCTCAAAGCGCTCCTTCCCGATCCGGCAAGCCTCGGTCCGCGTACGCACGGCAAAACGAACATCGGCTGCATCTTCACCGGACGCAAGAACGGTGAGGAAAAAACGTACTACATCTATAACGTCTGCGACCATCAGGAATGCTACCGCGAAGTGGAAAGCCAGGCGATCAGCTACACGACCGGCGTTCCGGCGATGTGCGGCGCGCTCATGCTCCTCACCGGGAAGTGGACCGCCAAAGGCGTGCACACCGTGGAGGAATTCGATCCGGATCCTTTCCTCGACGCGCTGGACAAATACGGTCTGCCTCGCCGCGAGAACCGCGCGCCGTCCCTCGTCGAATGACCGCACCGACCGAGACGCGCGCCGCCTTCGCGGCGCTGAATGGAAACACCCCCGAGGAACTTTTCGGCGCGCTGCCGACGCCGTGCTATATCCTCGACGAAGCGCAGCTTTCACGCAACGCCGCGGTCCTCGACGGGATCCGCCGCCGCACCGGGTGCCGCATCCTCCTCGCGCAGAAGGCGTTCTCCAACTTCGATCTCTACCCCGCCCTCGCCCCGGCGCTCGACGGGACGGAGGCGAGCGGTCTATTCGAGGCGCGCCTCGGACGCGAAGCGATGCCGGAGGGCGAGGTACACGTTTTCTCCGCCGCTTACCGCGCCGCGGATATCCCCGAAGTGCTCCGTTACGCCGATCATATCGTTTTCAACTCTCCGCGTCAGCTTTCGCTGTACGGCGAGGCAGCGTGCGCGGCCGGATGCAGCATCGGACTGCGGATCAATCCGGAATGCTCCACACAGGAAGGTCACGCGATCTACGATCCCTGCGCGCCGGGCAGCCGTCTCGGTACGACCCGCGCCCAGTGGGATGCGGAAATGACGCCCGCGCTCATCGCCCTCCTCGACGGACTTCATTTTCACACGCTGTGTGAACAGGATTCCGACGCGCTTGAGACGACGCTCTCCGCTGTGGAAGAAAAATTCGGCGGCGTACTGCTGCGTATGAAGTGGCTGAACATGGGAGGCGGACATCATATCACCCGCCCGGGCTACGATATCGCGCGCCTCGAGAGGTGCATCCGGCGCGCGCAGACAGCGTGGAACGTGACCGTCTATCTGGAGCCCGGCGAGGCGTGTGCTCTCAACGCCGGATTTCTCGCTTCCCGCGTACTCGACGTGCGAAAGAACGGTGATACGAATATCGCGATCCTCGACGCCAGCGCCGCCTGTCACATGCCGGACGTGCTTGAGATGCCGTACACGCCGCCGCTCTGGAGCGCCGCGGAACCTGGCATGCTTCCCTGTACGTTCCGCCTCGGCGGACCCACCTGCCTTGCGGGCGACGTCATAGGAGAATACGCCTTTCCCGCTCCGCTGAAAGAGGGGGATCTTCTCCTGTTCGGAGATATGGCGATCTATACGACCTGCAAGAACAATACCTTCAACGGCATGCCGCTGCCCGATATATACCGCCGCGGCGCCGACGGAGCCCTGACGCCTTTGACGCACTTCGGATACGAGGACTTCAAGGGTCGGCTCGGTACACGGGAGCAGCCCCATTTTCATCGAAAAGGAACTGCGAATCATGGATAATCGCGTCAAAAAACTGATACTGATCGGCGGAGGGCTGCGCGGTCTCGCCTATACGAGCGCTGCGTCCATGATGCCGGATAAATTCGAGGTCGTCGCGCTCGCCGAGCCGCTGCCGGAACGGCGGGAATATCTTCGTCAGCGGCTGAACATTCCCGAAGAACGCGCCTATACCACGTGGGAACCCCTTCTTGCACAGCCGAAGTTCGCCGATGCCGCCCTTATCTGCACGATGGACCGCGATCACTGCGCTCCGGCGCTCGCCGCTATCCGACGCGGCTATGATCTGCTCCTCGAAAAGCCCGCTGCCGCCGTGCCGGAGGACTGCGTACGCATCGAAAACGAGGCAAAACGCTGCGGCACAAAAGTCCTCGTATGCCACGTGCTGCGCTATACGAAGTTCTTTCGCGCGCTTAAAACGATGATCGGCGATGGAATGATCGGAGAGATCGTTTCGATCCAGCACCGCGAGGACGTCGGAAACGTGCATCAGTCGCACAGCTTTGTGCGCGGCAACTGGGGCAACAGCGACCGCAGTTCCGTCATGATCCTGCAGAAATCCTGCCATGACATGGATATCCTCCAGTGGCTGATCGGCCGTCCCTGCACGCGCGTGCAGTCCTTCGGCTCCCTCACCTATTTCAAAGAAGAAAACGCGCCTGAGGGCGCGCCCGAACGGTGTCTTGACGGCTGCCCGGTCGGAGACAGCTGCCCCTACAATGCGAAAAAGCTCTATCTCGAAAGCGACAGCGGATGGTTCCGCACCGCTTCCACGCATCTGCCCGAGCCGACGGATGCCGACGTGGAGCGCGCGCTCCGTACCACGCAGTACGGGAAATGCGTATTCCGCTGTGACAACAACGTCGTGGATCATCAGGTCGTAAATCTGGAATTCGAGGGCGGTGTCACTGCCACCTTCTCGATGTGCGCGTTCTCGCAGGGCGGACGGGATCTGCGTATCATGGGCACGAAGGGCGTACTGTACGGCCGCCCCGGTGCCGAGACAGTCACGCTGTACGATTTCGCGGCGCGCAAGGAGACGGAAATATCCGTAAATGATAAGATCCTCGATGAAACGCTCGTCGGCGGACACGGCGGCGGAGACACGGGCATCGTCTCCGCGTTCTACGATCTGCTGACCGGCGTGCCCAACTTCTCCGTGTGCGATATCTCCGAATCGGTGGCAAATCATATGATCGCTTTCGCCGCAGAGGAATCCCGCCTCAGCGGAACGGTCGTCGACGTGGCGGCGTATACGGCTTCCGTCCGCCGCGCGGCGGAAGCAACAGACGAAAAGGAGTAACGGACCATGGAAAAGTTCATCGTGTCCCGCGACGATTCGATCTACGAAGCGTTTCCGGACGTCGTGCTCGCCGCGGACGGGACGCTCGTGTGCGTATTCACGGAATGCACGCATCACTGCGACCGGACGGGCGCGCGCCTCTGTCTCTGCCGCAGCCGCGACCGCGGCAGGACGTGGACGCCGAAGGAATATCTCACGGAGCCCGGCGCGAACGACGGCAACTTTAACTGCGCCCGCCTCTCCCGCCTCACCGACGGACGGCTGATCCTCGTCTGTGACTTCATCACGCAGGCCGGGAGGAGCGATACGGCGATCGTGCGCATGTGGCAGAGCGCGGACAACGGACAGAGCTGGAGCGGTCCACTCGACACGCCCGCGCGCGGCATCGTCCCGGATAAGCTGACGGAGCTGGACACCGGACGCTGGCTTCTCGCCGCGCACACGGGATCCGAGGAGCACGGAAAGCTGACGGAATACCTCTGGTACTCCGACGACAAGGGGAAGACGTGGTCCGATCGGATCACCGTCGCCACAGATCCTCACTATGAACTGTGTGAAAGCTCCATGCTCCCGCTCGGCGACGGCACCGTCGTATGTTTTCTGCGCGAGAATTCCGGCTGCGGCTGGGACGGCATGAAGGCGATCTCCCATGACAACGGAGAAACATGGGAGGGACCGTACAACGTACCTGTCCCCGGCATGCACCGTCCGACCGTCGGGCGTCTGACTGACGGTCGGTATCTTCTCACCTGCCGCCTCCATCAGGGATACTGCGGAAGCTGGGGCGCCTACCAGCTCACGCTGGGCGGAGTCATGACCCGTGATACCGTTTTGTCGACCTCACGGTGTCTGCAGCGCGTCCGTCTCTTCCCGGTAGATTTCGACCGCAGTCCGGTCTCCGACACCGGATACACCGGCTGGGTGCAGTGGGACGACGGCGAGATCCTGATCGTGAACTATATCATGGACGACGCGCCGAAGGCGTGGATCCGCGCCACCGTACTCCGCATCGAGGAAGTCGTTCTGTAAGCGCACGAAACACGATCCGATAAAAAACGAGGCGGGGATACTTCCCCGCCTCGTTTCGTTCTATCGGACTGATAACCTGCTGATTTGTTTATCGATCTCCTCAACGTATCCGTTGAAAATATCGATCTCTTTTTCGCTGCACACAGCTTCGATGAGAGCCTTTGCCCGTTTCGCTTCGGCCAGAGCGCCGACATAGTCCTTTTCATCTTCCCGGTACTCGGCAATTTTGCCCATCATTTGAAGTAATTCCTCAAAATCGATCCACTTCTGCTTTTCTGCCGCCTCATATTTTTTCTTTCCGGTCAGTACCCATGCCGCGACAGAAAGCTTTGAAAAATGGATCTCCGGGATCTGTTCGATCGCCGCTTCCGCGCTCGCCATATCGCCCTTTTGTTTATAGGCATCGGCAAGACAGCGCAGCGCGTCGTATCTGACGTCATTGTGCGTTGTTGAATCAATAAGTCTGTTCGCTGTTTTGACGACTTCATCCGGCTCGTCCCGATAATCCAGTACATACAAAAGATTGTTCAGCAGTATATCGTTGTCGGGATAGTCTTTGAGTCCCTCTTCAAGTATTTCACGGCTCCGTGACGGGTCGCTTTCCCTGAAGACGTACGCTTTATCGCAGATCCCCTTGATCTTCGCTTCGGTTTCTTTCAGGTTGTAGTCAAATAATTCATCCATGCTGACGCCGAAATAACTTGCCAGAACAGGCGCGAGCGTAATGTCCGGCAGTGCAATACCGTTTTCCCATTTGCTCACCGCCTGAAATGAGATACCTACGGCGTCCGCCAGCTGTTCCTGCGTGATCCCGCGCTGTTTCCGCAGCGTCCTGATTTTGTCTCCGATATTCACTTTCATGGGATTATTCTCACTTTCATATTCATTTTATCAGAACAATGCGGCGCCTTCATCGTTCTGATATGATTATAGACTGTATATTCCGAAAAATCAATAACCGGTCAAGCGCATCGATTTCTACCGTGGGTTGAGGAATGATTTCAAAGCTCTTACAGTATACGAGGCGGGGATACTTCCCCGCCTCGTTTCAATTTTCCTTTCCCGGATCACTTCTCAACGATCATCCAACAGCCTTCCGCCCCGACGCCGTTTTCAGGCGCGGACAGGATACCCTTATCGATCAGACGATCCACGACCGCATCGAAGACCGGTGCAGTGGCAAGCAGGTTTGCCAGCCGCCACTCGCCGAGCAGATGCGCGGGGATCGCTTTTTTGAAAACCGCCGCAAGCTTCTTTGCGGCGATTTCCGCTTCGGCTTCCAAATAGCCGTTCTCCAGTCCGCGGCTGATTTTGTACAGATCCTCCCCGTCTTTTTGCGAGCTGACAAGGATCTTCGTGAACAGCGTGTTATCCTCCCGGTATAAATAGCCGCATTCTATCGCTTTTGCGGCATGCTCCTTTTCGGTCTCTGACAAGGTGGAAACAGCAAGACCGTCAATGGAGCGCAGAGCAAGCTGGATCAGAGGGTCATTCGAAACGTTATGTCCGCAGTGAAAATGCTCTCTGATACGGGAAAAATAAATGTTGTCCAAATGAACGTTTCTGAACCCGCAGACGTTCTGCGCGTCGATCCCATCCCACCCGCAGCCGTTGTTCTGCAGTCCGTAGTACTCATATCCGAACACGCTGAACGGGCGGTCTGGCTTTTCGATGCCGGCAAAGCTGTCCTTCTCTAAAATGCGTTCGACATTCTTCTCGAAGGAGTCAAAAAGATTTCTGATCTGCTGCCAGAGGATCAGGTTCAAATCCACCCTTCTGTTCAGATACGGAAAAGAAAGATACTCTTCTTTGTGCGCCTGGATGTAATCGGCAATAATATCGCAGACCCCGGGCATACCTTCGGTGTAAATGGCATGAACCTTTTCCGCCGTCTCCTTATCCAAAAGAATGATGTTGATCGCATATCTGCCGTTATCCAAACGGCGCAGAAGCCCGTATTTTCCGTTTGCGCCGTATTCCAGGATCTCGAGCTCCTGTTCCACGTATACTGTAGGAACGTTCAGTTCCTCTGCGATCTCACAGGCGCTCATCGGTTTCTTACGGCACAGCCATACGATATGCTTGGAAAACTGCCGGATGAATCCCTCGCGCGGATCTCCCCATCCGGGATTCCCTGTCCCGATCAAAACGTAATCCACACGATCCAGCGCTACGGGTTTGCTTGAAGTATCAGCCATCTGTGTTACCTCACTTTTGATTTTCTGCCTTGCCGAAAACAGTCTTTGGCGGACGTTGCTTTCGCTTGTGTTCTGCCTGACGGCGATCTGCGCCGTCGAAAGCCCGTCGATGTAGAACAAGATCATGGCTTCCCGGTACGCTTCTGTCAGATAGGCGATCCTGTGATATACAGCGGTAAGCAGTTCTCCGGTCTCGTCTGTTTCATCGTCTTCCGCAACGGAAAGAAGGAATTCTTCGGCGTCTCCTTCATATTGAAGATCGGATTCCCGTTTCCGTTTCTCTGAATAATCGGCGTATACGTTGCGCGCCACCTTCCAGACAAACGGATAAACGCTTTCTATTTCCCCTCCGGACCGCGCGGATTTCACGAGAGCAAATACGATATCGGAGCACAGCTCCTCCGCCGCATAGCTGTCGTTCGTCCTTGCATAACAGAAGCCGAACAGCTTGTCGAGCAATTCGCCGTTTACGTATTTCAGCAAGTCCTGCTTTTTCATATTCTCACCAAGCGATTGATCAATGCTTTCACCCATATAGTCCGCGGACGTGCGGTATTGTTAGGATAAAGTGGATTTTTTTTGATCCCGGTTATATCATATCACATTTTAGGCAAAAAAGCAAAATAATACTGCCTCCCGAGAAGCGCGCGAGGCGGGGACCCTTCCCCGCCTCGTTGTTCATTGATTCTCAAATAAGGATCTGCCGCCGGATCGCTCCGGCGGAAAGTGCGTGTCAGCCTCTCAGTCCACTCCAATATACATGATTCACGACGGCGCGACACGCGCATATTCACGCGCCGCATCCTTTGCCCCTTCGCCGAGAGAAAAGCCCGAATTCCATCCAGAGTCACGTTTTAAAAAAGCGCGGAAAAGGTCAGACGAAGATACGACGCAGGATAAATAAAAAGCTCCCCGCACACTTTCCACACTGACGGGGAGCTACCCAAAGCGGAGCGGCATCTGCCGCCGCATCCACATGCATTATAACAAAGACGAAAAGCAATGTCAATATAGAAAGAGGAGAATCACCATGCGAACTTCTCCATCATCTACGGGGAGGAAGAATTCATCCCGTACCCCACGCTCAAGGAGCTCAAGAAGCTCTCCGAGCAACTTGCATAAGGAGGAACGCATGACCGTCACACTTTCCGCATATCAAGGATAATATTCTAACATATTTCTTACAAGCAAACGAAAAAGCCCGTAAATACGGGCTTTTTTCGTGCATTGGTGGAGACAATTGGGATCGAACCAATGACCCCTTGCATGTCAAGCAAGTACTCTAACCAGCTGAGCTATGCCTCCATCCCTGAATGCTTGAATATTATATCATGTTTTCCGAGGGTTGTCAAGCGCTTTTTTTGATTTTTTCCGTTTTTTCGTGACGGATGGTACCCGCCGCCGCAAATCTGGCTACGGGGCGATTTTGTTCTTGCAATGACGGATAAAGTGTGATAAAATATACGCAGAGTCTTTAGATATTCCGCTCACTGAAAGCAACACGATTCAAAGCGATAAGGAGGATATTTCCCATGGAGAAGAAACTGTACAGAAGCACCTCGGACCGAAAGATCTGCGGCGTATGCGGCGGTATTGCAGCATACTTCAATCTGGATCCGACGCTCGTGCGCGTGCTTTGGGCGGCGCTTTCCCTTTTCGCCGGCGGCGGCATCATCCTGTACCTCGTTGCCGCGCTGCTCATGCCGGAGGAACCGAAGGAATGATCCTTCAAGGAAACCTGCGCAGCCTCACCTTGCGCAGGTTTCCGCCTGTTTTTGTCAATCCGATGGTCATTCTTCCCCCAAGCGGACGACGGGATCTCCCGCCTTGCGAAAACCGTAAAAAGTCACAGAGGCAACGTCGTTGCCGAGTTCGTCCGATACGGTAACGATAAACGCGCAGCCGCTCCGTCCCGCGTGAAGGCATCGCGCTTCTGCGATCAGCCGCTCTCCTTTTGCCGTCCCCAAATAGGTGATCTGACCTGATACGGAGACCGTCGGAGGATTATCTGCGTTCGCGGCGATGGCAAACGTGAAATCGGCCAGCGTGAAATACACGCCGCCCATCACGCCGCCCATGGCGTTTCGGTGCTCGCGCCGCAGGGTGAGCGAACATTTCGCGTAGTTTTTCCCCACCGCCTCGATTACGGCACCCGTCTGCTCCGTAGCGTACAAGTCGTTTTTGAAATATTCCCGGACCCTCTCCAGATCGTTCATGGATACTCCTCCGCATCGTCGTTTTTTTCGCTTATAGTATAGCATATTTTCCCTTCCCCGTCAACGGCGTAAACGGATGAACGATCCGTTCGAGGATCTTACAAGGAAAGGAAGCATAATGAAAAAAGCAGTCCTTCTCGGTGATTCCATCCGACTATCGTACTGCGGCCGTGTCAGTGAACTGCTTGCCGGCGAATGCGAGGTACTCTGGCCGGAAGAAAACTGCGCGTACACAATGTATACGCTGCGCCGCACAAGAGAATGGTTCGAAGGCAGCGGCGGATGGGGATCGGTCGATCTGGTCCATTACAACAACGGGATCTGGGATCATCACCGCGTCGCCGACGACGGTGAGCCGCTGTCCACTCCGGAGCAGTATCTGTATCTGAACCGCCGCCTGTACCGGCAGCTCGCCGGATACGCGCCGAAGCTGATCTGGGCGACGACGATCCCCGCGGGAGAAGCGTATCAGTATACGCCGCATTGGGTGCTCGGTCTGGAACGCGATGACTGGAACCGCGAGATCCGCGAATACAACGCTCTGCTCAGCGGGTATCTCTCCTCGCAGGGCGTGGAGATCAACGATCTGTACGCACTCGTCGCACCGCATCCCGAATACATCACGACGGACGGCATCCATCTCACCGCCGAAGGGGTCGAGGCGGCCGCGCAGCAGGTCGCGTCACGCATCCGCGCCGCTTTGAGCCGTACCGACGGGAACAGCGAGGTGTTACGATGAAAAAGGTTCTTATGCTCGGCGACGAGATCTGCGTCCAGTATCGGGATCGGGTGCGGGAGCTGCTGTCGGACCTCTGCGATGTCTCCTTTCCCGATCTTACCGCGATGAATGCCGGGTATACGCTGGGAACGCTGTGGTTCGTGCGCGACCACGCCTCGTCCGGCTTCGATCTCATCTATCTTGCGACCGGTCTCGCAGACCATCAGCGCGTCACAAGCGACGGTGAACCGCTCGTCTCTCCCGGAGAATATCTGCATCTGAACGGCCGTCTGATCCGCCAGCTCCGATCCTATACGCCGAAGATCATCTGGGCGACGACGCTCCCCGCGGGCGAGGGATACGTCCGGGATCCGGCGGGTTTCTACAGCATCCCACGCGAGGAATGGAACCGTGAGATCGCGCTGTACAACGCGCTGACGTCCGCTTTCCTCCATGAGGAAAGCATCCCGGTCAATGACCTGCACGCGCTTGTCGTACCGCATCCGGAATATTTTGCCTCGGACGGCATCCACCTATCCGCGGCGGGCATAGAAGCTGCCGCACGGCAGACGGCGGACTGCATCCGCGCCTCGCTCGAATCGCGCGTCTGACAGCCTTGGGACAGGTAGCGTCACCCTCGCCGTATATCTCTGTCCATTTCGTTGAACCATCTATCTTCTGTTTCTGGAGTGTAACGGTATGTCTTGGTTTTTCTTTGCCCTGATCTCCACGCTCGGCTGGGGCTTTGCCGACCTTTTCTATAAAAAAGGGACGGATGAGAACGACGGTGCCTCTCACCTGAAGCTCGCCGTCTGGGTAGGGCTCGTCATGGGCGTGTGTTCGCTCGTCCTTCTTCCCTTCTCCGAGACCGGCTTCTCCATCTCCTCTCTGCTGGTCAATGCGATCAAGTACTCGCCGGCCTCTCTCGGCTATATCATCTCCATGGTGATCGGCTACGCAGGACTGCGGTATCTGGAGTTGTCCATCGTTTCCCCCGTTCAGAATGCCTCCGGTGCGCTCTCCGTCGTCTGCATGCTCGTTTTCTTTACCGCCGCGGGACGGATCACCGATTTCTCCGAAGAGTATTCCGCTTTGGATATCGTGGGCTCCGTTTTGATCGTCGCCGGCGTGATCGCTCTGGCAGTCGTGGAACAGCGCCTCGCGGCGGCGGAAAAGGAGCTGGCGCCGGAAGAAAGGAAGTACCGTTTCGGTGCGCTCGCGCTGCTTTTCCCGATCCTATACTGCGTTTTCGATACGCTCGGCACGGCGGCGGACGGTATCATCCTTGATGAAGAAACGGGGCTCGGGCTGGGGGAGATCGACGTGCTCATCCTCTACGGACTGACCTTTCTTGCTGCCGGGATCGCCGCGTGGATCTATCTGTGGATCCGCGCAAAGAAGCCGTATAATCCTTTCGCGAGCGCGGAGCGCTATAAGGGCGTCGCCGCCTGCTGCGAGGAGTTCGGGCAGATCTTCTACGTCTACGCCATGGCGGCGAAGCCTTTGCTCGCCGCGCCGATGATCGCCTCCTACTGCATCGTATCCGTGATACTCTCCCGTCTCATTCTGAAGGAAAAGCTGAAGGTTTCGCAGTATGCCTGCGTCGTCTCCGTCATCGTCGGCATCGTCTGTCTCGGCGTTTCCGAAGGACTCAGCGAGGCGTAAATAACGTTCGCAAAAAAACGGCACGGGTCTGAGCCCGTGCCGATTTTGATTTTCGGATCAGAATGTAAGAGACGCGCGCGGGGCGACGGTCGTCCTGCCTCCGTCCAAAAGGAGCCAAAGCGTTTTGTCCGTGGGATTCTCGATCCCGCTCTCGGTGACGCGTGCGGCGCGGATGGCGTCTTCCTGCGCGAAGACGTCGCCGATCGGCGCGGAATAATACTCGTCCGGACGGCGCCCGAAACGATCGGCGAAGGCACGGAGATCGTCCCAGCGGCCGCTCCGTTCGTAATCGATGGAATGGATGCCCGCGCAGAAATACTTCAGATGACCGTCGTCCGGAAACGCCTCGTACAGTGCTGCGTGTTTGAGGAGAGAGTCATGCGCCGTCGTGCAGTTCCATCCCATGCGGCTGACCGGAAGATTGAAGCCTTTCTCGTCCCCGTCCTGGCTCGATTTGCGCAGGCCGTAATACCCCGCCGCTTTCAGTCCGGCGATGAGCACCGCGTTGTTCTGCCGTCCGTACGGCCACACGAAGCCGCCGGCGCTCTCCGGTCCGAACACGGCGCGGATCTCCCGCCGTGCCTCTTCTGCGAGGCGGAGATACGCCTCTGCGTCGGCGATCACGCGCCAGCGAAGGAACTCTTTGCTGTCGGCGACCAGGCGCCAGCCGCGCGCGCCGCAGCAATGGTACACTCCCGACTCGTCGGTTCTGTACAAAAATCCGGGATCGCTCGTCTCTTCATCAAAAGGATCGTCGGAGATATGGTACGTCGCGGAATCGTCAAAGGCGTACGGATGGTATTTAACGTGATTGGAGATCTCATTCCCTTCATAAAAAGCACGGTATTCTTCGGCGGAATGATCCCCAAGCCAAACGCCGCACAGGTTGAAGGTACCGCGGATCCCGGCAGGGCGGACGATGGCGAGAAACTTCTCGTCCATTTCCCAGTTGCCGTCGTCGATGGAAAAGTTCACGGACTTTCGCGTCCATCCGGGAAAATAGTCAAGGTCTACGGTATGTTTTCCGATCGTCTGGATCATAATGTCCCTCCCGTCAGCATGCGATAATACTCAGCATGCGGTAAAATGATAGACAACGGCGGTGAAATCGCCGTCCGGATAGGCGGGTACGAGTCCGCGCCGCATAAGGACTGCGCCCGGCAGCGTCAGTCCGAGTTCAGCGACCCGATAAGTGCGCGCCGGATCGAGCCCCGCCATGTACACGCGCTTGATCGGATTGTTGACGGAACCGAAACGGCGGTAGCAGACGAGGATCGCCTCGCTCTTATCTTTGGAGACGACGGAGACGGTGAAAAAGCCGCCCGTGTGCGGATCGTCGATCCGGTACAGATCGCCGTTGAGAATGAGCCTTTGGCAGGCGCGGTATTCGCGGATCTGCCGTGCCGTCTCCGCCCGATCCTCATCGGTGAAACGGCTCGCGTCCAACTCGTATCCCGTCGCGCCGAGATGCGCGATGACGGCGCGCGTTGCAAGCGGCACCGTCCGCCCGGTCTGCTGGTTCGGGCAGTCGGATACGTGGCAGGACATCGCGGAGAGCGGATAGACGAGAGACGTACCGTACTGGATCTTCGTCCTCTCTTCGGCATCCGTATCATCCGACGTCCAGATCTGCGCAAAGTAGGAGAGCATCGCGGGATCGAAGCGCGCGCCGCCGCCGGCGCATCCCTCGAAGAAGATATCGGGATTCGCCCGGATGATCCGTTCGCACAGATCGTACAGACCGAGCGCGTAGCGGTGCGCGAACTGCTGCTGTTCGCCGGGCGCCCGTCCGAAGGAGAACGATTCCGTGACGTTGCGGTTGAAATCCCATTTCACGTACTCGATACGATTCTCGTGCAGGATCCGGTTTACGGATTCCACGATCGTGTCCCGCACTTCCTTACGCGTCAGATCGAGCACGAACTGATGACGGCTGTAGCAGCGCGGGCGATCCGGCACGCCGATCGCGTAATCCGGATGCGCGCGGAAAAGGTCAGAATCCTCGCTGACCATTTCCGGCTCGAACCAGAGTCCGAATCGCATGCCCTTTTCGTGCACGTACTCGCTGATCGCACGCAGTCCGCCGACGAGTTTCTTTTCGTTGACGACCCAGTCGCCGAGTCCCGTCGTATCGTCCTCGCGCTTGCCGAACCATCCGTCGTCGAGCACAAAGGTATCGATCCCCGTACCGACCACGCCGTCAACGATCGCTTTCAGCTTTTCGAGATCGAAGGAGAACTGTGTCCCCTCCCAGTTGTTGATGAGAAGCGGTCGCACCGCGTGCGCCGCGCGCGGAGAGATGAGATGTTCGCGGTACGCGTCGTGGTACGCACGGCTCATCGCGCCAAGCCCTTCGTCAGAGTAGGCGATCACACATTCCGGCGCCGCGAATTCCTCGCCGGGCGCGAGCGTCCAGCGGAAATCGAAATCCTGAATACCGCCGGTAACGAGTGCGGTACCGTCCGGATTTCCCTCCGCCTTCAGGACAAAGGAAGAGGAATACACGAGACTGAAGCCGATCGCCGTACCGCTCGTCTCCGTGGTCCCCGGCGTAAGGATCGCCAGAAACGGATGCAGCGTGGCGGAAGAGCTCGTTCGTTTGGAATCGACGGAAACGACGCCGTGATGGAGCGGGATGCGCTCCGGCTGCCGTTCCTTCGCCCATGCGCCGTGCAGCGTGAGTGCCTCGCGGCACATATCCGGAAGCGGCAGCGAGAAGGAATACGCGCGGCGCAGCGCGATCGGCTGCGTCCCGCCGTTGCGGTATACGACGCGGCGTGCGATCACGGAAGCATCATCGTACACGGTATAGTAGAGATCCGCTTCAAAGCCGTTTACTGGATCGGCGAGACACAGCTTCAGCGTCTCGCCGCCGCGCAGCGAAGGCATGCCGGGGATCGGCGGCTTCTCCTTCAGGATCTCATAGGATCGGTAAAGCAACTCGCACAAACGGTCACCCTGCGCCGTCTCGATCTGTACGCACGGCTCCCTGTAATCGCCCGTTCCGAAAAACGCGATCTCCGGCGGAACGTTCTGATAACTCTCCGCGCCGTCTTTGCCGGGCGGAGAGGTCAGCGTGGATTGAGCGCCGGAAGTGCGCGCATAGCGCAGATCGGCATGCGGGATCTGCGCGCCGAAGTACAAATGCTCCGCACAGCCGAGGTCGTTTATGAAAAACGCATAGGAAACGCCTTTTCCGTCCAGCCAGAATGCGGAGGAGGAAGGGACGAAGGTGATCGACATGGCAAATCTCCCGTTCGGTTTGATTTTTGACTAGTATATCACATTTTTCGAGGCAAGTCAAGCGCTCCGTATATGCCTCGGTCAGCGCAGACCTCGATAGAAAGAAAATGCACCCCGCATCGGACGCTGTGTCCGATGCGGGGGTGCATTCCCGTTTCAGTTTTTCGCGCCGCTGACCTCGGCGCAATGGGATGATCTCAGTGATTCTTCAGCGTATCCTGAGAAGCGAGCTCCTCGGTGAGCACCTTATAGTAGGTGTACACGATCACGTCGCCTTCGTTGGCGATGATCGTCCCGGCGCGGCCGCTCTTCGGCTCTTCGCCGTTGAGGGTGTAATCCCAGAAATACGTGTAATCGCCTTCGGTCTTTTCCTTATAGTCACCGATCGACGTGATGGAGAACTCGCCGACTTCACTCTCGTCCGTCTCGTACTTCATGTCGTTCAGGATGAAAGCTTCCTTCACGCAGCGCAGGATCGTGGGCGGATCATCCGCCTTGCCCTCCACCGGAACGGTCACCGGGCCGAAATATACGTCATCCAGTTCAGGAATGATAACGGTCACAGTCACGTTCACGGTCACCTTCTGGGAAGCGCCGCAGCTCATGATCAATGCGGAAACGAGAAACAGAGCAAAAACCAAAGCAGTTCTTTTAAGCATACGCATGGATATAACCTCCTCACAGCATAACGCTACTTTTATTGTACAATAAACCGGACGGAAAGTCAAGTGAATTTCAAGAAATTCCGGGATTAATTTGCAAACGGGGGCGTTGCGCCGGAATTATCCGGTCCCCTGCGCCAGCAGCTTTCCGAGCTGCTCCCGCACGAACTGATCGCGCTCCTCCTCCGTCAGCGGAGGATCCTCCGCCGCGCGCGCGTTCAGTGTCTCAACGACGGTCTTCACGTACTGATCGAGAAGTTCCTCTTTCTTTTTCGCCTTCATCTCCTCCGTTGTTTCCTCGGAGAATTTCGGTTCGAACGGATGCTCCGCAAGCAGCTGAGCCAGTATGCCCTTGACGTAGGTTCTCAGTTCATCCTGCTCGCGCCAGTAGCTGAAGTCGTAATGCTCATAACAGAAACGGTTGTAGAAACTGTCCGCATAGGATTTCCCGACGTAGGTCTTGGCCGGGATCGTGTTCTGGAAATACGGCTCGCCCCACCAGCCGCCCGGACGCGCCGTCAGCGGAAGATCCCTGTACACGTACTGCGCGTCGACGACGTAGACCTCGACCGGGAAGCTGCGGGTCTCCACCCGGATCAGCGCCGTATCCGCGAGCTTCTCCGGATCGCCCGTGTAGGTCTCCTCATGAATCACGATGCCGCCGACCTCCGTGTCGATCTTCACCTTCACGTGGACGTCGCAGTCATCTTCCGGCATATTGTCACGGGTAAAGTAGCCGGTCGCCAGCCGCGAACCGCGCGGATCCAGCTTGCAGGTATCCGTATACAGCATCCCGGAGTCGAGACAGAATTCGCGCTCGATGACGCCCGCCGCGACGGTAAAGGTCTTCAGCGGCTCGCCGCCGGACTGCGCCTCTTCGATATACGGCTGATGCAGCTTCGTCATGACCGTATCCCATACGAGGCACGACGGATTCTGCTTGAAGTCGCTCAGCGTCTGGTTCATGTCATAGCCGAACCACGTACCGCCGACGTAGTACGGCGTAAAGCCGAGGAACCAGCGGTCGAAGTCGTTTCCCGCCGTACCGGTCTTCCCCGCCACGTCCACGGTATTGCGCAGCGTGACGCTGCGGCCCGTACCCAGAGTCATCACGTTCCCGAGCATCAGGCGCATGATGGACGCCGTCTCGTCGCTGATGACGATGGAAGACTCCTGCGTATTCTCGAGGATGACGTTCCCTTCGTTATCGTATACGGCGAGGAAGGTATGCGGCGTATTGTAGACGCCGTGATTCTGAAAGATGCAGTAGGCGGCGGTGATCTCCTCCAGCGTAAGGCCATAGTTCATCTGTCCGAGCGCAAGCGGCGCGAGCAGCTTATCGGTGAGGACGAGACCGCTCGAGGTCACCATGGAATCGATAAAACTGTCGATACAGAGCTTGTTCTTGACGAAATCGAACGAACGCTCGATCGTGAGAAGCTGCAGAGCGCGGACGGCGACCGTGTTCTTGGAGGTGGTAATCGCGTAATTCACCGTCGTCAGACCGTCGTACACGTTCGGTGTGTTGCCCGGCCACGGATCGACGTTCTTGTTCTCGCCGTTCTCGTCCGGTTCCAGCTCCTCATAGCCGTTGTTGAAGCTGACGGGAACGTCGTCAAAAACGGTGGCGTAATTGATGAGTCCCGCATCGAGCGCGGGCGCGTAGACGGAGAGAGGCTTGATGGAGGAACCCGGCGAACGGGTCATCGCCACGGCACGGTTGGAGATGCGGTTCTGCGTTTTCACGCCGCGCCCGCCGACGAGTCCGAGCACGTCGCCCGTATACGGATCGATGACGATCATCGCCGACTCAGGCTGAAGACCGTCGTTGGAATACGGGAAGTATTCCGTATCGTTTTCGTACACCTCCTCCAGCGTATCCTGGACGAAAGGATCCATGAGCGTGTAGATCTTCAAGCCGCCGGAATAGATCATCATACTGGAGGTATACGCGTCGTACCCGTATTTTTCCATCAGCGCCTGCTGGACGTCGGAGAAGACCGCCTCTTTATACCACGAGAAAACGTTCGCGACCTCCTGCTCTTCCGTATTCCCGCGGTCGAGCACGAGAACGAGTTCCGTTTTGATCGCCTTCTGGTATTCCGCCTCGGTGATATAGCCCTCTTTTCTCATGTTCTCGAGGATCACTTCGTTGCGGCGCTTTTTATTGTTTTCGGGGAAACGGACCGGATCGTATTCGGAAGGGTTCTGCACGATCGTTGCCAACGCCGCGCATTCCACGAGCGTCAGCTCGCTTACGTCCTTGCCGAAGAAATAGTTGGACGCCGCCTGCACGCCGCGGCAGTTGTTGGAAAGATAAATGATGTTCAGATAGATCTCCAGGATCTCTTCGCGGCTCTTCTCTTTGGAGAAATTGAGCGCGCGCAAAATCTCCTGAATCTTCCGCTGGATGCGTACCTCGTCCTCCCCCGTCAGGTTCTTGATGGTCTGCTGCGTGATCGTGGAAGCGCCGCGGATACGCTCAAAGCCGAGAAAGTAGTTGATGACCGCCTTGCCGGTGCCGAGCCAGTCCACACCGTTATGGGAATAGAAGCGCCTGTCCTCCGTGGCGATGAAGGCCTGATAGAGATACTTCGGGAATTGGGGATACGTCGCCCAGAGGCTGTTCTCGGAGGCGTAGATGCGGTCTTCCTCGACCTCGACCGGTACGCCGTTGCGGTTCTGCCTGTCTTCCGGCGTCGCGTAATCCATATAATAGATCCGCGTCGTCGTATTCGATCCCGCTTTCATAAGAAGCGAGGTGTCGAGCGTCGGGTCGATATAATTCTTGATGTAGATGGCAAGGACGGTGCCGACGATGACGCCCGTGATCAATCCGATCAGCATCAGCGTAAGAAGAATATTGAGTACGTACGAAAGCAGGCGCAAAAGCACCCGTCCGACGATGCCGAACGCGTGAAGCACCTCTTTTCCCCAATCTACGCTGCCGCGATTCTGATTCTGTGTCATCCGGTCTACCAAGCCTTTCCGTACCCCATGCCGTTTTCCGCTGCCGCACCGTCTCCGACGGCGTGGATGCGGTTTTGAAACTCGCCGTTATTATTATAAATCACTTTTTTGAATATACTGTGAATTTCAGAGGAGAAAGCGAAGAATTTCGCCCGCGCGGGCAGATTTACTGAAGGACCACGGCGTCTCCGCCGAGGATCTCGCGCAGCTCGCGCAAAACGAGTTCCGTCGGTGCCGCGCGCAGATGCTCGGCACGGAGATATCTGCCGTTTGCGGCGTCGTAGAGCACGACCGGAACGCTGCCGGGAAAGATCTGGATCAGGCACTCCGCCCGGCGATACTGTTCCGTTTCAAGCGAGGGAACGCGCAGGCACAGCCGCTTCGCCGCCCCGGTCGGGATATTCGCCTGAGGCGGCGACGGAGCCGCCGCAGGAGATACCGGATCTTTCGGCAGATCACCGTCTTCCGTCAGTTCGCTCACGTCGCGCAGAAGGACCTTCGGCTCTTCCTCCTCCCGCACGGACAGCGTACCGTGCAGGAGCACGACGCGGTCGACGGCAAGCCGGTCGCCGAACGACTGCACCGCCCTGGCAAATACGACCACCTCGATCTCGCCGGTACGGTCCTCCAGCGTCAGAAACGCCATAGCGTCTCCGGAACGCGTTGCCTTGTTCTGCCGGGCGGTGATGACGCCCGCCAGCGTGACCGCCTGCCTGTCCTCGTATCCGGGATCGGTACCGCTCTCCGGCACGTCCGCGACCTCATCCGATGCGTCTTCCGTATCTTCTCGCTGGAACGCCGACTTGATCGCGGCGACGGTATCGAGCCGTACCCCGGCAAGCTGGCGGGAATAATCGTCGAGGATATGTCCGGAGAAATACAGACCGGAACTCTCCTTCTCGAGGCGCAATAGTTCCCGCGCGCTGAACTCCGGCACGTCGGGCAACTCGAGCTTCGGTGTGATCCGTTCCGCCTCCGCCGACGCGGAGAAAAGATCGATCTGTCCCTCCAGCGTCTGACGTCCGGCGTTGCTCCGTCCGTCAAGGACCGCTTCGTATACCGTGAGCATCTGCCGCCGGGAAGCGCCGAGCCCGTCGAGCGCCCCTGACTTGATGAGCATTTCAAGCTGCCGCTTGTTGACGGCAATCCCCTTCGTCCGTTCGATGAAATCGTCAAAGGAAGTAAAGCGTCCGTTGTGCTGCCGTTCTTCGATGAGAAGATCGACGAACTGCCGTCCGAGATTCTTGAGCGCGAGCAGACCGAAGCGGATGTTCTTTCCGTCCACGTGGAAATCCCACGCGCTCTCGTTCACGTGCGGCGGCAGGATACGGATGCCGATCCGCGTGCATTCCGCGATATACTCCGCGAGTTTTTCGGATGATCCGAGCACGGAGGTCATCAGCGCGCTGATGTACTCCCGCGGATAGTGCGCTTTGAGATACGCGGAACGGTAGGAGAGGACGCCGTAGGCGGCGGCGTGTCCCTTGTTGAAGGCATAATTCGCAAAACCGACGATCTCCTCAAAGAGCGCCCGTGCCGCCTCTTCTCCGACGCCGTGCTCCGCCGCTCCGGCAAGGAAAGAGACGCGCTCGCTTTCGAGGACGGACAGTTTTTTCTTGGAAATGGCACGTCGGACGATGTCCGCGCGGCCGAGAGAATACCCGGCGACGACGCGGAAGATCTGCATGACCTGCTCCTGATAGACGATGCAGCCGTTCGTTTCGTCGAGGATCGGCGCAAGCAGCTCCGTCACGTAGCGGATCTTCGACGGATCGCGGCTGTTCTCGATATACTTCGGGATCGAATCCATCGGACCGGGACGGTACAGGGCGATCGCGGCAATGATGTCGTCGATGCGCTCCGGCTTCATCTGCATGAGCGTCTGCCGCATTCCGCCGGATTCGAGCTGAAATACGCCGTCCGTCCGGCCGGCGGAGATCAAATCGAAAGTACGCCGGTCGTCGAGCGGGATCCGGGCGATATCGAAGGAGGCGTCGCTCTCCCGCACCTGCATCTCCGCCTGGGAAATGATGGTCAGATACCGCAGCGCGAGAAAATCGAATTTGAGCAGTCCGAGATCCGCCACCGTGTTCATGTCGTACTGCGTGACGACGACCCCGTTGTTGACGGCAAGCGGTACGTATTCGTCAAGCGGGCGCTCCGTGATCACTACGCCGGCAGCGTGAGTGGAAGCGTGCCGCGGCATCCCCTCAAGCGCCGCCGCCACTTCGATGAGCCGGCGCACGTGCTCGTCCTCTTCCATCATGGTGCGCAGTCCGTCGCCTTTGACGGCCTCCGCCAGCGTGATGCCGAGCGTCCGGGGGATCTGCCGAGCCACGGCGTCCACTTCGGAATAGCTCATGCCGAGAGCGCGTCCGACGTCCCGCACCGCGGCGCGTGCCGCCATCGTGCCGAAGGTGATGATCTGGGATACGTGGTCCTCCCCGTACTTTTCGCGGACGTAGGCGATCGCCTCGTCGCGCCGGTCATAGCAGAAATCAATGTCGAAATCCGGCATGCTGACGCGTTCCGGATTGAGGAACCGTTCAAAGAGCAACCCGAAGCGGAGCGGATCGATATCCGTGATGCCGATCAGATAGGCGACGAGGCTCGCGGCGCCGGAACCGCGTCCCGGACCGACCGGGATCCCGATCGATTTGGCGTGATGTACAAAATCCCATACGATCAGGTAATACTCCGAGAATCCCATCCGTTCGATGACGGACAGCTCGTAGGAGATCCGTTCCCGGTATTCCGCCTCCGTCCGCTCGCCGGAGCAGACGATATGTCCGGCGGCGATATGATCCGCCAGTCCCTTCTCTGCCAACGCGGCGAGATACGCGGCCGGCGCCTGTCCGTTCTCCGGAGCGAAGCGCGGGAGTTCCGTGTGACCGAATTGAAAATCGAACGTACAGCGGTCGGCGATCTTCGCCGTATTGGAGATCGCTTCCGGATACGCGGAGAAAAGCTTCTCCATTTCCCACGCATCCTTGAAATAAAATTCGTCCGTCTCAAAACCGATGGGACGCCCGTCCGTGATGACGTTGTTCGTCTGGATGCACATGAGGATCGCCTGCGTGTCCGCGTCGCCGCGGCGCAGATAATGCACGTCGTTCGTAGCGACAAGCCCGATCCCCGTCCGCTGTGCGATCTCCAGGATCGCGCGGTTGACCGTCTTCTGTTCTTCCAGCCCGTGATCCTGCAATTCGAGATAGAAGCGATCCGGTCCGAAAACGGTCTGCATCCGCCGCGCGTACGCCTCCGCCTGGGCGTAATCGCCGCGCTGGATCGCCCGCGGGATATATCCCGCCAGGCAGGCAGACAGCGCGATCAGTCCCTCGCTGTTCGCTTCGAGCAGTTCCTGATCGATGCGCGGCTTGATATAGAAACCCTCCGTGAAGGAGCGAGAGACCATTCGGATCAGGTTCCGGTAGCCGGTCTCGTTTTCGACGAGCAGGATAAGATGATAGCTGGAGCCGTCCAGATCGTGCGACTTGTCAAAGCGCGTGCGCTGTGCGACGTATACCTCGCAGCCGATGATCGGCTTGATCCCCTCGGCGATACAGGCGCGGTAAAATTCGACGGCGCCGTACATGACGCCGTGATCCGTGATTGCAACGGCGTCCATGCCCTTTTCTCTGGCAAGCTTCGGGATATCCGCGATCCTGCAGGCGCCGTCGAGCAGACTGTATTCGCTGTGCAGATGCAGATGGACGAACCGTCCCATAACCGCTCCTTTCCGATCAGTCCCCGCGTATCCCCAGCGAGGCGGCGATCGATTCGATTTTCGCCAGCCGGTGGCTGACGCCGGATTTCGTGATCGGCGGCTCGTGCGCTTCCCCGAGTTCAGAGAGCGAGAGCTGCTCGTTGTTCATGCGCAGGCGCGCCGTGACGCGCAGAGGCTCCGGCAGACGCTGCAGATCTCCGCTTTCCTCCATCTTCCTGATCAGACGTATCTGCCGTTCGGAAACGAGGAGAGATTTTTCGATATTGGCCGTATCGCAGTTGACCTGCCGGTTGATGTTATTGCGGAATTCCCGCTCGATGCGGTTGTTCATAAAATCGAACGCCGCCTGATTGGCGCCGATATACGCGAGAAAATCCGCGATCGCTTCCCCGTCCTTCAGATAAAGGATCGGTCTGCCCTTCCGCTCGCCCAGCCGCCAGATCCCGCCCTTCCGTCCGAGCAGCTCGGACAGGGCGGCGCATTCTGCGGCCGTCGGCAAAGTGAATTCGAGATGATAGCGCTTATGCGGATCGGTCAGCGTTCCGTGCAGAAGGAAAAGCCCCCGCACGAAATGCGGAACGCACGAGGCGCATTTGGCGCGCGTCGGATACGCGGCGATCGCGGCGGTACGCTCGCCCGGATCGGGCAGCTCCATGATCTTTGCGGCGTCATCAAGCGCGTGCGCGCAGCACTTCTTCTTGATGGGCAGCCCCGTCAGCGCTTCGCGCAGACGGGCGGCATAGGAGGGTACTTTTCTCATTGCCCGTCACGCTCCCGAACGATCCCTTCCCCGTCCGGCGGGATATATATGACCTCCGTCTCGATATCCACACCGTACCGCGCCGCGAGCGTCCTGCGGATCTCTTCGATCAGCGCAAGCACGTCGGCGCTCGACGCGCCGCCCCGGTTGACGATGAAGCCCGCGTGCTTCTCGGAGACCTCCGCGCCGCCGATACGCCGCCCCTTGAGACCGGCTTCGTCGATCATCTGTGCTGTATAGCGCCCCGGGTACCGTTTGAAAACACTTCCGGCACTCGGATATTCGAGCGGCTGTTTTTCTGCGCGGCTGCGCATATGGTCGTCCATCGCGGCGCGGATCGCTTCCGCGTCGCCCGGTGCAAGCCGGAGCTGCGCGGAGAGGATGATCCATTCCGGATGCTCCCGATACACGCTCGTACGGTAACCAAAACGGTGTTCCTCAGCGCACAGTTTGCGGATCTCTCCGCTCGGTACGTGGTAGGCACGGGAGAACAAAAGGCACTGCGAGATCTCCCCGCCGTACGCGCCGGCGTTCATATAGACGGCGCCGCCGCAGCTTCCCGGGATCCCGTATGCGAATTCCAGTCCGGTCAGCGAAGCATCCAGTGCCGCGCGCGCGGCGGCGGTCAGCGGGACGCCGGCGCCGACGGTCAACGTGTTCCCCTCTCGCACGAGCATATGCAGTCCGGCGGTAGAAACGACGGCGCCGCGATACCCGTCGTCGTCAAAGAGCAGATTGCTCGCGCGACCCACGACCGTGCAGCGCACGCCGTATCGGTACGCCTGCCGCAGGACATAGCAAAATCCCGCCTCTGTCTCCGGTTCGAGCCAGGCGTCAGCTTCTCCGCCGATATGAAAGGTGGCGTGCCGGGACAGCGGCTCTTTTTCCAGCCACAGACCGCCGTCCCGCGCGATGCGGTCTCCGTCGCGTACCGCGGTACAGAAATCGTTCCAAGCGTTGTTCATGTTCGCCTCCTGCGCAGATATTCCGGGAGTTCCCGGATGTCACATAGGACGGTGACGCACCCCGCCCGCTCCGGCACGGCATTCCCCTGGGGACAGATCCATACCGCGTCGATCCCGGCGGCGAGCGCGCCGGCAATATCCGAACTCCATGAATCGCCGATCACGCAGCATTCCGCGGGCAGCGCGGCACCGATCTCCGTCATCACCGCCGAAAAAAACAGCGGAGACGGTTTGGCTGCGCCGATCTCGTCGGAAATGAAGATGCCGGTGCAGTACGGCAGAAGTCCAGATCCCCGCAGGCGTTCTCTTTGGACCGGCGCGGTCCCGTTCGTGATGATATGCAGCGAGTATTCCGCCGCAAGTGCGCGGCAGACCTCCTCCGCTCCCTCCACCGTAAACGACTGGTGTGAAAGAAGACGGAAATACGCCCGGCTCAATTCCTCGCTGAGACCGCCGTCCCGGATCCGCAGCTTCTCGAGCAGCATCGTGAACCGAAGAACGAAAAGACGCTCGCGGGAGATCTCACCGCGTTCGAGCCGCTTCCAGAGATCGTCGTTGATCCGATGATACAGCGCGTACGTCTGCTCGTCGGGAAGAAGACCGTACGCGGAGAAAGCGGCGCAAAAGGCCGTCTTCTCCGCGCGGTCGAAATCAAGGAGCGTATTGTCGAGATCGAAGAGCAGGTGACGGTAATCCTTCATCACTGCAGCGTGAAGCGGCGGAAGGTCTTCTTCCCTTTTTTCAGGATCACGCCGTCGCCGCGCAGTTTATCGGCACTCAGCGCGGCGTCGAACCGTTCGATCTTTTCGTCGCCGACGAAGATGCCGCCCTGCTGGATCAGCCGCTTTGCCTCTCCCTTGGAGGGAGCCATCCCGCCGAGAACGAGCATTTCCGCTATCTGGATCGCGCCGTCGCGGAGATTCTCCTCCGTCAGTTCCGTGTGAGGCATATCGTCGCTTGCGCCGCCGGAGCCGAAGATCGCGCGGGCGGCGGATTGCGCGCGCTCCGCTTCCTCCTCGCCGTGCACGAGCTTCGTCAGCTCGTATGCGAGGATCTCCTTCGCGGTGTTGAGGCGGCTCCCTTCCCAGTGATCCATCTCGTCGATCTGAGAAAGCGGAAGGAAGGTGAGCATGCGGATGCACTTCATGACGTCGCTGTCGCCGACGTTGCGCCAATACTGATAGAAATCATACGGCGAGGTCTTCGCGGGATCGAGCCAGACGGCGTTCCCCGCCGTCTTGCCCATCTTTTTGCCGTTCGAGTCCGTCAGGAGCGTGATCGTCATGGCGTGCGCGTCCTTGCCCAGCTTGCGGCGGATCAGTTCCGTGCCGCCGAGCATGTTCGACCACTGGTCGTCGCCGCCGAACTGCATGTTGCAGCCGTACTTCTGGAAAAGATAGTAGAAGTCGTAGGACTGCATGATCATATAGTTGAATTCGAAGAAACTGAGTCCGCGTTCCATGCGGTTCTTATAACACTCGGCGCGCAGCATGTTGTTGACGGAAAAACAGGTGCCGACCTCACGCAGCAGTTCGACGTAATTCAGCCCGAGCAGCCAATCCGCGTTGTTCACCATCTGCGCCTTGCCCGGTCCGAAATCGATAAAGCGCTCCATCTGCCGACGGAAGCATTCCGCGTTGTGATCGATGTCTTCACGGGTCAGCATCTTCCGCATGTCCGTACGGCCGGAGGGATCGCCGATCATCGTCGTGCCGCCGCCGATCAGTGCGATCGGCTTGTTACCCGCCTCCTGCAAACGCTTCATCAGCGTCAGCGCCATGAAATGACCTGCCGTCAGGCTGTCCGCCGTGCAGTCAAAGCCGATATAAAACGTCGCCTTGCCCTCGTTGACCATATCGCGGATCTGTTCTTCGTCGGTGACCTGAGCGATCAATCCCCGTGCTTTCAGTTCTTCGTAGATTTTCATCGTTTTGTCCTCCGGATCTTTCCGGCTCCTTTACTTGTGATATTGTGTATCGGGATTCTTTTCTACCATTTCGCGCGCGGCGTCCCGCTGCGTCTCCGTGACGGAGATGCCGCCGATGATGCGGGCGATCTCCGCGACGCGGCCCTCCGCGTCCAGCTCCGCGATCTCGCTGACCGCGCGGCCGTCGGCCTCCGTTTTTCGAATAATGAGGTGCGTATCGGCTAGCGCGGCGATCTGCGGCGAGTGGGTGACGCAGAAGACCTGCGCCGTCTTTGACAGTTCCTTGAGTTTCAGCCCGATCCGCTCCGACGTTCCGCCGGATACGCCGGCGTCGATCTCGTCGAATACGAGCATGTCGGACGCATTCCGTGAATGCAGCACGCAGCGCAGCGCGAGCATCACGCGAGACATTTCGCCGCCGGACGCCACGTGTCCGAGCGGCTGCGGTTCCTCTCCTGGATTGGCGGCGATCAGAAAACCGATCTCGTCTCCGCCCTCCGGACCGAAATGCCGCTCGCCGCCGCTGACGGCGCGCCGGACGTCCGCGACGAAGCGCGCCTTCGGCATATCGAGATAGGAAAGCGTTTCGGCGACGCCGCTCTCCAGCCTCCGTGCCGCCTCGCATCGCAGGGAGTGCAGTTTCTCCGCGCATTTCTCCACCGTATCGCGCAGCGCCGCCGCTTCTCCTTCCAGCTCGCTCAGTCGCTCGTCGCCCGCTTCCAGATCGGCGAGTTTTGCCGCGGCGTCGCGGCGGAAGGCGAGGATCTCGGATACGGTCGTCCCGTACTTTCTCTTCAGCCGTTCGATGGCGCTCAGCCGCGTTTCCACCGTGTTCAGAAGCTGCTCGGGATCGTTCCCTTCGTCCTCCGTAAGAAGTGCGTGCGCCTCCTCGCCGACGTCCTCGATCTCATAGCGGCAGGTGTCCAGCCGCGAGGCGAGTTCATCCGCTTTCGGCATCACGTCGGAGAGCTGGCGGAGCGCGGCGGAGGACTTCTGCAGGAGCACGGATACGGACGCGCCGCGCTCGTTCTGATTGAGCGCGTGATACACGAAGCCGGAATACTTCACGATCCGCTCGCGGTTTTTCAGCCGGGCACGCGCCGCGACCAGTTTCTCTTCCTCGTCCGGCGCGCCGAGGTGTGCCGCGTCGATCTCCCGGATCTGGTACTGAAGGATATCAGCGAGCATGTTCTTCTGCCGCAGCGACTCGCGCAGCGCGTCCGCATCGGCAAGAAGTTTCTGCCAGCGGGCGTACGGCGCGGCGTATTCCTCCCGCAGCGCGGCGGCGTCCGCGTATTCGTCGAGCAGCGCCGTCGGGAAGGATTTTTCGAGCAGGGAGCGCGAGCCGTCCTGCGCCTGGATGCCGATGAGCGCCGGACCGATCTCCCGGAGAACGGACAAAGGACAGGAGCGGCGGTTGATCCGCAGCGCGCTCCGTCCGTCGGCTTCCAGCGTGCGCACGACCTCCACCGTCCCTTCCTCATCCGGCTCGACGACCGCTTCCCGCAATACGTCAGGAAAGGAAAGTTCGGAAAAAACGGCGGCGACCGTAGCCCGTTCCGCCCCGGCACGCAGCATTTCCTTTGGGAATCTGCCGCCCGTCACGGCGTCGAGACAGTCGATGAGCACAGATTTTCCGGCACCGGTCTCCCCCGTCATGACGGTGAAGCCCTCGCCGAAGGTCACGTCCGTGCGGCGGATTACGGCGACGTTTTCAATATACAGCGACCGCAGCATATTCAGACGTTCATTCCGTCGTCATACGGCGGATGCGGCGGCAGAGAGCGGACGCGGCCTCCGTGCTGTGCGCGACGATGATGATCGTATCGTCCCCCGCGACGCATCCGAGGATATCCTGCTCGTGCATGGAGTCGATGCCGGCCGCCACGGCGTTCGCAAGTCCCGGATACGTCTTGACGACGATATTGTTCATCGCAAAATCGACGCTCTTAACGGAACCGGACAGCGCCTTGCTGTACATGTGCTGTCCGTCCTGATTGCCGGGCTTCGGGATCACGTACTTGTAATTCCCCGTCTCCGACATCGTCTTGACGAGCTTGAGTTCGCGGATGTCTCGGGAGATCGTCGCCTGCGTGACGTCGAAGCCGGACACGCGGAGCTGCTCGATCAGTTCCTCCTGCGTTTCGATGTCACGTTCCGCAATGATCTCCATGATCTTGCTCTGTCGTTTCGTTTTCATTGATTCGTCCTTCTCCTTATCTGTAGCCTAATTATTGAAATTTATGTCTGAGGGCGCTGAGAAATCCGCCTTTTTTTACGCGCACGAGCGGCGTACGGTACTGAGAATGGCTGACGCGGACGATATCGCCGCGTCCGAGGATCAAAGTCTCCCTGCCGTCCACGGAAAGGTGGACGACGTTGTCGCCGCGCGTCTGCATGCACCGCAGCTCCAATACGGAATCGCCGCGGAATATGACGGGGCGGTTGTTCATGGACTGCGGGCAGATCGGCGTGGAACAGATACAGTCGAGGCAGGGATCGAGCACCGGTCCTCCGGCTGAAAGCGAATAGGCGGTGGAGCCGGTCGGCGCGGCGAGGATCATCCCGTCCGCGCAGCAGTCCTCGACCAGTTCCCCGTCGCACCAAAGTTCAAAGGATAACAGGCGCGGCACGGGACCGTTCGTCAGAACGATATCGTTCAGCGCCGGCGTGAAGGACGTTTCGCTTCCGTCGGCGTGCCGAACGAGAACGTCAAGCATGATCCGCTCGTCGATCGACGCCTCGCCGCGCAGGACCGCGCCGAGCAGTCCGATCTCCTCCGGCTCGATCTCCGCGAGATATCCGAGTCGTCCGAGATTGATGCCGGCGATGGGGATGGAACGTCCGACGGTGCGGCGCGCCGCCTCGATGATGGAGCCGTCGCCGCCGAGCACGAGAAGGAGCTGGACATCCTCGTACAGCGCGGGCTCCGGCAGAAGGCGGATATCGCGGCAGATGCCGCGCAGAAGCGGTTCGGCACAAGTCGGCGCGACGAGCGCAGCGCCGTGTTCGGCGAACAGATCCCGGATCGAGAGGATCAGCGACGGCGGGATCTGCTTATTGAGATTCGGGAGCAGCGCGGCGCGCCGGATCGGCACGGTCATAGTGCAAGCACCTCCTCGATCACGGTATCGGTCACGGCGGATCCTTCCGCCGCTTTGCGGCAGTACATGAGATATTCCCTGTTCCCGTCCCCTCCGAGGATCGGCGAGGGGATCAGTCCCTGCGGTGGGAGGCCGACGGCGGACGCCGCATGGAGAACGCGGCGAATCGCCTCCCGGCGATGCCGCACCTCGCGCACGATCCCGCGGCGATCCGTCGCGCCGGGACCGCATTCGAACTGCGGTTTGATGAGTCCGACGTATACGCCGTCCGGCGCAAGCAGCGACGCGGCGGCCCCGAGGATCAGCGTCTGGGAAATGAACGATACGTCGGCAACGACGGCGTCACACAAGCAGCCGAGCATATCCGGCGTAAGATACCGCGCGTTGCAGTGCTCGAGATTCTCGATGCGCTCATCCGCGCACAGGGAGGGCGCAAGTTGCCCGGAGCCGGAATCGATCGCAAAGACGCGTGAAGCGCCGCGCCGGAGAAGACAGTCCGTAAAACCGCCCGTCGAAGCGCCGATATCCGCGCAGACCGCGCCGGCGACGGAGACGCCGAAGATGTCGAGCGCGCGTTCCAGCTTGACGCCGCCGCGTCCGACGTACGGATGCACGTGTCCGACGACCTCTACGGTCGGCGGAGGATCGGACAAAAGAAGCGAAGGCTTATCGGCGCGTACGCCGCCGACGAACACACAGCCGTTTTCGATTAATTCTCTCGCGCGCGTGCGGCTCGGCGCAAGTCCGGATGCGGCAAGATATACGTCCAGTCTCACGGCAGCGGTACGAGAAAAGGGATCACGAAGCCGAGGAGCGCGCCGACCGCGACCTGAAAAGGCGTATGACCGATCAGTTCCTTCAGCCCGGCTTCCTGCACGGCGGGATCGCTGGACGCGAGATCGGAGAGAAGTTTGTTTATGACCTTCGCATGTTCGCCCGCGGCGCGGCGCACGCCGGTCGCGTCGTACATGACGATGCCGGCGAAGATCATACAGATCGCAAAATACGGCGAGTCGAACCCGTACTGCCGCACGGAGGATACGGTCAGTGCCATGACCGTGGCGGCGTGGGAGGACGGCATCCCGCCGGCGGAAAGGAGCATCGCGAACTCCACTTTCCTGTCGCGGATGATGAATATGAGAAATTTAATGATCTGCGCCATGGCGTAAGCGAGTAAGGCACACACCAGCATATGGTTGGATAAGAGGCTCTGCAAGACTGTCATAGATTCAATGGTCCCTGCTCAGAAGATATTCCGCCAGACTGCACAAAAGTTCGCTTCCCGGATACGGGCGGATCGCCGCGACCGCGTCGGCGGTACATTCCTTGGCGAGCCGCTGCGCCTGATCCGGTGTGAGAAAGCTGAGTACCGTTTTCGTCCCGTTCTTTACGTCGCTGCCGACCGGCTTGCCGAGCTGCGCCGCGTCCCCACGCACGTCGAGCAGATCGTCCACGATCTGGAATGCGAAACCGAGCCCGTCCGCATAGCGGCAGACGTCACGGATCGCATTTTCGGGCAGCGGTCCCGGCGCAGCGAAGCATCCGAGCAGCGAGGCGGAGCGGATCAGCGCGCCGGTCTTCAGCCGCTGGAGACTGTGCAGTTCATCGAGATCCGCGCACGTCTCCGAGCGGTCGAAATACTGTCCGCCCGTCATACCGAGCGCGCCCGCGCCGCGTCCGAGTTCGGCGACGGCACGGCGCACCGCGGCATCCGATACGTGCGTATTCGAGGCGGCGACCTCAAACGCCTGCGCGAGGAGCGCGTCGCCCGCGAGGAGCGCGTTCGCCTCGCCGAACGCCTTGTGGCAGGAGGGCTTCCCGCGGCGCATATCGTCGTTGTCCATGCAGGGGAGATCATCGTGGATGAGCGAATATGCGTGCACCATCTCCATGGCCGCGGCAAACGGGAGCGCCGCTTCTTCTTCCCCGCCGAAGAGTGCACAGAAGCGGAGCGTCAGAAAAGCACGGATCCGCTTTCCTCCGCCGAGCGTCGCGTAACGCATCGCCTCGGCGAGCGGCGTATCGCCGGAATGCGCGGCGGACAGACATTCTTCGAGCGTCGCCTCCGTACGGAGCGCGGCGTCGCGCAGGGCGGCTTCAAGTGGCGTCATGGCTGCCCTCCCCCGGCATATCCGTTTCCGTCATCGTGCCGTCCTCCGCGGCGGAGAGGATCTTCACGCGCTGCTGCGCATGGTCGAGGCGCGCGTTGCACAGACGCACGAGCGCGACGCCCTCCTCATAGAGAGCGAGCGAGGCGTCAAGCGGCACGTCGCCGCCCTCCAGCGCCCGGACTATTTCTTCCAGCCGCGCCATCGCGGCCTCAAAGGTCATCGATTCGTCAGGTTTCATCTGCCATCATTCCTTCCGCAAAAAAACGTCGGTCTTCTTCTGTTTACGTATCCGACGAAAAATGTAAGGCGAGCCGCCGGTCACTCCAGATACCAGAGAAGATCTATATAATCCTCGTAGAAGTTCTGGATCTCGTTGAACCGCTCGACGATGCCGGAAACGATCTCGGGGCAATTCGCAGTGCTCACGATCTTCTTCTGACGACTGACCCAGCCGCCGGAACCGGAGTAAAGCGTCTCCCAGTCCATGACGCGCGTATCCATGACCATGCGCAGCATCTCGGAGGATTCCGGATCCCGCGCGGCGCGCAGCTCGAGGACGGACTGACAGTACAGCGGCACGACGTAGGTGTAACTCATGGCGCTCATCGCTTCGATCACTGCGCCGACAAGATACGTATTCTGCACGGTCTTCAGGACGCCGATGGCATCTGCAGTCTTGACGTCGACGTTCGTGTAGTATTCCTGTTGGTCCTCGTTCCATTTCGGCACCGGGAGAACGCCGAAGTCGTCCTCCATCGCGACCATCTCCGGCGTCGTCATCTTGTCCACGCTGAGCGATGTGAACAGCGCGTTGCCGGTGAAGAAGAAGACGCTGTTGTCTTCGCCGGGGCTGCTGTGATTTTTGAGAAAGGCGGCGGCACCCTGCGAGGTGGCCATGAGATAGCGGAGCTTGGTATACATATCGATCATCTGCTCGTCCAGTATATGCGGTACGATCTCATAGTCTTTTCCCACGATCTCGATACGGCGCAGACAGGAACCGTAGATGAATGCGTTCACGCAGGCTTCGAAATCCGAAGCAAAGCCGTAGAAATCGTCTTCGTCCCGTTTTCCGTTGCCGTTCACGTCGTTGTACATATCGGTACAGTATCCCATCAGCCGGTCAAGCGTCCACTTGCCGTCCCGGACGGTCTGGTACAGATCCTCCGTACTGTGAAGGTAATCGCTCCACTTCGCCTTGTTGAAATACACCACGACGGTACCCGCCGTATAACTGAGCGTATAGTCACTCGTCAGGAAAAGCAGCTTCCCGGCGATGACCGCGTCCTCCAGCCCCTGCGTATACCACGGATTGTCGATGTCGATATACGGAAGATCGAGTACGTTCCGGAAAACATCCTTGGACATGCTGTAACCACAACTGGGAAGAGACAGAGAGGTGAGTTCGTACTGATCGTCACCCGCCGTCGCGAGCAAAACCGCAGTTTCGTGGACTGTGCCCGCTTTGGGGGTCATAGGCTTCGCGATCGTGATGTTGAAGCGCTCCTCCAGCGTCCGGTTCCGCTCGTACACGATGTCGTTGAGCTTTTCCCCGTTCTGGTCCTCCACATAGAACCAGTTCTTGGCGCTGTTCTGAAGGATGTCGAATGTTGCCCCGTCGAAGTTAAGTTCGGGGACGGAATCGACGGAGGCGAGTCCTTTGTCCTCCGTCACCGGCGCCGCGGCGGCTGTATCGGACGTGCCGGTTCCGGTGCTTGCCGGATCCTTCGGCTTCTCCGAGCAGGCGGCGAGAAGAGGCAGCAGCATGAGACAGGCGAGGATAAGAGAGAGAAGGCGTCTTTCTGTCATGGTCATGATCCACCTTTCAAGTTTCGTCTGTCAGATTTCGCAAATAGGATGTCGAAGAGATCCCGTCGTCACTGAAGATCCAGGATGACGTCCAGCTGATTGTCGTAGATATTCTGGACCTCGCGCAGCCTCTGTTCGATGCCGGAAACGATCTCGGGGCAATTTTCCGTGGTCACGAACTTCGCGTGCCGCGTGGTCCATCCGCCGGAACCGTACAGCGTCTCCCAGTCCATGACGCGCGTCCCGAGGATCATGCGGAGCATCTCGGAGGATTCCGGATCCCGTGCGCCGCGCAGCTCGAGAACGGATTCGCAGTACAGCGGAACGACCAGCTCGTAGCTCGCCGCGCTCATCGCCTCGATCACCGCGCCGACGAGCTCGGTATCCCGTACGGTTTTCAGGACGCAGATGACGTCGGAACTCTGATTATCGATGTTCGTATAATACTCCTGCTGATCTTCATTCCACTTTGGAACCGGGAGAATACCGAAATCATCCTCCATCGAAACCATTTCCGGCGACGTGATCCCGCCGACGCTGAACGAGCTGAACAGCGCGTTGCCGGCAAAGAACACCTCCGTATTATTCTTGATATCGTCGATCTTAGTGCCGTAATATTTGCTGACGGCGCCGTTGGAAGTGGTCATGAGTACGCGGAGCTTGGAATACAGATCGACCAGAAGCTCGTTCAGCATGTCCATTTTGACTTCATAGGTAGCGTAGGAGTCGCCGAGGATCTGCATCCGGCGCATATCGGCGCCGTAGATAAAGCCGTTCGTACAGGAATAAGGATCCGCACCGAAGCCGTAAAAGTCGTCTGCATCCCGTTTTCCGTTGCCGTTCACGTCGTTGTACAGATCGATGGAATACCCCATCAGACGGTCGAGCGTCCACTTGCCGTCGCGGACGGTCTGATACAGATCCTCCGTTGAGTGGAGATAATCGATCCACTTCGTTTTGTTGAAATACATGGCGACCGTCGCCGCCGTATAACTGAGCGTATAGTCACACGTCAGGAAGATCAGCTTCCCGTCGAGGACCGCGTCCTCCAGTCCCTGCGTGTACCAGGGGCTGTCGATATCGATGTACGGGAGCGTGAGCACGTTCCGAAGCAGATTGTGCGGCATGAGCTCCCCTACGCGCCGCAGGAGATAGGAAGCCATATCGAACTGATCGTCGTCGGCCGTCACAAGCTGCGTGGTCATCGAAATGAAGTTGCTCCATCCGGCGGTGACCGGCTCCTCGATCGTGATATTGAAGCGTTCTTCCATCTGTCTGTTGCGCTCGTAGACGACGTCGTTGAGCTTTTCTCCGTTCAGATCTTCCACGTAGAGCCAGTTTTTCTCGCTCGTCTGAAGAATGTCGAAAACAGCCCCGTCAAAATCCAGTTCCGGAACGGCGTCGTGAAAAACGTATTCCGTCACCGGCTCCGTTTGGGACGTGACGTCGGCCGTACCGGTGACGGTCGGCGTCTTCGGCTTCTCCGAGCAGGCTGCGAGAAGAGGCAAAAGCATAAAAAAAGCGATGATAAAAGAGAGTACCTTCCGGATCATGGTCTCAGACCGCCTTTCCTGATATATTCCTGAGCTAAGGGGACGCGCTGACTTATTATACGCCGCTGCGTCGACGAGAGCGACGCGCCGCACGCGCGCATCAGCCGGGCTTTGCCGTATCGGAGAGATCGGGTCTCACGGCGAGGACGGAGGCGTCCGCTTCCCCGTCGCTGAGACGGAAGGTGACCTTGTCGCCCACCCGGACGGCACGGGCCGATTTGAGGATCGTACCGTCCGCCGCGTACACGGCACCGAAGCCGCGCGCAAGGACGGAAAGCGGATTGAGCGCATCCATCTTTCCCGCGAGTTTTTCGAGCCGCGCACGGGCGAGCGCGATCCGATGCTCCTCGCCGACGCCGAGCCGCTCCGCCAAAGCGGACACCTGCATCCGACGGTCGTCCAGTACGTTCTGCGGACGCTGCAGCGGACGCGCGGAGGCGAGACGCGCGAGCGTCTCGCGACGGCGCGCGATGCTCTGTAAGAGCACCGCCGCCTCGCGTCCGATGAGATTATTGATCTTGCGGCGCAGTTCGACATTGTCCGGCAGGGCAAGCTCCGCGGCGGCGGAAGGCGTCGGCGCGCGGCAGTCGGCCGCGAAATCGCAGATCGTGAAATCCGTCTCGTGCCCGACGGCGGAGATGATCGGGATCGCGGAAGCGGCGACGGCGCGGGCGAGCCCCTCGTCGTTGAACGCCCACAGATCCTCCATCGAACCGCCGCCGCGTCCGAGGATGATGACGTCCGCCGAACGGGTGCGGTTGAAATACTCCACACCGGCGATAAGCTGCGCGGGAGCGTCCGGCCCCTGCACGAGCGCGGGATACAGAGTGAGTTTCGCATACGGAAAGCGCCGCCCGGCGACGCGGATCATGTCGCGCACCGCCGCGCCGGTCGCCGAGGTGATGATCCCGATGCGCGTCGGGACCTTCGGCAGCGTTTTTTTCCGCGCCGTATCGAACAGGCCCTCCGCCGCAAGGCGGCGCTTGAGCTGCTCGAAGGCGACGTACAGCGCGCCGACGCCGTCCGGCTCCATCGTATCGGCGTAAAGCTGATACTTCCCGTCGCGGACGAAGGCGGAGACGCGCCCGTGCACGACGACCTTCATCCCGTTCTCCGGGACGAACGGCATCCGGACGGCGGACGAACGGAACATGACCGCGGCGATCACCGCGCCGTCGTCCTTGAGAGAGAAGTAATAATGCCCGGTGCCGTAATGATTCTTGAAATTGGAGATCTCGCCCTTCACGTATACGTTCGCGAGCGGCGCCGAAGAGTCGATAAGCCGCTTGACGTATTCGTTGAGCTGCGTGACGGTGATCGCCTCGGGAAAGCGCTGCTGCGCGCCCGTCTCCGCGGGAATGGGATCCGTCATACTCTTCCCTCCTGTGCGAGAAAGCGCCGCCGGGCGAGCAGCGCCGTACCGACCGCGTTGTCCGAGGAATACGGTGCATCCGCGAAATACGCGTTCTCCTCCGCCAAAACGGCGGCAAGGAGCCGGCAGCTCATCACCCCGCCGGCATACACGATCGGAAGCGCGCCGCAGCGGCGGCGAACGCCGTCCCGCATCGCGGCGAGCGTGCGCCCGATAAAATCGAGGACGAAAGCGGCGCACTGCGCTTTGTCGCCCGTCCGGTCATACAGCTTATTCGTCAGATTTTCCAGACCGGACAGATTGCATTCCGTGCCGTCGACCGACACGGCGGCGCGAGGCAGCTCCCCTGCAAAGGAAGCGGCGAGCCGCTCCATCTCCGGTCCCGCCGGGAAACGGAGACCCATATACACGCCGCAGCGGTCGACGATCTGCCCCGCGTGGACGTCACGGGCGCCGCCGATCTTCTCGACGGCGAAAATACGTTCCCCATCCGGGCGGACGAGAAGCACGTCCGTCGTCCCGCCGGATACGTGGAACGCGGCGAACTCCCGCTCCGCGAGGGACGGGACGCAGGCGGAATACAGCGCCGCCATCACGTGTCCCGCCTGATGGGAAAAAGGGAACACCGGTACGCCGAGCAGCGCGCCCGCCGTCTCGGCGGCGGCGCGGCCCGAAAGAAAACACGGCATGTACGAGCCTTCCGCGTCGCGGGGAACGTCGGACACGCCGACGGCGGCGATCGGCGGCCGTCCGGCGCCGTCCAGGACGGCGCGCAGCGCGGGCGCCGCGCCGATGAGATTCTTTCCGTGCGGGAAGACGGCGTCGCGCTGACGCAGACCGCGGTCGCCTTCCGCCACGGGCAGCGGCGTCTTGCCGTTCTGGAGGATCTTTCCCTCTCCGTCGGCGACAGCGACCGAGGTCGTATAATTGCTCGTGTCGATCCCGACGAAAAGCCGGTCGCTCACTCTGCTGCCTCCGGCGTCTCGGGAGACTGGAGCAGTCCCTTTTCCTGCGCGATCTGGTGAAGGATCCCGTTGATGAAGGAGGGCGCCGCGCCGTCGTCATACAGCTTGGCGAGTTCGAGCGCCTCGTTTATCGCCGCGCGCGCGGGGACGCCGCCCCACAGCATCTCATACACGGCGAGGCGAAGAAGCGAACGCGTGACGGCGGACATACGGGAAAGCTTCCACTTCCGCGCAAAGCCGGAAATGAGCGCGTCCGTCTCCTCCCGCGCGCCGAGCACGCCGAAAAATGTGTCCCGAATATAGTCAGACTCCGGGATCTCCCACGCGGCGGTCTCCTCCGCGTACAATTCTGCCGCATCCCGTTCCGGATGGAACTCGGATGCGAAGAGGATCCGGAATACTTTTTCTCTTTCCTGTCGTCTTGTCATGATCGGTCTGCCGCCGGGCGGCGTCCTTTCCCTTGTGATCCGACGAAGAGGATCCGCCCGCGGCGCATTCCTCTCCGATTCAATATTATACATGAATATCATACATTTGTCAATCATTATGCAATCATTCACGCACGGAAATCAGACGAAAAAAGCGCGGCATCCGGTTTCCCGGATGCCGCGTGTTCGGTCGTTCACTGGAGGAATGCGGGGAGCTTCCCTTGGAGGAAGAAGCCGCGGACAGCATACCCGTACTTGTCCATGTATTCGCTGTATCGGTATCCTTCCTCCACCCCGACGAAGTCGAGCGTGAGGATCCACCCCGGTTCGAGCATCGTAAAGGAGCTGTACGAATCCTGAAGCACGGCGGAAGAAAGGATCTCCCGTATGCGAGCCCGATCCGTCGTTACATAACATACTTCGTCGTTATGATAGATCGTTGCGGACTCGACCATGGCGGCGACGTCGTCGAGGAATTCATCCCCGATGCCGTAGCACGGGAAGCTGCCGTTGATGTAATAATCATAATCTCTGTAAGCGTTGTTGTATACCGAATCATATTGGATCCATGCGATAACAGGAGTCTGGAAGAATGACTCGCGGTCGGCGCGGAAGCTCTCGATCATCCGCCCGATGATCTCCGGCTTACCGGTGATCAATGCCTCTTCTCCCTTTACGCCGTCGTAGGGGGAGCCGAGCCAGAGCGTATAATCGAGCTGCGCCTGATCCCATTTCGCATCCGTTTTGAAATATGCTCTCTCAAAATCCTCCAGATACAGGATATCCCGTACCAGCGCGGCGCCCGCGTCGTCGGCCGGGGAGACCGAGAGCCGATATCCCGCCTCGAAGAGCCCGCAGTCCAGATCGATATAGAGCCAGATACGGTTCTCGTCCTCCGTCGGATAATAATAGTATTCGCGGACGTCGTCCTCATCCCAATCCGTCGTCTCAAGACAGATCTCGAGATCCTTGGCGAAGCGGTCGGCCTCCTTGTTCGTCATCGTATAATTCGTACCGTCCACCGCGACCCGGCCTCCGCGGACGAGAGCGGAGGAAGGAACGTGCGTATCCAGCCCGACGAGGTCGAGCCCGAACACGAGGTAGAAAACGATGAACACGGCGATAAAGATGAGAAAGCCCTTCCAGCCGGCAAACATCTGCTTGGCGCTCTTTGTAAGGATCGTATTGATGACCATGAGCGCGAGCAGCGCGCCGATCGCGGCGCCGAGCAGAAACCACCCGTCTAGCAGCTTGAAGATCGTGCCCATCAGCACGGCGGCGCAGAAGATGCCCGTGTACTTGATGATCCCGGAGGCGACGGGGAGCAGCACGGGCGTGCCGCTCAGCTCGCTCTTGCGGCGGCGGTAGATGAGAAGTCCGACGGCGAAGAAGACGACCGTCAGGCCGATCGTCAAAGCGATCTCCCAGGCGGTGTCCGACAGCTTTTCGTTCAGCTTCTCGTCCAGTTCCGTTACGGTGAAGATCGTCCGGTACGGAAGGAGGATCCGCAGCGCCAGCTCGTACAGTCCGTCATAGGAACGGTGATTGGCGTTCATGGAGAGCACGAGGATGATGCAGCCGAGCACGCCGGACGGCATGAAGACCGTGTAACCGGCGGTGAGGATGCGCGCGAATCCCGTCCCGGTGAACGACGCGGCAAAGAGCATGATTGAGAAGTACAGAGCGAAATAGAGCGTCCCGTATCCGGCGCACAGCAGAAGCTGCACGGCGTAGCCGGACGCCCACTTGCCGACCATGGCGCCGGTGACGGGGATCGCGATGAGGCACGAGAAGAGAAGCGGCACGGCGAGGCAGATGAACTTGACGGCGGCTTCCTCAAGAAACAGGATCTCGCGGCGGCGCGGCAGCGCGTGATAGAAGTTGACGCCGACCTTGTTGTTCAGGTACGAGAGCGCCGTGCCTCCCCACAGGACGGCGAGCAGCGAGGCGATCACCGTATTGGCGACGGCCATGCCGTCGAGCATACTGCGCACGTTGCGCGTGATCTGTTCTCCCGCCATCTCCGCCGACCAATTCCGGATCGTGTCGGGGACCATCGTCGCGTACATCATGGCGAGAAAAACGACGTTGAGCAGAAGGAATATGATGGCATTCGTGACGATCGTCGGCCAGTTCTGACGGAGCAGGAAGAAAAAGTATCCGGCGCGCGACGAGCGATCAGCCGATGAGTTCTGCAAAGTCATACCCTTTGTCCCCCATTTCCGAAATAAATATCTCCTCCAGCGTAAGAGGAATGAATTCACAGAAGGTCGGGTGCAGCGCCGAAAGCGCCGTCTCCAGCTCCTCCCGCGTTCCGCGCGCGACGAGCGTGACCATGCTGCCGCGCTTCTCACGGCTGAGCAGCGGCAGCGACGCGAAGGCGTCTTCGCCGACGTTCTCCGGGAAGATCGCCTGGATCTTCTGGAGGCTGAGCTTCATGTCGTCCAGCCCGCGCTGGAACAGGAGCTTCCCGCGATGGAGCAGCGCGACGGAATCGCAGATGTCCTCGATCTCTCTCAGGTTGTGTGAGGCGATCACGACGCTCATGCGCCGCTCGGCGACCTCCTCGGCGAATACGCTCTTGACGTATTGGCGCATGACCGGATCGAGCCCGTCGAAGGTCTCGTCGCAGAAAAGGTATTTCGGCGCGGCGGAAAGTCCGAGAAGCACCGACGCCTGCTTCTGCATCCCCTTGGAAAAGGTCTGGATCCTGCGCTTTTCGTCGAGCCCGAACGCATGGAGCAGCTGCGCGTACTTTTCGTCGCTGAAGGCAGGATACACGCTTTTGTACATAGCGCGCATGTCGGACAGCGAGGCGTGCGGCAGAAAGAACGGCTCGTCGGAAAGATACAGGATATCCTTCTTCACGTCCGGATTCTCCCAGACGCGGAAACCGTCCGCGAGCACCGTGCCCTCCTCCGGCAGAATGACGCCGCACATGACGCGGAGCAGCGTCGATTTTCCCGATCCGTTCGATCCGATCAGACCGAGGATCGCGCCGTCCGGGACGGAAATGCTGACGCGGTCCAGACTGCGGACGTCCGCGAAATTCTTTGTCACCGATTCAATTCGCAGCATGTTTCTCTTCCCCCTCCTCCGAATGTGCGGCGGCTTCCCGATAACATTCCGCCGCCGCGTGCAGGAAATCCTCCGAGCCTACGCCGAGTGACGCGGCGCGCGCCGCCAGTGCGGCCATCGCCCCGCGGATCTCGTTCAGCCCGTCGCCCGCGACGTCGCGGCGATCCTTGACGATCATGCTCCCGCGTCCCTGCATCGTGGCGATGATGCCCTGCCGCTCCAGCTCCGAATACGCTTTCTGGATCGTATTCGGGTTGATGCCGAGCTCCTTCGCCAGTGAGCGGACGGAGGGGAGATACTCGTCCTTCTTCAGATCGCCGCGCACGACCAGTTCCTTGATGTTGTCGACGAGCTGTTCATAGATCAGCTTCCGATCCCGGTAATCAATGGCGATCAATCCCAATGTGCTTCCCCCTTTCGTGTGTACTATCTGTAATAGGACACCTATAATATACCACACACACAGTACAATGTCAAGGGCTTTCGGAAAGATTCCGTAACTTTTTCTTGAAATGTATGACAAACGTCTTGCCAAACGGCGAAGATTTCGGTATAATACTATGCGTTGGTATTCTATTCATAGGAGGAACCGTATGCAGCACATTTTTCTCGAATCGGCTACGCAGTCGAACCAGCTCGGAGGGATCACGACGATCATCATGCTCGTCGCCATGCTCGCCATCTTTTATTTCTTTATGTACCGTCCGCAGAAAAAGCAGGAAAAGCAGGCGACGGACATGCGCAACGCGCTTGCGGTAGGCGATGAGATCACGACGATCGGCGGGATCATCGGCAAGGTCGTCACGATCAACGACGAAACGCTCGTGCTCGAAACGAGCAGCAACAAAACGAAGATCCGCATCCACAAGTGGGCGGTCAAGACGGTGGACGTACACGCGGAAGACGCGCTCTGATCCGTCATACACGGCACTCCCTCCGCATATGCTTGGTACAAAACAGGCAGTACGGAGGTCATTTCCATGAAAGAATCCGTCCTCTCCCGCCGCGCCGATCCGCATGACGTGTCCGCTCTGTTTCTCCGCGCGCTGTGCGCCGCGGGGATTGGGCTTGCCGTCGCGGCGGCGTCGCTCCTCGTCGGCTGCGCGGCGGCGTTCCGCTCGCCGGATCCCGCCGCCCTCGTGCTCCCGCTTTCGATCGCGGCGTTCTATCTTTCCGCCACCGCTTGCGGGATCGCCGCCGGCTACAAAAGCGACGCGCCGCTCGTGCACGGCATGACGGCGGGCATCGTGTACTGTCTTCTCACGGCGCTGCTCTCTCTTCTGCCCTTCGGGCAGGAGAGCGGTCTCGCCACGCTCCACTCCCTTCTGCTGCGGTCCGCCTCGGTCCCCGTCGCCATGCTCGCCGCCGGGATCGGGCATCGACGGACGCACAGACCGGGAAACAGACGCAAAAAACGCCTCCGCTGAAACGGAGGTTTCCATAAGGACTGACTTTATGCTTCACATTTTCAAGCTGAACGGCCGCACCGGTGCGTACGACTGCACCGCGCGCCGTTATACCCCGCTCTCTCCGCTGGCACTTCGGCTCGCCGACGCCGTCACCCCTCCGATCCCGAAAGATTGCCCGTCCGCTCTGCGTTACGCTTTCGCCAAATACGACAGCAACGACCTGAACGAAGCGTACGCGGAATTGTACGCGCTGTTCACCGATCCGTGTCCCGCGGATGCGGCCGCCGGAAGCCTCCCGGCAGATACAGTTCCATACCGGGAATACCGCGCCGCCTCCGCCGAGGAAGCAGCCGCGCTGCTGCACGAGCATCAGGCGGATGCCAAAGAAGCGATCGTCCTCTTCGTCGATCACGTCTCGCCCGCTCAGGCCGCCGCGCTGAAGGACGGCGCGCAGGGACAGCTGATGCTGATCGCCGCTTTGGAGGATGATCTCCTGACGGAAGACGACGTCGCCCTTCTGAACGGCAGCGGCGTGTACGTACTTCTCCCGACGGATAAAATCGAGGAATACGCGGCACGCGGTCTGCGGTATCTCTCCGCCGCGCTCCCCGCGTCGGAAGAAGGCGCGAAAGCGGCGGCCCGGATCGCCCGGATCGCCGAGCGCAGCCGGGACGCCGGACAACCCGTGCAGTTCGCGCCGTTCACTCTGGCGCTGTGCGCGCGGGCGGATCACGATCCGCAAAAGAGCGCCTGCGCCGACTGCTGGGCGCGTGAGATCTGCGGCGGGAAGCGCCTGAGTACCGACGGTACCCCGACGGAAGCGTGTACGCTCGAACGCACGCTGATCGAATGTGCTATCGTTCTTTCGGCGCCCACCGCGGACGACGACGAATAAAAGATCATCGGACAAGCCCTTTTCCCTGACGAAAAGGGCTTTCTCATACGGAAAGCAAAATAAGGAGAACAGATCATGGATTGCCTTCTCATTGCAAGCGGCGCCTCCGACCTCAGCGCGGTGCTGGAAAGCTGCGGCGCGAAGATCACCCGCATGACCGCGAAGGAAGCGCTGTACGCCGATCTTACCCCGTATGACTGCTACGGGATCTTCGCCGACGGCGAGGTGCTCGATGCGCGCCTCCGCGTACGGCTGGAGGAGGAAAACGCGAAAGGAAAGCGGGTCTTTACGGAAGCGCTCAACAGCTGGGACGGCATCTATTCCGCCCCGTCGGCCGACACGACGCGCCGCCGGCTCGTCGTCGTCCCGCCCGAGGAAGGCGGCATTCCGGGGCTTGCGGTCGGCGATCTTCTCGACGACCAGAGCAACCGGATGATAAAGCCATGGTACGGCGTCCCCGGCATCCGTCCGCTGCTCGTGTACCGGGAACATATCATCGCGCACCGACACTGGGACGCGCCCGTCGAGGAGATCGAGAAAGACAGCGCGCTCGGTCTCTGGATGCTGGGCGACACCGTAATGATGTGCTCCTTCATCCTGCACGACTTCAACCGCGCCCGCTTCTCTCCGCGGGACGCGTGGCGAAAGCTGATCGTCTTCATCGTCCGGTGGCTGACCGGGAGCGAACCCGCTTATCTGCCGGAGCCCGTCGTCCGATACGGCGTCCCGGACGATCTGACCGACGCAAGCGTCTTTGAGCGGTGCCGGAAGGATGCCGTCGCGCGCGGCGTACGCTGGCTTGAGAGATATCTCGTGGACGAGGGGCGCGGCGGGATCCGCGAGGGTCTGCGGCACGATATCAGCCCGGAGGGCGTTCAGGCAACGACCGATCAAGTGCGCACGGACTGTACAGGCGAAGCGGCGGGCACGTTCCGATTCTACGGATTCCTGCGCGGCGACGATAACGCCAAGCGGACGGCGGACGCCCTCGAAAGCTTCGTGTTCGGTCCGATGACGGTGCACGGCGGACTCCTCGACGGCATGCTCCGCTGGACCGAGTCGGCGATGCTCGTCTGCTATCAGGACGACGCGGCGCGCGCGCTGCTCCCCGCGCTGTACGCCTGTCTGTATCTCGGTCACGACGCCGTGTATCCCGCCGTTGCCAATGCGCTCGATTTCCTTGTAAAGACCACGGCGAAGGACGGATGCCGCGTATGGCGGACGGACGGTCCGAATCTGACGGAAGAAAAGATCCGCTCTCTCGCCGCCGAGGAGCACGGATATCCCTGTGCGCACTACAACGCGTACTATCACGCCGCACTGCTTCTCGCTTACAAATACAGCGGGGATCGTACCTATCTCGAGGTGGGCAAAAACGGGCTCGAGACGATCATGTCGCTCTACCCCGACACCAAGCGGGAGCAGAGCGAGACGGAGGAGATGTGCCGCCTGATCCTGCCGCTTGCCGCCTTGTACGATGCGACGCGCGAGGAAAAACACCTCGCCATGCTCCGGCGCGTGACGGACGATCTCCTCACGCACCGCCATCCGTCCGGCGGCATCTGCGAATGGGACACCGGATACAAGGCGTCCTGCTCCCGCGAATCGAAGGGAGAGTGTTCGCTTTTGACGGAGAACGGCGACCCCGTCGTCGATCTGCTTTATTCGACAAACTGGCTTCCGATCGGGTTCGCCTACGCGTATCACGTAACGGGAGACCGGCGTTATCACGAGTTGTGGCGGAGCGTGGCGTCGTTCTGCATGAAAGCGCAGGTCTTCTCCGACGATCCGAAGCTCGACGGATCATGGTGCCGTGCGTTCGACGTCGAACTCGGCGAGGCGTACGGATGCCCGCACGACGTCGGCTGGGCGGCGTACTGCAGCGAATCCGGCTGGACGGACGCGGAGATCCTCATGGGGCTGATGATGCCGGAGCTGTGGGGCGAGCTGTAACGAAACAAAAATTGACCTTCCCCCGTATGGAGGAAGGTCTTTTTTTTGCCTTTGTTTCCCGAAACGGCGATATCCTCATCCCTCGCCGATCCGTTCGTCCGCCGCAGAGAGGAGCCGTCGGCGCGCCTCCTCGAACGCCGCGACGCCGTACTCCACGTCGAAAAACGAACGGAAAACGGACGTGCAGATCCCGTCGGCGAGCGGCTTGTCGTGCTTTGCGACGGCTTTGAGCAGCTCATATTCCTCCGCGCTTTCCCGCTCGGCCTCCAGCCGCATCGAAAGCCACGGTTCGCCGTCTCCCGGATAGAGGACGTGCGTGTCCCCTGCCGGCAGATAACACACGGCGTCCGCATTATGATGCTCCGGGCAGTTCAGCTCGAACGGATCCTGTCCCGGCTGGTAGCAGTTCGCCGCCCAGTGCAGAAATCCCGTGAGGTCGTAGAGGTAATTCCCCCAATGCAGATACCGTGTCGAGAGCAGCGGATAATCCATAAAGCGGTTGATCGCGCCGGGCTCGCGCGGACCGCAACAGACGTAATGCCAGATCTCCGCGCCGTTCTGCCGGAAGGTCTCGATCTCCGCGCGGTGGCGGTCGTACTCGGCGTTGAGCGGTACCCAGACGTCGAGCGCGCCGTGCAGATTGCCCCACGACATGGCGTCGCCGAGGCGGATGTCCGGTACGATTCTGTGGATCAGCCCGCAGAGCGCGCGGAATTCCGTCGCGTTCTCGGCGTTCGGCTCGTCGGCGACACCCATGACGCAGCGGGAGGTCCAGCCGTGTTCGTCAAGGACCTTCTGCAGAGCGGGCAGGTACTGCGTCAGATAGCAATACCCCTCGTAGGACATGGACGGGATCGTCCCGCGGAGCAGGATCGTGGACTCCGACCAGCTCTTGCGCCAGCCGACGGAGGGAAGCCAGAAATACGTCATCCCCGCCGCCTCGAATTCTTCGATCATGCGCACGAGCCCCGTGAAATCGAATTCCCATACGCGGGGTGAGACCTCCTTCGCGTCCACGCTGCCGACGTACGTCATGTTCTGGTGCATCCGGCGGAGGGCGGCGAGGTACTTCTTTTCGAGTGCGACGAACGCCTCCGTTCCGAGGCGTACACCGTGGTATTGCTCGACCCGCGCGCGGTTGTAGCCGAGGATCATTTTCAGGCTTTCCTTCGGCACGCGGCAGCGGTGGACGGTGAGCCGTCCGGGGATCTCCGTCCCGTCCGCACACACCGTGAACGGATACGTGCCGGGTTCGGCGTCGGGCGAGAGCTTCAGCGCGATATAGAAGCCGCACTGCTTCCCTTCTCCTTCGCACTCGACGCGCCCGGTATAGGGACGGACGCAGTCGTAGATCCGATACGGCGCGATCCGCTCCGGGTAATGCGGCGCTCTCGCCTCGTCTGCAATCCCCTGATTGCGCTCGACCATGACGGACTTGAGCGACCAGAGCTCGGCCTGTACGCCCTCGGGCAGTCCTTCGACGGCGAGGGACACGCCGTCCGACGGCACGTCCCGCAACAAAAGCTGGAACGAGGCGTATCCGCCCCGCGCGCCGCAGACGTCGGGGGCAGCTGAGGAGCTTTCGTAGGCAAAAACGTCCGGGTAGGTGAACTCCGCGCTCGATACGACGGTATATTTCATATGTTTCTCCTGATCTCGCCCGCGCGGGGCGTAGTGTGACGTTCCGATCGTTTTCAGTGCACCTGATAGCCGGTCATGCGGAAGTCGATCTCCTTCGGGAGCGGATATTTTTCGAGGATCTCCTCCGCCGGGATGTCCGCCGGGTCCCGCCCGTCCGCCGCCGCCGTCTTCGCGCGGTACAGATCGACCCATACCGTCGTGGCGGACGCCTCGCCCTCATGCATGTCGGCGATCTCCGGGATGTGCAGAAGCAGCGCTTCCGCTTCCTCAAGCCGTGACTGCTTGACGAGGTTCTGGATGCAGAGCAGCGCGATGCGTCCGTTCTCCAGATAGGCGGGATGCGCCTTCACCGCCGCCGCGATCACCTCGTCCACGTCCTGCGGCGTACCGTATGTACCGAGGAACCGCGCCGCGTCGATGACGAGCCGCGCGTACTCGCCGCCCAGAGCGAGCGCGCGCTTCATGTACGCGGCGCCTTCCGTCTCGCCCGCTCCCCTCGCCGCCGCTATTTTGGCGAGCGCGGTCAGCGCGAGCGCGTTCTCATTCGCTTCGACGGAGGCTTTGAACGCCGCCTCCGCCTCGTCGTACCCCTTCGCCTCCCAGAGGAGACATCCTTCTTCCAGCAGCGCGTACCACGACCGGTCGGGAGATCTCCGCAGCGCGTCGAGGATCGCGCCGCCGACCGCTCCCCCGGCGTAGTCGATGAAGTACCCCTCACGCAGAACGGAGGATTTATGGGGCAGACTGCCGGTTTCTTTGAGCACGAGGAAATCGTGCTCCGGCGTCCCCGCCTCGATGCTCTCCGGCGGGAAGTCCGCGAGACGGGAGAGCTTCTTTTCCATATACAACTCCGTCAGCGCGCCCCACCCGCTCCCGCGGGAATCGAGGACTTCCTTGCCCGCCGGATCGAAATACGCGTCCGCGCCGTTCACGAGCGCGAAGCGTCCCGCGCGCCGCAGTTCTTGTTCCGTATACGCGGCGGAGATCCGGTTGTCCTCGCTCAACAGCCGTTCGGGATCGCCGGAGAACGCGGAGTACCCCTCCGTCCACTCGAAGGACGATTTCGGCGGCATAGGGCGGTGCTCCGCCTGCGAATGGAGGAGTCCCGCCTGCATTTCGGCATAATACCGATCGTCGCGGGAGAGCCAGCGGTTCCACGTGCGTCCGCCCTGCGCCTTCGTACCCCAAACGAAGAGCTTGCGCCCGATGAGATTATCCGTCGAGAACTGGATGAAGCCCCGTCCGTCGCCGCCGACCGCGCCCTCGAATTTCGGGCTGTCCGCAGGGATCTGATAGAAATAGTCTTTCGCACAGGTGTACCGCGCGGGCCAATAGGCATCCTCCGGCAGGGACGTGCGGTGCGCCGCCCATCGCCCGTCATGTGTGCGGTCGTAGGTATAGTACTTCTCCGCGGGAACGAGGATGCGGGTGTCTTCGTGCTCCTCAACGGCCATGTTCGACCACCAGTACACGTAGGTCGGGGTGTCGTGCGGATTTTCCACCGTCACGCGGACGAGGAGCACGTCGTCGGCGAGTGCGGCGCGGATGACGAAAACGAGCCCGCGCTTGCGCTCGTACTCCCACATTTTGAGCGTCGTGCCCCCCGCTTTGTTTTCGTAATGCGCGGCGAACAGCGGCGAGGCGGTGTGCGCGTGATGCCCGATGATACCGCAGTTCCACTCCACGCCGCCGGAGAACCACGCGTTGCGCAAAGCGAGGTTCGCGGGCTGGAAGACGTTGTTGCGGAAAAGCAGCTCCCTCTCCTCCGTCTTCGAGCGGAGCGACCAGAGCCGCCCGCCGAGATCGACGGCGAACTCCGCCCGGAGATACTCGTTTTCGAGCACCGCCATCCGGAGCGAGGACGGCTTCAGATCGCGGTCGTACCCGTCCTGCATGGTATAGGGGAGCATGGTATGGACCTGCCCCTGATAGACCCACGCGCCCTCCTCCGGGGACATACCCTCGTCCACGACAGCGGGCAAGGGATTGTCCCCCGCAAAGCCGCGGATATCGGGGATCGCGTTCGGCGTACCGAGGTCGGCGCAGGGCATGGGGACGCGTTCAAGCTTGAATTCCATCGTATTCTCCTCCGTTTACGATCCGATTCGGTCCGTATCTCATCGGATATGACCGCTGTCCAAAAGAGCGTATTCATATACAGAACACCTCCCGCGGCGAATACCGCGGGAGGTCGACAGCAGTCTTCACTGCGTGGATTTCCAGACAAAGTTGAAATTGATCGACTGCTCCACCGTCGTGGGGCAAACGGAAACAAAGGTCTTGCCGCGGTTGATGCGGAGAGGATCCCCGTTCTGGTCGTAAAACCGGATCGGGGACTCGTGCGACGTTTTTTCCCACGTGATCGTTATGTAGGTACCGCACGTGGCGTAATAACCCTTACCCTCGCCGATCGTCCCGACGTCGATGCGGTTCTTAGGATCGCCGGTGATCGCGCCGGTCTGACAGAAGAGGATCATCACGTTCTCAAAGGAAAGCTGCTCGCCCGTAGCACCGTCGATGTGTTTCTCCCCGCCGAACTGATAGCGAAGATACTTTCCCGTGTTCCGGTCGTACACGAAATCCGTCGTCTGCGCGATGGAATACGGGATGCGGATATGCGACGCCGCCTGCTGATAAGAGAGCGTCGTTCCTTCCGCCGCGAAATCGAGCGGATAATTGAAGTCTTCGGTCAGCGCCGTGCGGTAATTCTTGCGGGCGACGCCCCAGACGATCTTCTCGCCGGTCGTCATCAGGCTGTGTTCGAGCCCCATCGTTGCGATGCGCTCCTGATTGCGGTAGAACATCTCGGCGACGACCCACATATTGACGCCGTCGAGATTGTTCACGCCGCGCGCCTGGATCGCGTCATAGGCATATTCGCTCCCGCCGGCATGGACGTAGATCGCGTCGTAGTCGGCGGCGAAATCGAGATAATAATCGCGGGAGGAGCGGACGCTCCCGATCTCCGGCAGCGCCGCGTAATCGAGCGCCAGCATCATCAGGCGCGTGTATCCGCCCTCGACGAGGCATTCATAGATCACGTCGGCTTTCGAGATCCCGATCTGCGGACAACTGACCCGGATATTGTTGATCATGATCGCAGCCGGACGCTGCTGTGAAAGGTCCTGCGTCGTCTTCAGCCCGGTCAGGGGATTGACGAACGGCGGGTTCTCGTTGATCGTCGGCGGATCCGTTTCCGGCGGGTCCGTTTCCGGAGGTTCTGTTTCGGGAGGCTCTGTTTCCGGAGGCTCGGTTTCGGGCGGTTCCGTTTCCGGCGGATCCGTTTCCGGCGGCTCGGTCTCTGGCGGATCCGTTTCAGGCGGATCGGTCTCCGGCGGCTGTGTCACGGGCGGATCGGTCTCCGTCCCGGCGTTCACCGGCTCCGTCCCGCCGCACGCGGCAAGGGCGAAGCAGAGCAGAAGCGCCAGAAGGAGCGCTCCCGCGCGGCAGGCAGTTTTCATGGTATCCTCCTCCTTATCCGAGAAGTCGTTCAAGCCAGACGAGACCGAGATCGAACGCTTCGGTAAGTCCGGATTTCATATCCTGCTTCACGATGCGTTCCTGCTCCGTGAGGGAGCGGTCCGTCTTTTTGATCTGTATGAGCACCTTGTCCGGCACGTCGTGTCCCTTCTGCTGCTTCAGCGTCATGATCGTCAGCTGCAGATAATACGGATCCTCCATGAAGCCGTAGCAGATCGTGTTGTCCTCCCGGACGAGCGGGCGACCCTTATACTCGAGATATTTCCCGTTGACCGATACTTCGTCAAGCGCTTTTTTCTCATCCATGGCGCATATTTCCTTTCCCGTACATCTTTGAAATAATTGTACACCAAACCGCCCGAAAAGTCAATACATTCCCGTACAATCAAATACGGTACGGCGCAGAACGGAAAAATCCCCGCGGCGCGCCGTCTTGCCGCGGGGGATCGTTTCCTTCTCGGCGCGGCTGACCGCACCGCCTTTACACGTTCCGCTCGATGATCTTCAGCCGCGAGGGGGAGATCCCCGTCTGCTCGTAGACGATCTCGCTGATCTGCGCGATCTCACTCGGGAGCAGCCCCGCGCTCTTGACGATCACGCTGGCGGCATCGCCGTTGACGACGGCGACGCACTGCTCGAAGCCCTTGGATAAAACGAGCGATTCGATATTCGCCTCCGCCTCGATGTCGCGCGCGATCTGAGCGATCTCTTCCATGGCGTCCGTCTTCATGGTGTCGACCGCCGTCGCGCTCTCAGCGACTGTCATGAGCACTTCCATCGCCTCGTCGCGTGCCTGGCGGCGGCTCAGCTGCATCGCTTCAAAGTAATTGTAGACCGGCGTCGACGCCGCGATCTGTTCCCCGTCCTCCTCGCTTTCCCCGCGCAGCGCGGATACGTCCACCGCGAGACCGGCGCGCCCGGCGCGTTCCTCCGCGCTCGTCAGTTTCCAGTTCAGGATCGCTCCGCCCACGAGGATCACCGCCGCCCCGGCGATCACGAGCCCGCGCCGCCCGAGCTTTTTCACCATCGCCAGCCCCTTATCCCGAATCGCCTGTATGTTCATATGCTCTCCTCCCGATCGTTTTGTTCCATGTGTATGCACGCCAATGGCGGCGTATGCACGCACGCGCTATTTTCCCGCGACGCGGATCCGCGAGGATGGGATTCCGAGCGCCGCGCTGAGCAGTTCCGTGATCGTCAGCCGGACGGCACTGTCGTCGCCGCCCGTGCAGATCACGGCGACGCCGCGGATCTGCGGGCTGATCTCCTGAAGGAGCAGCGGCGATTCCCGATCCCACGCTCCTCCGTCCGCATACACGTACTCGACTCCGCTCTCAAGCGTAAGCAGCACGTGCGCCTCCCGGACGCCGGAAAGTTCCTCGCACAGCGTCTCGATCCTTTCCTCCATCGTCCGTGTGTAAAATCGGACGGACACGTCCTGGACTTCAGCGTAAGATCCGCCGCGCGAAAGAAAACTTCCGCCTATCAATAACAGCAGTCCGGCGCACGCCGCCGCGGTACCGATCCGGAATCCCCGGCTATCCTTCCACAGACGCTTCCACATCGCCGTCATTCACTCCGTCCTCCTTTACCGTACAGGGACAGCCGAGCAGCGTCCCCGCGAATTCTTCAGCCGCATGCGGCAGCGCCGCATCGGGACTGCAGAGGATCTCCGCTCCGATCAGCGTGACGCTGCCGTCCTCACCGACCGTGCTGTGTACACTGACCCGCACTTCTTCCGCCGGGACCGAGAAGCGGGCGGCGATGAGCAGCGCCGCCCCGCGCTCGATCCGCCCGATACTGTCCCGCACGATCCACTCCTCGGTCTTTGCCGCCGCCTCGCGCGCCGTTTCCGTTTCCGGTACAAATACCTCGAAGGCGGAACGAATCTCTTCCGCCGACGGCAGTGCCCGCACCGCCGTCTCCGCGAGCGCCGCAAGCACGGAAAGCGAAACGAGCAGCGAGATCCCGCGGCGGTGCGCGTGATCCTCCCCTCCGGGTACCAGTACGCATACGAACGCGCCGACCAGCGCGATGACAGCCGCGTAAAACATCCTACGTTCCTCCCGACATGCCGCACAGAAGCGCAAGGACCAGGATCATGAGCATGGCGCCGAGCGCGCACAGCGCCAGCATGTACCCGACCGCCGTCCCGAATTCGCCGAGCATCTTCCCTTCCCGTTCACATCCGATCAGTTCCGCCGCTCCCTGTCCCAATCCGAGCACGGCGTGCGTCAGGATCAACCGAACGACGAGCGGCATGAGCGCGCACACGACCGCCGCCATGGAAAGCGTGCCGCAGGCGGTACGGATCACGCGAAGGCTCCCCGCCGTAGTCGTCAGCGTTTCCGAGAGCGCGCCTCCAATGAGCGGTATCAGATTGCCGAGCGCAAAGCGGACGGTGCGGATCGTCAGCGTGTCCGCGGAACGCGCCACGACGCTCTGCACACTGATGACGAATCCGAGAAGCAGCGCCAGCACAGCCAGCCCCCACGTGAAGACGCGGCGGACACAGCGCACGATCCCTTCCGCGTGCATCGACTGTGACACGCCGCAGACGATGCTCCACGCCAGAATCACCCGTACGACCGGCAGGAGGAGCCACGCGCTCACGTTCTGGAATATCGTATACAAAAGGGCGAGCGATCCGTTCAGAACGGCGCTGAAAGAGATCTGCCCGCCCGCCGCCGTAACGGCGCAGGCGAGCGGCGCCACACCGCCGCACAGCGAGGCGAGAAATGCGAGGAACTCCTGCGCCGACGTCAGGAGCGCGCCGAGCGCGTCCGTCACCTCCACGCACAGCGCCAGACCGGTACAGAGCGAAAACACGGACCCGAGGTCCGATGCGCCGAGCCCGTCCCGGAGGCGGTAAAAGAGCGCGGAGACGAGCAGTACCGCCAGAAGCTCGCACAAAAGCCTTGCGTCCTCGCTCCAGAAGGAGAAGACGGCATCCGCCGCCCGCTTCAGCCAATCGGAGAGCGACCATACGGAACCGAGCGACTGTGCCGCATCTTCCGGATCCTCGATCGACGCGCCGTCCGGCAGCCGCTCCGTCAGTACGCCGCGCCATTCGTCCCATTCGCTTCGGAAGTTGTCCTCATAGAACTCAGAATCCGCGTGACAGAGGCAGCAGCACACTGCCGCCGTCAGCACACAGAGCACGGCGGCGACCGCCCGCCTCATGTGAGCAGCTCCCGCACGACGGCGAGGATACGGTACGCCATAGGAAGGGAGAGCACGGCGATCTCTACGCGCGCCCAATATTCGATCTGTCCTCCGAGTCCGTTCTCGCCGACATCCCGGCAGGCTCCCGACGCGATGTGGGAAATGTATGCCACGCCGAGCGCCCGGAGCAGGACGCCGACCGTCTCCCCCGCACCGCTTTCCTCACAGTACGAAACAAAAGCGCTCAGCGGCTCGCGGATCCGGGCAATCCACCCGGCGGCAAGACATAGCGCCGCGCCCGCGGCGGCTGCCGCCGCGAGCTCTTTCTGCTGCGGCCGGAGCAGAAAGCACAGCAGCGCCGCAACGGCGCCGAGTACAGCCGCCTGCCAGAAGCTCACAGCCCGAACATCGCCCGAACGGCGGAGAAAAGATCGCGGATCTGTTCCAGCACGACGAGCAGTGCGAGCACAACGCCCGCGAGCGATACGAGCATCGCCTGATCCTCCCGCCCCGCCTTCCCCAAGATCTGGCAGGAGACCGCGACGAGGATCCCGATGGCGGCGAGCTTCAGGATGACTCCCGCTTCCATAGGCAGTCCTTTCTTTTCTATACAAAGACGATCATAACGGCAAAAGCGGCGAGCAGCGGCAAAGCGCCATACAGTCTTGCCCGCGCCGGATATGCCGCCTGTGCTTCGGCAAAGCACTGCGCCAGCCGCTCCTCGGTATAGGCACACAGCGCGAGCGTTTCCTCCCGGTATCCTCCGCCGACCTCGGCGGCAAAGGCGCGAAGCAGTTCTCCGTCGCCGCCCATACGCGCGGCAAGCGGTGCGGCTGCCTCGGCGACGGTGGCTGCTTTGGCGTGTCCGTCCGGGTCCGCGCTGCGCTCCGCCTCCCATTCCGCCAGGATCTCAGGCAAGGGGGCGGAGAAATACTCGATCTTTCGCCGCACGTGTCGGACAAGCGACAGCGCCCGTTCCATCGCGCGCACACGTTCACGCTCTCCCCGCCGCAGATACGCGCCGAGGCAGAGCGCACACACTGTCAGAAGGATCATTCCCGCCAGCTTCACGAGGCGCCCTCCTCAAAAAATACGGGTTCCGCCCGCACCGTTCCTTCCACACGGCGCAGTCCGACGAGAACGGAAAACACACGGGCGTCCCACAGCGTGCGAAGTGCAGGACGTTCCAGGAGATCCTCCCGTGATCCGGCGTGCGCCGTCGCCGCGACCGCAGTTCCGGCGGCGTGCGCATCGGCGATCGCCCGTGCGTCCGCTTCCCCCGCGATCTCGTCGCAGAGTAGGATATCCGGCGACATCGTCCGCACCGCCATGGCGATGCCGGCATCCCGCGGATAGCCGCAATAGTAATCGACGGAGGTGCCCGCCGGATCGCACAGCTCGAAACGCGTATCGATGACGGCGACGCGCAGCGGCGGCTCTTTCTCTCCGAGACGAAGCGCCAGCGCACGGAGCGCCGTCGTTTTCCCGACGCCGGGAGGAGACCAGATCAGGATACTGCGCAGCGACCCCTCGCCGAAAAGCAGCGGGAGGATCCCGTCAGCCGCCCGCGGCATCGTGCGCGGCACGCGGATGCAGAGCGAGGTGATCTCCTCCACCGCCGTGATGCGACCGTCCCGGCAGACGGCGCGGCCGCAGACGCCGACGCGGATCCCCTGCGCCGTGCAGAGATACCCCTCGCGGATCGTATCCGCGTGCGCGTACAGTGAACCGCCGCACAGACCGCGTACCGCCGCGTCCATCTCCTCGCCGCTCACCGTCACGCCGACGCGGTACGTCTTCCCGCCGGATACGATGATTGCCTGTCCGCCTCGGTACAGACGCACCTCCTCCGTTCCGCCGCCGCACAGGGCGGCGCACGCCAGAATCTGCGCGGCGAGCGGCGGCGGCAAGCAGGAGAGCGCCGCCTCCGTTCCCGTATCCCGTTCCGGACTCATGAGATCGCCTCCGTTTCTCAAGCTGTCCTATCCTATGCGGCACAGGACAAAAACAGAACAAAAAAAGAGCGCGAGCTTTCACTCGCGCTCCTGAGAGCGGAAATCAGTCGGCGTACACGCTGACCTGTCTTCTGCCGTTGGCGATATGCTCGAACTTGACCTTGCCGTCGATCAGAGCAAAGAGCGTATCATCCGAGCCGCGGCCGACGTTGACGCCGGGATGGATGTGCGTTCCTCTCTGACGGATGATGATATTGCCGGCGACGACGGACTGACCGTCCGCACGCTTCACGCCGAGACGCTTGGACTCGCTGTCGCGGCCGTTCTTCGTGGAACCAACGCCCTTCTTATGTGCAAAAAACTGCAAACCGATGCGAATCATGATCTTTTCCTCCGTTCAATAATTAGGTGACGGGATCGTCCCGGATCTCGATCTCAAGATAATCGTAGTACTCCTCCGTGAGGTCTGCGAGCTGGTAATAGTAGCCGCAGAACAGTCCCGCCAAAGCGTACTGCTTCTTTTCCTCAAGGCCGCCTCCGGGAAGCGCGCCCGGCGCACGCACGACGATCTCGGCATCCTCTTCATGGATGATATACTCCACGTCCGAAGCGTATCCGATCTCGATGGTGTTCAGTATCAGCATCGTCATCGCGGAGAGCGCCGCGCAGAGGACGTCGTCCCCGCTTTCGCCGTACCCCGTATGACCGTGCTCCTCGAACCCGTAGAAAACGCCGTCACGCCGATAAAAAATGATCTTCGTCATGCCGTGGCACCGTGGCTGGATCGGGTATCCGATCAGCCTTCGATCTTATCGATCTGGACCTTCGTGTACGGCTGTCTGTGGCCGTTCTTCTTCTTCTCGTTCTTCTTGGGCTTGTAGGTCATCACGTAGATCTTCTTGCCCTTGCCGTTCTTCACGACGTTGGCGGTGACCTTGGCACCGTCAAGGATCGGACTTCCGGTCCGGATCCCGTCTCCGTCAGACAGAGCGAGCACGCGGTCAAACGTGACCGTATCGCCTGCCTCCGCCTCCAGTTTCTCAACGAAGATCACGTCGCCTTCGTTGACCTTGTACTGCTTTCCGCCCGTTTCGATCACAGCAAACACGAAAAGCACCTCTCTTTCATATGACTCGCTAACGTCGGGCTGCCGTCAGATAGACGACGATTGTACGCCCGCATTATGCGGCACTATATAGTTTACCATACAAATCCATGCTTGTCAAGGGGATTTTTCATACTTTCAAAGGAAATTCCGCTAAATTCAGGAGCGTTCCCGTGCCGCCGCGAGGCGGGCGGCGGTCAGCGTGTTCTTGAGAAGCATTGCGATCGTCATCGGACCGACGCCGCCCGGGACCGGCGTGATCGCCGACGCCTTCGGCTCGACGGTATCGAAGTCCACGTCGCCGCACAGTTTCCCGTTCTCATCCCGGTTCATGCCGACGTCGATCACGACGGCGCCGTCACGCACCATGTCCCCGCGGATCAGTCGCACGCGTCCTACGGCGGCGACGAGGATATCTGCTCGGCGTGTGTGCGCGGCGAGATCGCGCGTGTGCGAATGGCAGAGCGTCACGGTGCCGTGCGCGTGAAGCAGCAGCATCGCCATCGGCTTGCCGACGATGTTGCTCCGCCCGACGACGACGCATTCCTTCCCTTCCGGATCGATCCCCTCATGACGAAGCAGCTCCATGACGCCCGCAGGCGTACAGGGCAGAAGGTCGAAGTGACCGGTCATGATCCGTCCGACGTTCTCCGGATGAAAGGCGTCCACGTCCTTCTGCGGCGGGATCGCGGCGATGACCGCTCCTTCCCGGATGTGCGCGGGGAGCGGAAGCTGCACGAGGATCCCGTGCACGCGCGGGTCGTCCGCGAGCCGGGCGATCCGCGAGACAAGCTCCGCCTCCGTCGTTTCCGCCGGGAGCGCGATGACCTCGGAGGCGAACCCGACCTCCTCGCACGCGCGCTTCTTGTTGCGTACGTACACCTGCGAGGCGGGATCTTCTCCGACGATGATAACGCTCAGGCCGGGCGCGTATCCGTTCTCCGCCGTGAACGACGCCGTTTCCTGCGCGATGCGCGCGCGGATCTCCCCCGCGATCTTCTTTCCGTCAATCAATTTTGCCATCGTCCTGCTTTTCCTCCTGCGCTTCTTCCTTTTTCTCCGTCGGGTCGACGTTCTCCGCCGTCTCCCCGTCCGCGCTGCGCGTCTCCTCCGCATCGGAGTCCGCGCCGTGCGAGAAGCCGGAGAAAGCGGCGGTGTACTCGCCGCCGTCCTCTTTTTTCTTTGCCGCCTTGCGTAGATTCACGATCGTGAGCACGACGCCGAGCACGAAGGTCACGAAGCCTACGAACTGCGAGACGCGCATATTGCCGATATACAGGCTGTCGGTGCGGAGCTGTTCGATGAACATTCGCCCGAAGCCATACCACGCCATATAGAAAAGAAACATCTGCCCGTGGAATTTCTTCTTTTTGTAGAAGATCGTAATAAGGATGAGCCCGATCAGATTCCACAAGGATTCATAAAGGAAGGTCGGATGGACGTAGGATTCAGAGAAAAAGGTCTGTCCGCCGTCCGCGGATTGAAGGATGCCCATCCGCCACGGAAGCGTCGTTTCCGAGCCGTACGCCTCTACGTTGACGAAATTTCCCCAACGCCCGATGATCTGCCCGATCAGTACGGCGGGACCGGCGATGTCGGCGATCACGGCGAAGCGGATGCGTTTTTTTCGCGCGACGACGATCGCGGCGATAAATCCGAAGATGATGCCGCCGTAGATGGCGAGACCGCCCTCCCAGACCGCGATGACGTTGTACAGCGTCCGACCCAGATTGCTCCAGAAAGTACCATCCGTAACGAGATACCGGTCGAACTCCATGGCAACGTAGTACAACCGCGCGCCGATGACCCCGGCGATGATGAGCGCCAGAGCAAGATCGAGAATATCGTCGCTCTTGACGCGCTCGTACTTCGCGTGATACAGCGCGTAGAGCACGGAGAGGATCATGCCGCAGGTGATGAGGATACCGTACCAGTTGACGCTGAACGGGCCGACGGTGAACGCGACGCGCTCCATGTGGAACGGATCGATCCCGAGGCCGGGAAAGGATACGTATGTCATAGGGATTCCTCCTTTTTGTTATCGTTATATTACCGCATATTACCGCAGATCGATCGGCTGCGACCACGTCTCGTACCCCTCGGCGTCCACGCAGACCGCGCGGAGATACGGGATCCGCTTCCCTGCGATATCGAACTCGGCGTGCGTGAGGAGTTCTCCGGCGTCCTCCCTGTGATAATGTCCGAAATCCCGTCCGTCGGAGAAAAGATAGATCGTCCGGCACGGGGAGCAGCGGAAATACGCTTTGCCGTCCTCGATATAGAAATCAAAGATCTGCGGTCCCCGGGAGGCGTAAAAGCTCCCGTCGAGCAGCGCCTCGGTGATCGCGGCGCGCGTGAGCTCCTTTGCCTTCACGACGATCCAGCCTTTGAAGAAATCGCGGATCGGAAGATGCGCGTCGTCGCTGGCGATACACCGGGGGAGCGTCCCCTCCGGCGTACGGTAATTGAGAAAGAGAAGATTGTCGTAAAAGCTTTCGGACAGTCCGCATTTGAGGATCGTCTCACAGCCGGAATTGAAGATCTCGATCCCCTCCAGCCCCCGCACCCGGGAAACGTCGCGGTGATCCAGTTTGCATCCGTTCGGATGGGCGAAGAACACCATGTTCCCGCGCGCTGTGAACCAATCGACGAACTCCTGCGCATCGTCCTGCGTCCACATGTCCCGGGGGGAAGCGCTGTCCGTGACAGAGCGTATTCTTCCCTTCCATCCCGATGCAGACGAGATGATCGACGCGGAAGTCGGAATAATACCGGTCGACCTCCGTCCCGGGGATCGTGATGAAGTCCTCGGTGCAGAGCCCGTCGTGACAGCCGTACACGTTGTGATCCGTTATGGCTGGGAAAGAATACCCTTCCCGCCGATATATCTCGCAGAGCTCCTAGGGAGAATGCTTCCCGTCGGAAATCGTGGAGTGAGAGTGCAGGTTTCCCTTATAAAAGGTCCCTTCACGATACAGCGTCGAGATCCGCATGAGTCTGTCCCTCCTTCACGAATTCTTTTCTATCTGCGGGGCGGCGCGACGACGCCCATCACCGCCGCTTCCTCACGGAACACGGTTCCAAGCGCTTCGTCGAGTTCTTCCCGCGTGACGGACAGAACGGCGCGCGGCTCGTCGAACATTTCCTCGCCGTCGAGAACGAAATCCGCGAGCGTCTGCGCCGTCTCGACCGTGTCCTCAAATGAGCGGACGCTCGCGGCGTAGACGGCGCGGCGGCAACGCTCGAAGGCGTCGGGCGGAATGCCGGTCTTCTTCAGGCGCCCGACGTGCTCCATGAGACGCGTATACACCGCTTCCGGATCGTCGGACTCGCCCGTGATCTCGTTGTAGGAATACTCGGAGCAGTGCGAAAATCCGTAGGAAAGCTGCGGACCGATCAGCCCCTCCTCGTACAGCGCGGTACGCAGCGGGGAGGAGGAAGAGAGCAGCACGGCGTTCAGGATATCGTAAACGCACTGCCGACGCAGCCGGACGGCAGGATCAGGACTGATATGCCGATCCTTCAAGGCGATGGTGAACAGCGGCTGTGCGACTTCCATTTCCCGATAGAACCGCCGCGCGGCGACCGTCTCCGGCTCCGCCGGGCGGATGCGCTCCGCCGTGAAAGGCGGCGCAGGGGCAAGACACCGATCCGCAGTGCGGACGATCGCCGAGGGCGATACGTCCCCGCAGACGAAAAGCGTCATGTTGCGGAGATTGTAGAACGTATCAAAGCAGGCACGAAGCTGCTCCGGTCCGATCTGCGCGACGGAATCGACCGTCCCAGCCACGGGAATGCGCAGCGGATGCTCATGGTACAGCGCGCGCATCGTACCGGCATACAGCGCCTGCCATGGGTCGTCTTCCTCCATGCGGATCTCCTCCGCGATGATCTCCCGCTCCCGCGCGACGGATCCTTCCGAAAAATGCGGCTCACGTACCATCCGCAAAAGGATCCCCAGCGCCCGATATACGTGCTCCGTCGCCGTAAAACAGTATTCCGTATACGTCGAGGAGGTAAACGCGTTGGCGTCCGCGCCGAGCGCGGCAAAATCCTCGAAGGCATCGCCGCCGTCTTCGTTTTCGAACATTTTGTGTTCAAGAAAATGGGCGGTCCCGTCCGGAACGACGACGGTCGGAGCACCGGGGCACGGGCGAAACGCGCGGTCCCCCGCGCCATACTCGACGGTGAGGAGCACGTGCGCCGCGGAATGCTTTTTCGGATAGACGTAGATCTCAAGACCGCTCTCATGCGATACGTGCACGTACGCCTCGCCGGGGAACGCGCTGCGATGCCGCTCGTATTTATGCTTCTTCGTCATCGCCGCCTGCCTTTCCCGCCTCCGTACCGGACAAAAAATACACGGTATCCGCCGTGACGCGGCGCGCCGCCTCAGCCACCTCGCCGCGGGTCACCGCCATGACGCGCTCGATCTCCTCCTCCACGGTCGTCTCCTGCCCCGCTAGACGGCGGCCAAGATGCCACGATTCGATGGAATCCGGACCATCGGAAAGAGAACGGAGCGCCGAACGGATCGAGCGCCGCGCGGCGTCGAGCTCCGATACCGTGATCCTTCCCTCCCGGATCTCGTCGAGCTGATGAAGGATCGCCTCCTCCGCGGCACGGCGTTTGCCGTCCGCGATCCCGCAGTGCACGAACATCACGCCCTTGAGCCAGTCCGCCGCGGACGAGCAGTCGTAACAGAGGCCGAGCTTTTCGCGGACGTTCATGAAGAGTTTGGAAGTCGGCGAAGCGCCGTATATCTCGTTGAGCATGAGCAGCAGCGGCCGGCAGCCGTCCGCCTCCGTTAAGCCGAGGCGGAAGCCGACGGAGAGCCGTCCCTGCCGGACGTCCATTTTATCCGTCACGTGCCGCACGCGCGGCGCGCTCCGTATGACCTCCGTCTTCGGAAACGGATTTTCCGTGCGGGGCCAGGCGCCGAACGCATCGGCAAACAGGCGCGCGGTGCGGTCCGCGTCGCCGCGCCCGATGCAGAAGATCTCGCACGGAGCGTCCGTCAGCACGCGGCGGTGGACTTTCGTCAGCGCGGCGGGATCCGCCGCGGCGGCGTCCTCCTCGCGTCCGAGCGTCGAGGCGCCGTACGCTTCTCTTTGACACATGACGCGGCGGCACCGCATGGCGGCGTAGACGGATTTGTCGTTGATCCGGGAACGGATCGCGTCCGTGAGCGTCTTCTTCTCGCTTTCCGTATAGTCCTCTCGAAAGACGCCGTTCTCCGTAAGCGGCGAAAACCACAGATCCCGCATGACGGCGAGCGTCTCGCCGAAGATGTCCTCCCCTGCCGGAGCAACGGAACCGTCGAGCATCCATGCCGACTGCGTCAGGAGTTGGATCTCGCCGCGCCGCCCGGAAGCGGAGGCGGCGAGACGCGCGTCGTAGAGCATCTGCAGCCGCTCGGTCAGCGCCGCGAGCGTCGGATACGGCGCGCAGCCGCGCCGAAGCACATAAGGAAGCAGCGAATGGAGCGCCGCGTCCCTCTCCCGCAGCGGCAGAAGAAAGCGGAGAGAAACGTAATCCGAATGGAACCGATCCGTCGCCATACGGTTCAGATATACGCCGGGGGCGATGCGGATCCGTTCCATACAGCGTTTCTCCTTCCGATGCGGTCGATACGTATATTGTAATACAAACCGCGCCGTAAATCAAGGAATTTGCGTAATTTCGTCCGGAAATGAAAACCGCCCCCGCCGATTGGGGGCGGGGGCACGGGATTCAAAGCAGCGTCACGCCGCGCCGCGCGCATTCGCGCAGCATCTCCTCCGGCCAGACGGAGGACTGCACCTCGCCGATGTGCGCCTTGCGCAGAAAGAACATGCACATGCGGGACTGACCGATCCCGCCGCCGATAGTATACGGCAGTTCGCCCGCAAGCAGCGCGCGGTGAAACGGCAGCGACGCCCGTTCGGGGCATCCGGCGAGCGCGAGCTGACGGCGCATCGCGTCCTCGTCCACGCGGATCCCCATGGAGGACAACTCGAACGCCATATCGAGCACCGGGTAGTATACGAGGATATCGCCGTTCAGCGACCAATCGTCGTAGTCCGGTGCGCGTCCGTCGTGCGGGACGCCGGAACGGAGCTTTCCGCCGATCTGCGAAACGAACACGGCGCCCTTCTCCCGCGCGATGCGGTTCTCGCGTTCCTTCGGGGAAAGCGCGGGATACGTGTCTTCGAGCTCCTGCGAGGAAATGAAGAAGATCTCCTCGGGGAGCTGACGCCCGATGAACTCGTAATCCGTCGTGATATACCGCTCCGTATGACGAAGCACGCGGTAGATGGCGCGGACGGTGCGGTGCAGCGTCTCCTCTGTCCGATCCTCGCGGGCGATGACCTTCTCCCAGTCCCACTGATCGACGAAGAGCGAATGGATGCTGTCCGGGATCTCGTCCCGGCGGATCGCGTTCATATCGGTGTACAATCCCTCGTCGCGCTGAAAGCCGTAGCGCGCCAGCGCCATACGCTTCCACTTGGCGAGAGAATGGACGATCTCCATTTTCCCGCCGTCCGGAAGGTCGAAAGCGACCGGACGCTCCACACCGTTCAGATTGTCGTTGAGACCGCTTGCGGCGTCGACGAACAACGGCGCGGACACGCGCGTCAGATTCAGCTCGATCGCAAGATCGTGCTCAAAAAAATCCTTGATCTTCTTTATGGCGATCTGCGTCTGACGAAGATCGAGGATGGATCGGTATCCGTCGGGGATCACGGGAGTTGCCATATGCGGCTCCTTTCTTTACCGAGAAAGCGATTATCGGTGGAACAGTTTTTTCGTCTGATATTTCGGCTCGCAGGTAAGATTCATGCCGAGTTTGGAGAAGACCGTCTCGTCCACGCGGGACAAAATCACGCTCGAATGCGCCTCGCAGTAGCGAAGCGCGGAAAGCGCGTCGACGGCGCGGGCGGCGTTCGGATCCGTCGTCGCGCAGATCGACAGCGCGATCAGGATCTCGTCCATATGCAGCCGGGGATTGTGGTTGCCGAGGTGCTGTACCTTCATCTGAGAGATCGGCTCGATGACGGCGGGAGAGATGAGGTGGATCCCGTCGTCGATCCCCGCGAGCACCTTCAGCGCGTTGAGCAGCGCGGCGGAAGAAGCGCCGAGGAGCGAGGAGGTCTTTCCGGTCACCACACGGCCGTCCGGAAGCTCGATGGCGGCGCCGGGCTCGCCCGTCCTGTCGGCGACCGAGAGCGCCGCGGCGACGACCGGACGCTCATCCGTTTTGATGCCGAGGCTGTTCATGAGCAGCTCCATGCGGTAGCTGACGCTCACGTCGAAATTTCCCTGCCTTACGGCGCACGCCGTCATGTAATAGCGGCGGATGATCTCCTGCCGCGCCGCCTCGCAGACGGCGTCGTCGTCGAAGATGCAGAAGCCCGCCATATTGACGCCCATGTCCGTCGGGCTGCGGTACGGCGATTCGCTGTAGATCTGCCGGAAGATCGCGTTGAGAACGGGAAAGATCTCGATGTCGCGGTTGTAGTTGACCGTCGTCTTCCCGTACGCCTCAAGGTGGAACGGGTCGATCATGTTCACGTCGTTCAGATCGGCGGTCGCCGCCTCGTAGGCGACGTTCACCGGATGCTTGAGCGGCAGGTTCCATATCGGGAACGTCTCGAACTTCGCGTAGCCCGCGCGGATGCCGCGCAGATTCTCGTGATAGAGCTGGGAGAGGCACGTCGCCATCTTCCCGCTGCCCGGACCGGGCGCGGTGATGACGACGAGCGAACGGCTCGTCTCGATGTACTCGTTCTTCCCGAAGCCGTTTTCGCTGACGATCAGCGATACATTGGAGGGATACTCCGGGATCGTATAGTGACGGTAGGTCTTGACGCCGAGAGAATTCAGCCGCTTCTCAAACGCCTCCGCCGTGTGCTGCGCGCCCCAGCGCGTGATGACGACGGAACCGACGTAGAGCCCGATGCCGCGGAAGGCGTCGATGAGTCGGAGCACGTCGAGGTCGTAGGTGATCCCGATATCGCCGCGCACCTTGTTCTTTTCAATGTCGTCCGCGCTGATGACGATGACGATCTCCGCCTGATCGCGCAGCTCCATGAGCATCCGGATCTTGCTGTCCGGCGCGAAACCCGGCAGCACGCGGGAGGCATGATAGTCGTCGAAAAGCTTGCCGCCGAATTCAAGATACAGCTTGCCGCCGAAGGAGGCGATCCGATCTCGGATGCACTGGGACTGCATTTTCAGGTACTTTTCGTTGTCGAAACCGATCTTCCGCATACACTGTCACCGTCCGAAACGTATTGTAAAAAAAGAAAAACACCGCAGGCGGTGTCCGCAACGCTTCTTGCGAGCACGGTACAGTATACCATATTCCGACGCAAATTGCAAGACGGTACGGCATAATTCTTTCGGATTTTCGCGCGGTTTCGGCAAATCGGCCTCTTTCCCCTTGACGGCGGCGCAGAGAATCGGTATAATTGGGGGAAGAATATGAAAAAGAAAAGCCGAAAGGAAGGAGATATCGCGCGCATGAAGGGACGGATGCTCATTGCCTGCGTATTGGCGGCGATCCTCTGTCTGCCCTCCGCGGGCACGGGACGGGAGAAGCCGTATCTCGCCGCCTTCGGCGACTCGATCACGACGGGATTCACCCTGCCCGGCGGACGGTACGACTGCGCGAGCTGGCTGAATCTGACGGCGGAGACGCTCGGGCTCGGGGAGGATGATTACGTGAACTTCGCGGAGAACGGCGCGCGCGCCGCCGACGTTCTCGCGCAGATCCGCGCGCACACGGACGAGGTACGCCGCGCGAGGATCCTCGTGTTCGACGTCGGCTACAACGATATTCTGGGCACTCTGTACGACACGATGGCAAACGCACTCGGCGAGTACGCCGCGGCACGCCTGCCCGAAACGTGGGAAGCCCTGACGGAACAAGAAAAAGAAACGCTGTGCTCGCGTCTCACGGCAGCGGCACAGACGGAAACGTTCCGGGCGATCCTTGCAGCGTTCCGCGACGGCGTCAAAGAGATCCTCGGCGCGCTGCGGGAAGCGAACCCGGACGCGCGGATCTATATGCAGTCGATCTACAATCCCTTCGCGGCGTGGGATGCGCTGCGGGCATATTCGGACGCCGTCGTCGGCAGCGTCAATCGGATCCTGTGCGAGGAGGCGGAGGAGGCAGGATGCAGATTCCTCGACGTGTTCGCCGCGTTCCGCGATCACGAAAAGCTATACACGAATATGGAGCATTATGACATCCATCCGAGCGAGGCGGGACACGCCGCCATCGGCGCGCTCTTTCTCGACGCGCTGCGTGCGGACGGATATCTCGCCGACCGGGACGGCAGTAACGACGATGCGTCGTTGACGGAGTCGTCTTCCGCCGCGCCGATCGAAACGCGACAGCCGGATACACAGGAAAACGCAAGCACCGCGCCCGGCGGACAGCTTCTTCTTCTCGCCGCCGTCGGCGCGGCGGCCGCCGCCGCAGCGGTCCTTTACCGTCGCCGAAGGCGCCCGTAAAGCACTCCCGGTCCGCGGCGGAGTTTCCGTTATTTACGGACGCGGGCAGAACGCCGCCTCGGCGGCGCGGCGCACGTGGTCGAGCAGCGCCCTCATATCCGGCGCGCGGTATGCCGCCGTCCCGACGACAAAGACGTTCGCTCCCGCCCCTGCGGTGCGGGCGGCGTTTTCCGCGTTGATCCCGCCGTCGACCTGTATGTCGACCGGACGGCCGAGACGGTTTGCCGCGCGGCGGACGGCGGCGATCTTCGGCAGCATGTCCGCCATGAATTTCTGTCCTCCGAACCCTGGCTCCACCGTCATCACGAGCACCATGTCCGCGTGCGGCAGAAGCGCCGTCACGCTCTCCGCCGATATCTTCGGCCGCAGGGAAACGGACGGGATCATCCCCGCGGCGCGGATAGCGTCGAGGACGCCGATCATCTCCGCCTCCGTCAGACCGATATCGTTGTGGACGGTCACGATCGCGGCACCCGCCGTCTTCAGCGCCTCGATATATTTCTGCGGCGCGCAGGTCATCATGTGTACGTCGAGCGGGAGTGCGGAAACGGTGCCGACGGCGCGGATGATATCGAAGCCGAAGCTGATGTTCGGCACGAACACGCCGTCCATGACGTCACAGTGGAGAAGCTCCGCCCCGGCCGCTTCCGTGCGGCGCACCTCCTCTTCGAGGTGCAGAAAATCACAGGCGAGAAGCGAGGGGGAAATACGGATCTGCATGGTATCGTCCTTTCTGCACGCACCGGACGCCGTGTCATTTCCGGTGCGCCGTCATAGAATAATAGAGGCTGAAAATCCGACGCTGCGGGCGGCGCTCAGACGCTGAAAAACCAAGGACGTGAACCGCACCGCGCCGCACGGGCCGATTCATATACGGGAAGATGCTCCGTGACCGCGGAGCATCTTCTGTTTACTCCGATATCAGAGGATTCGCGTTCATTCTTCGAGAAGGCAGACGGCGTGCGCCGCGAGTCCCGTCAGCGTTCCCGTGAAGCCCATATGCTCCTCCGTCGTCGCCTTGACGTTGACGCGGGAGGGATCGACCTCGCAGGCGGCGGCTATGCGCCGACGCATTTCTCCGATGTACGCCGCCATCCGCGGCGCCTGAGCTACGACGGTACAATCTATATATTCGACAAAAAAGCCGGCGTCGCGCACGCGGCGCGCCGCGTCGGAGAGGAGCGCCATGCTGTCCGCGCCCTCGTACGCCGGGTCCGTATCGGGATACGCGGCGCCGATATCGCGCATGCCCGCCGCGCCGAAGAGCGCGTCGATGACCGCGTGGGCAAGCGTATCCCCGTCGGAGTGCGCGTCGATGCGCAGATCCGTCGGGATCCGCACGCCGCCGAGGACAAAGGGACGCTGCGTCCCGAAGCGGTGCGCGTCGTATCCGTGTCCGATCCTCATTTCTTCTCCTCCTTCTCCGCCGCGAGCACGCGGGCAACGGCGTCCGGCGGATCCCCGGCGGCGCGCCGCGCTTCTTCTTCTGCCGCCTCGGCGCGGCGGCGCAGGATCGTCTCGGCGACGTACGCGTCGTCCGGGACAGTCAGCTTCATGTTCCGTGAGCCGCAGTCCACAAGGTGCACCTTGAAACCGAGGCGCTCGACGAGCGCGCTGTCGTCCGTCGCACGGACGTGATCCCGCTCCGCCATATACACGGCGGCGCGATACATATCGGCAAGGAAGACCTGCGGCGTCTTCGCCAGCCATATCTCTTTCCGTTCGAGCGACTCGGCGACGTCGCCGGAGGGATCCGCACGCTTCACGGAATCGACGGACGGCTCCGCCGCCACGGCGGCGCCGCAGCGGTACGCACAGCGCACGGTATCGTTAATGATCTTCTCCGTGACGAGGCATCGTGCGCCGTCGTGGATCGCGATGTATTCCGCGCCGTCCGAGATCGCGTCGGAACCGATGCGGGCGGACGCCTGCCGATCCTCGCCGCCGACGACAATCTTCGTCACCTTGCCGAGGCCGTACTCTTCTCTGTATTCCTCGCAGCGGCGGACGTCCTCCGGGCGCGTCACGATGACGATCTCGGAGATACACTCGGACGCCTCGAACGCGCGCAGCGTATGCACGAGCGCCGGAACGGAGAGGAGCGGCACGAACTGCTTCCTGCCCTGCTCCACCCCGAAGCGTTCCCCGGAACCGGCAGCCAGGATCACCGCCGAGGTGGGGTGGCGCCGAGGATCCTCAGCGGAAAAAGTGCGGAGCAGTTCCGCCGTCATTTCCAGAAGACTCATCATCGTTTTCCGCCTTTCCTTGTCATGGACGCGGGACGCCGCGTCCGCATGGGTGTATTATAGCATATTCCGGGCGGAAATGAAACGGTTTTGCGTCATTTTTCCGTCCCGCGGCAAAAAAATCCCCCAAACCCTTGCGCTTTTCTGTACGACGTGGTATCATAATAGCACATAGCATCGTATTTATCAGCCGCCGGAGGTATCTCATGAAAGACCTGCTTTCGTATTTCTATGACATCAGCCGCATCCCACGCGCGTCCTACAAAGAAGAAAAGATCGCGCGGTACCTGACGGACTTTGCCGCCGCCCGTTCCCTTGAAGCATATACCGACGAGGCGCACAACGTCCTCATCCGCAAGCCCGCATCTCCCGGCTATGAAACGGCGCCCGCCGTACTTCTCCAGGGACACACGGACATGGTATGCGAGAAGACCTTTGACACCGTGCACGATTTCGACACGGAAGGGATCCGAATCCTGCGCGACGGGGATTTTCTGCACGCGGACGGAACGACGCTCGGCGCGGACGACGGCTATGCCGTCGCCGTCATGCTTGCGATCCTCGACGACGGCACGCTGCCCCATCCGCCGCTCGAATGCCTCTTCACGTCAAGCGAGGAGGTCGGGCTCGACGGGATGCGCGCGGTCGATCCCGCGTGGATCCGCGCACGGCGGATGATCAACCTCGATTCCTGCAAGGAAACGTGCGCGACGGCGTCCTGCGCCGGCGGCATACGGACGTATTTCCACCGCGAGGGAACGCCGCACATCGCCGCCGGAACGGCGGTCACCGTGCGGATCACCGGGCTCATGGGCGGTCACTCCGGAGAGGAGATCCATCGCGGACGCGGCAATGCGCTCAAGATCGCGGCGCGCCTGTGGGAAGCCGCGCTGCCGTGCGGCGTGCGGCTGATATCCCTCGTAGGCGGGACGAAAGACAACGCGATCCCGCGTGAGGCGGAACTTCGGCTCCTGACAGACGACGCGGACGCGGCATGCGCCGCTCTTCGCGCGGCGGCAGATACGGTCTGCGCAGAACTGAGCGACGACGATCGCGCAATGAAGGCTGACGTCGGTTCCGCTCCGTACTCCGGACCCGTCTTCTCCGACGCGGATACCGACGCGCTGCGGACGCTGCTCCGCATCCTTCCCTGCGGGCCGCTCGGCATGAGCTTCCATCTGCCCGGCGTCGTCGAGACCTCCTCGAACACCGCCGTCGTGCAGGCGGAAGGCGGGATCGCGGACGTCACGATCTCCTCCCGCTCGCTCACGGAAAGCCGGCTGGACGATCTCGTCTCCCTTCTCGAGACGGAAGCGGCGCTCTGCGGCTTTACCGTGCGGCACATGCACCGCTATCCGGGCTGGCAGTTCAAAACGGATTCGGAGCTCCAGCGGATCTACCGGATCGCATCCGAGGAGATTCTCGGCCGTCCGGGCGACATCATCGGCATCCACGCCGGTCTCGAATGCGGGCTGATGGATGAGAAGATCCCCGATATGGATATGCTCTCCATCGGACCGGACATATACGATCTGCACACGCCGAAGGAACGGCTCTCCGTTTCCTCCGCCGAGCGCGTATACCGCATCGTATTGCGGATGCTCGCGCTGTCGCGCTGAGCTGCGGCTCCATAGACAGATACCGGTCGACCGGGCGTCCCGCCCCGGTCGACCGGTATACTTTTTGTTTTACCGCAAAACGGGAGGATCAGTAACCGTTCACGGTGCGCTTCGTGCCGCGCTGGTAATCGCGGTGCAGCGTGAGCTCGCCGTTGTCCATCTTGAAGATCCGGTCGGCGTGGTCTGCGATGGAAAGATCGTGCGTCACCATGACGAGCGTCTGACCCATGACGCGCTTCGTTTCAAGCAGGAGCTTCAGCACCTCGTCGGCGTTCGCACGGTCGAGGTTGCCGGTCGGCTCGTCCGCAAAGACGATGTCCGGCATATTGATGAGCGCGCGGGCGATGGCGACGCGCTGCTGCTGACCGCCGGACAGCTCGCTCGGCAGGTGATGGAGACGTTCCGTGAGCTGAAGCGTTTCCACGAGTTTGCGCAGATTCTCCTGATAACTCATGTCCGGCTTGTTGCACATGACGGTCGGGATGAGGATGTTTTCGAGCGCCGTGAACTGCGGGATGAGATTATGACGCTGGAAAATAAACCCCATGTTCTCCCCGCGGAAGCGTCCGAGTTCATCGGAAGACATTTTCGTGATGTCGTTGCCGCGGATCTTGACGTGACCGGCGTCCGCGCGCAAAAGGCCCGCGCAGATGTGCAGAAACGTGGATTTTCCGGAACCGGAGGTACCGATGATCGCCACGAATTCGCCCGGCTCGACGCGGATGCTGGCGCGGTTGACGGCGGTTACGACGGTATCGTACTGCTTGTACTGCTTTATGACGCTCTCCGTTTGCAGCATGTATTCAACTTCTGGCATGTTCGTATATCCTTTTCTTGAAATTCAGATGGAACCGGAAAGGATAGGGGGGTCAGTGTCCCTCGTCCCCCTCGCCCGCACCGCCGTTCTCCAGCGTGAAGCGGGACTTCATGTAACTGCGGAACGGCAGATACGCGGAGAAGAATCCGCAGCCCACCGACATGACGACGCTCGTAACGATCGCATACCACGGCATGTAGAAATCGTAGCGGACGTTCGCGTGGGTGAAATAAGGCTCGACCACGTTGAAAACGTAGAAGAGCAGATAGCTCCCGAGATAACTGAGCAGGATCGCAACGATGAGGGAAAGGAACGCCATAACGAGACCGCCCTGCACGTAGATGCGGCGGATATCCTTCGCCTGCGCGCCCATCGCCTGGAGGATGTTGAACTCTCTCTCACGCTTGAAGTAATAGAGCGTCTGCGTGAAGAACCAGATCAGCGGAGAGATGAAGAGGATCAGGATCGCGATGCATACGTAGAACTCATTGTAGTGCTTATCGGAAGAGATGCTGTCGAGGCTGAGCTGATGCGTGTTCAGCACGTACGTGTCGCCGTAGATCCGCCCCCAGTTGCGGATCTGCCCGTCCAGCGTGCCGACTTCTTCCGGCGTCAGCTCCTGATCCACGTAAATATTCAGCGCGGTGATCTCCAGCGGATCTTTCGTGACCGTCTCGTATCCCTCGGGGCTGAAATAGATCGGCATGCTGCCGGAGGGAACGTTGTGGAGCACGGCGCCGACGGTGAAGGTATGATATTCGAAGCGGAAGCATTCGATCTGCGCGGCGAGCAGATTGCGTCCGGAGAGATTGCCGTCGATCGCGCGGATCTGCCCGACCCGCACGGCGACCTCGATCGTGTCGCCGACCTCGAAGCGGAAGGTGGAAATATTGGAGATCGCGTCGCCGATGACGACGGTGTCAGACTGCGCGAAGAGAGAGCGGAGATCGCCCGTGCACTCGTACTTTTCAAGCGTGACAAGCTGTTCTTCCGTGATGCCGGTATACACGACGTCATTCGTCACGCGCGCGTTCTCGACCGGGTACGTTTCGCTCTGGAAGACCATCACGTTCCGCAGCGGCAGCACGTTGTCACGGTCCGTGATCATGTGGGAGGCAAGATCGATCGCCTCCGTCTTGTTGTCGGACGCCGCGACCTCGGTGATGCCGGAGAGCGCGTACAGTTCCTCGCTCATCTCCTCGTCATACGGATAGTCGGTACGGGAGAGATCGACGGTGAACTGCGGACGCGGATATTCGAGATTGGTCTTGTAGATATCGGCGTAATACAGACCCATGATGAAAAGCGCGCAGAAGACGATCGCCGTCGTCAGAAGCTGGACGCTGTACTTTCGGAACCGCCACAGCGAATAAAACTCGTACTGCGTCGGAAAACTCTTGTTCAGGAGGTTGATCGAACGGATCGGAGAGGTGACGTAGTTGGAGTTGTCCTCCGTGATGATGAGCGACATCGGCTGACGGATGGACATGATCCGCATCGGCATCCACACGGACGCAAGGACTACGATGAGATTGAAGAGCGCGACGAACAAGATCGAGAGGAAGGAAAAGCGGAACGGAATCCCGGACGGACGGTATACGAAATACACGACGACCGTCGAGGCGATCACGGCGGGGATCAGCGTCACGATGGAGATCACGAACAACTCCCAGAACGCCGTACCGAAGAGCTTCTTGAAGTCGGCGCCGAAGGTCATGTAAACGCCGTACGTGAATTTATACTGGTTGACGCGGATCTTGTACAGCATCGTGAGCAGGAATATGGAGACGGCGAGAAGCACGGCGGAGATCACAATAAAGGTGACCCGGTTCGCGCGCTCGTTGTCCTCGAAGCGGAGCAGCGGCGTACGGCTGATGGAAAAGCTCTCCCCTTCCCGTCCGAGCGCCTTCAGCGTCGGAAGGAACTTTTCCTCAAAGCGCTTCTCGTTCACCTTCTTGTCGCCGTTGAACAAGAGATACATATCATAGCGCATGCGGTTCGTCATATAGTTGAGGTGCTCGTCCACGCGTATGATCTTGTAGATCACGTCGTTTTTGAAGACAGCCTCCGACTCCGCAACGAGTGAATTGACCTGGTCGAGGTTCAGCTCGCGCAGCACCATATGATAATCGTACTCTTCCATGACGTGCTCGTAATCGACCTGATTGTTGTTCGCGTTGGAGACCGCGATCAGGCCGTAAAACATCTGAATGATGAAGAGCGCGGCAAAAAAGCACACGTACTGCCGGAAATTGAAAAACACGCTTTTCCACGCGATGGAAAGACTGCGCGTCAGGTATTCCCACAAACGTCCCAAATCGTCCCGGCCGCCGCCGATAAGGCTGCGGCGTCCTCCCTTCGATACCGTACTGTACCGGCGCGGCGCGCGCACGGCGTAAAGACACACATTAAATTATATCACACTGATCGGCAAGTGCATGAATAATTTGTAAATTTATAAATATCCGCGGCGTCCGTCTCACGGATGCGAGATGTTCCGCGCGGCCAGCGGGCGATTCCCGCTTTCCGGAGTCCGGAACGCCTCAGCTCTCCGGGAAAAGATGGATGAGCGCGGCGAGATCCACCGCTTCATCAAAGGGGACGTACCGCCAGCCGCCGATCTCAAAGACGGAGGCGGTCCCGCCGCTCACCTCGCCGATCACGAACACGGGCGCCGACGCCGACGGGTCGGTCATGGAAAAGGTGAGCGTATACGCGCCCGCCAGCCCCTGCGCCTTCTCCCGCGTGCAGATGATGTTTTCAAAGGAAAGGAGCAGCGGCTCCGCTTCGACGGCGGAAAGCGTGACGGCGTATCCGTCCGACGCGCGCGTAACCGTGACGGCGTCGTATACGGGAAGCAGCGTCTTCGGATCCGTCTGTGCCGGGAACCCTTCGTCCAGCATATAGGTGCGCAGACTGCCGCACCCGAACAGCATCATAAGACACAGGGCGAGCACCGGCACGAGCCGCGTCGTCATTTTCATTTTCTCATCCTCCCGTTCGCTCCGTCTGTTTGGACCGCTTTTTGATTTTTCCGCGTTTCGTATACATTATAACACAAAACGGTCCCCGGCGGAGGCAAAAGCGGAAAAAATCCTTGTAATTGTTTTTTCTCTGTGTTACAATGTAGACAGCGGTACCCCGCGTCCGCGCACCGTCCGATCCGTTCTCTGAAAGGAGCCACCATGAAAACCTATCTCGTCATCGACGGCAACAGCATCCTCAACCGCGCCTTCTACGGCGTGCACGCGCTCTCCACAAAGGATGGGATCCCGACGAACGCCGTATACGGCTTTCTGAATATTCTGAAAAAACACATGGATGCGCTCGCGCCCGACCGGATACTCTGCGCGTTCGACCGCAAGGAACCGACGTTCCGCCACCGCATGTACGCCGGATACAAGGCAACACGGCGGAAAATGCCGGAGGAGCTCGCGATCCAGATCCCCTACGCGAAGCGCGCGGCGACGGCGCTCGGCTGCCGCGTCGCGGAGATCGCGGGCTACGAGGCGGACGACATCCTCGGCACCGCCTGCGCGCAGGCGGCCGCGCTCGGTGATACGCATTCCTATATCCTGACGGGCGACCGCGATTCCCTGCAGCTCCTCTCCCCGACGACCTCCGTGATCCTCACGAAAAACAAGGAAGACGTTATATATACGCCCGAAAGCTTCACTGAGGAATTCGGCGTCACGCCCGCCCAGTACGTCGATGTAAAGGCGCTCATGGGCGACGCCTCCGACAATATCCCCGGCGTTCCCGGCATCGGGGAAAAGACCGCTTTCCGCCTGATCGCCGCGGCGGGCAGCCTCGACGCGGTATACGCGGACGTGGAATCGCTCGGGCTGGGCCGCTCGGCGACGGACAAACTGACCGCCGGCAAGGAAAGCGCCTATCTCTCCCGCACGCTCGCGGAGATCTGCGTGCACGCGCCGCTCGACCCGGACGAGCCCGCGCCGTCGCCGGATCCCGTCCGGCTCGGCGAGCTCTTCGGCGAACTCGAATTCACCCAGCTCCGCGCACGCTTCCGCCTTGACGAGACGCCGGATACGGAAACGGTGCTTCTTGAGATCCCGCCGTTCTCGCCTCTCGCGGACGGAGAGATCCTTCCTGAGAGCGAGCCCGCCGCCGTCGCCTTCGGCGAAGACGGATCGGCAGCCGTCGTATGCGGCGAGACGTACCGCACGATCCCGCACGATGCTCCGCTTGACAAACTCCTCGGCGGCAGACGGATTTTCTGCCACGATTACAAGACGCTCTGCCGCCGTCTCGGCACAGAGGAGCCCCCGGCGTGCGCCTTTGACACGATGCTCGCCGCGTATCTGCTCTCGCCCGGCGAGGGATCCTATCCGCTCGCGCGTACGGCGCAGTCCTTTCTCGGCTGCGGCGATGTCCCGGAGGGGATCGAAGCCGAAGCGTACCTCGTCAGCCGTCTCGTTCCCGTCCAGCGTGCCAAGCTGACGGAGAGCGGGATGCTTTCGCTCCTCGAAACGGTGGAGATCCCGCTCGCCCGCGTGCTGGCGGAGATGGAGGAGGCGGGATTCATGCTCGACGCCGACGGGCTCCGCGCCTACGTCGAGACGCTGAGCGACGCGGCGACGGAACTGGCACAGCGGATCTACGCGGCGGCGGGGACCGAATTCAATCTCAACTCGCCGAAGCAGCTCGGCGACATGCTGTTCGTCCGTCTCGGGCTTCCCGCTCCGAAGAAAACGCGTACCGGCTTCGCGACGGACGCGGAAACGCTCTCCCATCTGCGCGCGTTCCATCCGATCGTCGCGGACATCCTCGATTACCGTCAGCTCGTCAAGCTGATCGGTACCTACGGGGAAAATCTGATCGCCATGGCGGGACCGGACGGAAAGATCCGCTCCACCTTCAACCAGACGGGCACGGCGACGGGCCGTCTCTCCTCCGCCGATCCGAACATGCAGAACATCCCCGTGAGGGGGAACCTCGGCCGCGAGATGCGCAAATACTTCACGGCTGCCGACGGTTCCCGCATCCTGATCGACGCCGACTACTCCCAGATCGAGCTGCGGCTGCTCGCCGCCCTCTCCGGCGACGAGAACATGCAGGCGATCTTCCGAAGCGGCGGCGACATCCACCGCTCGACGGCGTCGGAGGTGTTCCGCGTCCCGCCGGAGGAGGTCACGCCGGAGCTGCGTCTGCGGGCAAAGGCCGTCAATTTCGGGATCGTGTACGGGATCGGCGAGTATTCCCTCTCGCAGGACCTGAACATCTCCCGCCGACAGGCCGCCGCCTATATCCGCAATTATCTCGACGCCTTCCCGAAGGTGGACGCCTATCTGCACGAGACGATCGAGAACGCCCGCCGCACCGGGTACACGACGACGTATTTCGGACGCCGCCGCAGTCTGCCGGAGCTCGCGTCCCAGAATCACAACGTCCGCTCCTTCGGAGAACGCGCCGCCATGAACAGCCCCATCCAGGGGACGGCGGCGGACGTCATCAAGATCGCCATGATCCGCACGCGCGAGGCGCTTCGCGCGGCGGGGCTGGATGCGCGCCTCATCCTGCAGGTACACGACGAGCTGATCCTCGAGTCCTCCCGCGCGGACGCGGATGCCGCCGCCCGGATCCTGCGCGAGGCGATGGAGGGCGCCGTCTCTCTCGCCGTCCCGCTGACGGCGGAGGTATCGACGGGTGCGAACTGGTACGAGGCGAAGCATTGACGCCGACGGAAAGGAATAAAACGTGAGACTGAAACACATGAGAAAATCGTCCGTCCGACGCGCGGACGAACAAAAGAAGAAGAGCCCGTGGAAACGGGCGCTCTCTTCCCTGCTCGCCTGCTGCCTGCTCGCCGTCGGATCCTGCATCGCGGTAAACGTATATATGGTGCGCGCGATGAAGGAAAGGATCCTGCCCGCCGAAGACGTTACGGATGAGGCGGACTGCATCCTGATCCTCGGTGCGGGCGTCCGCCCGAACGGTTCCCCCAGCGATATGCTGCGCGGACGCCTGGAGGTCGGCGTTTCGCTCTATCACGCGCAGGCGGCGCCGAAGATCCTCGTCAGCGGAGATCACGGATCGAAAGAATACAACGAGGTCGGCGTTATGAAGGCGTACGCGGTCAATGCCGGCGTGCCGTCGGAGGACGTCTTCATGGATCACGCCGGATTCTCCACCTATGAAAGCCTGTGGCGCGCAAAACACATCTTCGGCGCGGAACGCGTGATCATCGTTACGCAGAGTTATCATCTGTACCGCGCGCTGTACGTCGCCGGACGGCTCGGGCTGTCGGCGGTCGGCGTCAGCGCGGATCTCGAGCCGTACGCCGGACAGACGGTCCGCGACGTGCGGGAATTCGCCGCGCGCGTCAAGGATTTCGCCTGGTGCATGATCCAGCCGGAGCCGACGTATACGGGCGATCCGATCCCGCTCACCGTGAGCGGCGACGTGACGAACGACTGAGGACGGCAAAAGAAGTTTTACATATACATATCAAATCCGCAGACCCCGTGACCTACGGCGACTCCGGCAACGTGATTCCACTCAGCGAGCGGTTCAATGAGGATGAGGAGGATATACGGTACAGTAAGAGCTATGCGGAGGCGCAAGTAAACCAAGATATTCTTGCGATGATTCGGAGTGTTGAAAACAAAAGTTTCAAAGATAACGACTCTGTTTCTCTTGGCACCGTATCCAATAATGTCGGGAAAAAGATTAAGGACGCCATAGGCATTGATGCGAGCGGATGGAATATAAAACTGGAGGCTCGCCAAATCAGGCATATCCTCAAAGATCACGGGATAAACGGCAAAACAGATCACTCTATGGGGGATCCCAAAGATATTGCAAAAATGCAATATGTTATGGATTCTCCGGATGATGTAATTGATGCCGGAACGACTGAAACGTATACGTACTACGACGGAAAGAAAAATAGGCACGCGAACACGGTGAGGTTTGAAGAATCCATCGGAGATAAATCGTATTATCTTGTGGAGGCTGTGCCTGACAACGACAAAAAAACCGTGTTTGTTGTATCTGCCTACATAGGAAAAACCGGTGCGGAAACAAATACAAAAAGGAATTCTCGCAGTCCGTCAATGCTTTATGGCGCGGAGACCGTGCCACAAAACCCTGTCGCAACGCCCGAGAGCGTAGCTGCCGAGAATCCCTGTGTATATAATACCACATTATCCGAAGAAAGTCAAGAGGATCAAGATAATTTCACTCGCAGCAGTCGTCGCGTCAAGGACGATCCGAAGAACACCGTCGACGTGTACAAACTCATGCGGCTGAAAGACAGGAAACTGTATCCTCTGTTCATTGACAGTACGGAGCCGATAGACGTCGGCGTGTGGTATGACGCGGACAGCCTGACGATGGACTTCCTGAAAAAGATGCCGAGCGGCGTTTATCTCGTGGATCCCGAAAACGGATCGTATCAGAGCCTCGCGGACTATCAGAGCGAGAACGGCGAGAAGGCAGGCAAGGACGACCGCATCTGCACCGCGCTCGGCATCGTTGACAAGCTGTACAACAACAAAGTGACCGGCGAGGAGCGCAGTACCGCGGAGGCGACGCTCTCCCGTCTCGCGCGCAACATCATCAGCGACGCAACGTATGAGGACGATCCCATGCGTGAAGACCGCGAGGCGGCGACGTGACGAACGACTGAGGAACGCAAAACATGATACGTCAAAAAATCATCCCCGTGCGTCCGGCACGGGGATGATTTTTTTATGACATGTTAATGCTCGCCGCGTCAGACGGAGAGATCCTCCACGATCAGCTCGCGCGGAGCGGACGGATCGGTTCCCGCCTTTGGCGCGGCTGCCGCCGCGGGCTCCTTCGGCGCGTACTTTTCGGCGAGGAACTTGGCGGCGACCTGCGGGAAGAGCGCGTAGCTGAGCACGTCTTCCTCGCATCGCGCGAGATCCTTCGACTCCTCACGGTACTTCTCCAGTTCCGGATCGATCAGGTCGGCGGGGCGGCATTCGATCACCTCGTCGTCACCGATCGCCTTTTTGCGGACCTCCTCGTTGACCGGACCGGGCAGACGTCCGTATTCGCCGCGCAGAAGTCCTTTCGACTCCTTGGAGATCATCTTATACCGTTCGCCGGAGAGGATATTGAGCACCGCCTGCGTGCCGACGATCTGGCTCGTCGGCGTGACGAGCGGCGGATATCCGAAGTCCTGCCGGACGCGCGGTACCTCGGCGAGCACCTCGTAGTATTTGTCCTCCGCGTTCGCCTGCTTGAGCTGGGAGATCAGGTTGGAGAGCATGCCGCCCGGCACCTGATAGAGCAGTGTGTTCGTGTCCACGCGCAGCACCTTCGGATTGAGCGTTCCGGCGTCCTGCAGCTTCTGCGCGACGGGGCGGAAAAGCGCCGCCGCTTTGCTCAGCACGCTCAGATCGAGTCCGGTGTCGCGTTCCGTTCCCTTCAAGGTCGCCACGAGCGATTCGGTCGCCGGCTGGGAGGTCCCGTTGGCGAGCGGAGAGAGCGCCGTATCGACGATATCGACGCCGGCCTGCGCCGCCATCAGGTTCACCATGTCGCCGGTGCCCGTCGTGTTGTGCGTATGGAGATGGATCGGGATCCCGACGTTCTGCTTCAGCTTCGTGACGAGCGAATACGCGCTGTACGGGAGAAGCAGGTTCGCCATGTCCTTGATGCAGATCGTATCCGCGCCCATCTTCTCCAGTTCCACGGCGAGTCGGACGAAATAGTCCTCGTCGTGTACGGGCGAGATCGTGTAGCTGATCGCCGTCTCGCAGAGCGCTCCGTATTCCTTGCAGGCGTGGACGGCGCGCTGCAGGTTGCGCGGATCGTTCAGCGCGTCGAAAATGCGGATGACGTCGATGCCGTTCTCGATGGATTTCTTCACGAAGGCGTCCACGACGTCGTCCGCGTAATGCTTGTAGCCGAGGATGTTCTGCCCGCGGAAGAGCATCTGCAGCTTCGTGTGCGGCAGCGCCTTTTTCAGCGCGCGGAGCCGTTCCCACGGGTCCTCGTTCAGAAAGCGCATGCAGGCGTCGAAGGTCGCGCCGCCCCAGCACTCGAGGGACCAGTAGCCGACGGAATCGAGGATCTCACACGCCGGCAGCATATCTTCGAGCCGCATGCGCGTCGCCGCCTGCGACTGATGCGCGTCGCGGAGGATCGTATCGGTGATATAGAGCTTTTTTGCCGTCATGACAAAAGCTTCCTTTCTATGCAGTGATGAACGTCAGTCTGCTCACGCGCCGAAGAGAGCGAGGAGCACGCCCGCCGCGATCGCGGAGCCGATCACGCCCGCGACGTTCGGGCCCATAGCGTGCATGAGCAGGAAGTTGGACGGATCCTCCTTCTGCCCGACGGACTGGGAGACGCGCGCCGCCATCGGCACGGCGGAAACGCCGGCGGAGCCGATGAGCGGATTGATCTTGTTCTTGAGAAAGAGGTTCATGAACTTCGCGATGAGCACGCCGCCCGCCGTACCGAGCGCGAAAGCGACGACACCCATAACGATGATCTTGATCGTACTCCACGAGAGAAACGTAGACGCCGTCGCGGTCGCGCCGACGGAGATGCCGAGCATGATCGTGACGATGTTCATGAGCTCGTTCTGCGCCGTCTTGTTCAGACGTTCCACGACGCCGGATTCCTTGAAGAGGTTGCCGAGCATCAGGCAGCCGACGAGCGGCGCGGCGGAGGGAACGAGCAGCGCGACGAAGACGGTGACGACGACCGGGAACAAGATCCTCTCCAAACGGGAGACGGGGCGCAGCGTCGTCATGCGGATCTGCCGCTCCTTCTTCGTCGTCAGGAGTTTCATGATCGGCGGCTGGATCACCGGCACGAGCGCCATGTACGAATACGCGGCGACGGCGATCGGACCGAGCAGATGCGGGGCGAGGCGGGTCGTGACGAAGATGGCCGTCGGGCCGTCCGCGCCGCCGATGATGCTGATGGAACCGGCCTCCGCGGGCACGAAGCCCATAAGCGAGGCGGCGATATACGTCGTGAAAATACCGAGCTGCGCCGCGCCGCCGAGGAGCAGGCTCTTCGGATTGGCGATCAGCGGCGAGAAATCCGTCATGGCGCCGACGCCGAGGAAGATCAGGCACGGATAGATGCCGAGCTTGACGCCGAGATACAGATAGTCGATCAGGCCCGCCGTGATCGTCTGTCCGACGGTTACGGAGGAGAGGATCGTCTCGGAGACGCCCGCCGCGGCGAGCTCGTCGAGCATCTCCTGCGTGACGGCGGCGCCGCCCATCAGATCCCAGTGGACGTGGCCGCCGGCGAAGAGGATCTCATGGAACATCTCCGCGCCCGGCAGGTTCGTCAGCAGCATGCCGAAGGCGATGGGAAGGAGCAGCATCGGCTCGAATTTATGGACGATGGCAAGATACATCAGACCAAAGGAGATGAGCATCATCACGAGGACCTGCCAGTTCTCGGCGATGAGCACGAACCCCGTCTGACGCAGGAAGTTTACGATCGTTTCCATGGTGCCTCCGCCGCTTACCTCAGCGTGCAGAGCACGGCGCCGGTCTCCACCGAGGAACCCTTCTGCGTATCGACGGAAGCGACGACGCCGTCACGCGGCGCCATGATCTCGTTTTCCATCTTCATGGCTTCGAGGATGAAAAGGACGTCGCCCTTCTTGACGGAAGCGCCGGGCTGCACATTGACGGAAAGGATGTTGCCGGGCATCGGCGCTTTGACGCTGTCCGTACCGGCGGAGGCGGGCGCCGCGTTCTCCGGCTTCTTTTCCGGCTGTTTTTCCGGCGCCTTGACGTCGGCTTTGTCTATGACCTCGAGCGTGACCTCATATACGGTTCCGTTTACGGTTACTTTATATGCTTTCATAAGGCTTTCCCTTTCCGATCAATCGATTTTTTTGAGAGAGAGGATGCGGATCGCCCCGACGTCCTCGCCGAGCTCCTCGGCGACGGCGGCGGAGATGGCGGCGACGAGCTCGCCGCGGTTCGGTATGACGGACGGCGCGGACGGCGGAGCGGTCTCCTTGGTCTCAGGCGTCCCCTTATCTCCCGATCCGGAGAATTTTCTGACGACGGCGCTCATGAGCGAGCAGAGGAGGATGATGCAGAAAAGCCCGATCATCACCGTACCCATCCCCATGAGAAAGACGAAAAACACGTTCGGCTCCGCGCCGACTGCTGCTGCGGGATACATGGTCTGTCCTCCTTCGGAGTATATTTTCGCGGGCGGGAACGGACCGCCGGCTGCATGCCGGATGCCCAAATCCCACCGCATATAATTATAGTCACTCTCCCGTTCAAAGTCAAGAGGGCGAGGCGAATTCCGGACGGAATCGGCGCACAATGAGAAAGCGCCCGCCGCATATGCGGCGGGCGTCCTTGTCCGCTCAGATCTTTTCCGTTTCCTCCACGTCGAGCGCGGTATCCGGCGCGCCGTCCGCGTCCGTATCGACAAGCACGGTGTCGATCATACCGTTCCCGTCGGAGTCCATCAGAACGGTATCCGCCTCGCCGTCGCCGTCCGTATCGAGCGTAACGGTATCGACGTTTCCGTCACCGTCCAGATCGAGCTTCTCCACCGTCTCGGCCGTTTCGTCCCCGTCGTTCTCCCCGATGAGCTTCAGGATCTTCTCGCGGAACTGTTCGTCGAGCGCGAAAGCGATGGCGGCGATCCCCGCCACCGCGGTGGCGGCAAAAAGCAGCGCTTTCAGTTTCATGTACCGTCCTCCCCCATGTTTCGTATTCCATGTATCATTATAGCAGGTAATCTTGAAGAAACGGCGTCGAAATTATGATCATTCCGTAAATACCGCGCCGCTCTCACCGCGAGCAGCCGCGCGCGCTCACCTCGAGCCGATCGGCAACGCGGTCTGCGCGGTACAGCCAGATCCGGTCGTAGAGATTGACCGTCGTACAGCAGTGTCCGGGGATCACGAGCGCCTTTTCTCCGAGGGCGGGAGCCCATTCGCTTCCATACAGCATCAGGTGCTCCTCGTGCAGTACGCACGTCCCCAAGACCGGCTCTCCCCTGCCGTTGAGCACGACCGGATCGTTCTGATCCGCGCCGATCCCCTTCACGCCGACGTCCAGAACGACCGTCCCGCCGCCGCGGCTCACCACGGAGGCAAGTACGAACAGCGCATTGCGGAACGGAAGTCCCAGCGGCAGGTACGTGGTATCCATAAAGAGATAACTTCCCGCCTGCAGCTCCGTATATACGCCGCCCGCCGACTTGAGCGCGGCGGTCCCCGTGCTGCCGCCGGAGATCACGGATACCGCAAGGCCGCGCGCGCGAAGATATTCCGCCAGCGCGGCGACCTTCCGTTCATTGTCGCGGGTCGCCGTCTCACGCTCCGACGCGGAGATCACGTGCGATGCATATCCTGCGTACGCCTGGATCCCGTCGTAGCACAGATGGGGCAAACGCGCGACGGCGGACGCGACGCGGAAGTACTCCTCCGCCGTCCGCGCGCCGCAGCGATTCATGCCGATATCGTACTCGACGAGGCAGCGGATCGTACTCCCCGCCCGCACGGCGGCTTCAGAGAGCGCCGCCGCGTTGTCCGCGTCGTCGACGCAGACGGTCAGGCGGCACATCCCCGCCAGCTCTGCGAGCCGCGTGATCTTGAGCGGATCCGTGACTTCGTTTGCGAGGAGCACGTCGGTGATCCCGCTGAAGATCAAGTCCTCCGCTTCCGACAGTTTGGCACAGGTCATGCCGACCGCCGCCCCGGAAGCGATCTGCCTGTGCGCCAGCGCGGCGCATTTGTGCGATTTATAGTGCGGCCGCAGACGGAGAGAACTCCCGCGAAGGATATCGCTCATACGGCGCATGTTCTCCGCGATCCCCTCGTCGTCCGCGATCAGCGCCGGCGTCGGCAGATCGAATATCGTCATAGCCGTCCGGTCACTGGACCGCGGATACGAGCGCGAGCGTGTCGTCCGCGCCGAGACCGGTGGCTCCGTCATCGCGCAGGAAGATGCTGTAGCTGAAATTGTCGGTCGTCCAGAGCGCCTTGAACGTCATCCCGTTCTTGTCACCGAAGCAGTTGACCGTCACGCCGCCGACGTCCACCGTCCACTCTTTTTCATAAGTGCCGTAATCGCCGGATACGTCCGTGCCGTTCTCTTTCAGTCCCTTGCGGATCGTCAGCTCGGCATTGCCGACCGTGCCGCGCGCTTCCGCGAGACCGGTCATCCAGCGGAAGACGCTCCAGTTCACCGTGACGGTGCCGACGTTTGCGCCGCTGTCCGGCAGCGTGAAGTAACCGACGCCCGCGCCCTCGGCGGCTTCGCCCGCGGTCGATACGTCAGACCACGGATTCGCCATCCCGACGGTCCCGGAAGGTTCCGGATCCTCCTTCTTTCCTCCGCAGGCGGCAAGTGCCAGAACGAGCAGCGCCGCGAACAGCACGGCAAGGATCTTTTTCATCATGATTTTCTCTCCTTTTCAGATATGTTTCTTTGATGCCGGCATGCCTGACGCCCGTCACGCACGCTGTACCTTTGATTATACTATGAAGCGCTCTGAATTGCAAGCGGATTTATAAAATATCCGGGATTTACTGACGGAATGCATCTGCTGCACTTCACCTGACAATTCATCATGATCTGCTCTCAGCAGATCTCAAAAACGACCAGTTCGTCTTTGGCACCCGGTACTTCCAGTCTGACCTTCGCACCGATCTGCAGTTTTTTCTGTAGTTCCCTTTTTTCATTCAGAATGCGGACGGAATGGCACTCTCCGTCCATGAAGGCCGTAAGGTCCAGCGCGATCTCGCCGGGCTCGCCGCTGTTCTTCAGCGCGTACAGGAGCATCTTGCCCTCGGCGTTCTTATAGGCGGTCGCACGGCAGTTCACGGCGGGCGCGCTGAGCACGCCGTCCGCCAGATTTTCGCCGTACGCCATATAACCGAGGTAATGCTGACGCAGCGCGTACAAGGTTTTCAGCGTCTCCGCCTGTTCGGGGCTGTCTCTGTAGTAGCGCCCGCCCGCCGGACCGATGTTCATCATCAGGTTGTCCATGAACGCCGTCTTGATCTCCTGCGTGACGCCCTCCAGCCCGATATCGGGGCGCATGAGGTTCACGATGCTCATAAGCGGCCGGAAGTCGAAGCCCCGGTAATCGTTAAAACGCGTACCGTTCCACGTAAAGTCGGCATTGTCCAGCTCGGATTCGAAAAACAGCGTGGATTCCGAACTCCAGACGGAACCGGGATACAGCTTTTCGGTTTCCAGACGGTACTCGTTGATCAGATCATGCAGCGTATCGTCGGAATGATGACCGAGAACGTACTGGTCCCAGCTGATATCCGGACAGTCCGCTTTGTCGCGGAGAAAGCGCAGCGCTTCCAAAACGTCGTTTTTCCACCGGGGATGATTATACTGATCCCATAACTGCCAGCACCCCCACTTTTCCGCGTAAGGTGCGCGCGATCCGGGAATCAGCTGTGAGGAAGCCGCCCAGGTCCCGCTGCGCTCTTTGATACCGTACGTGTCGCAGTTGGGTCCCCACAAAGACAGATACGATACGAACGCCGTCACGGTCACGCCGTATTCGCGGCACTTCTTCACCGCGTCCTTCCAGGCGGGCAGACCGCCCCACCGCTTGTAGAAGCAATCCTCCGAGATCGGCAGATTCCAGTTGAAGCCTTTCCATACGTTCATGTCAAAAATACCGTGCTGCGCCATATCCTCGGCGATTTCGGGCATATCACGGTAGTAATAGGAAACATCTTCCGGGTCGTTGGGATAGTTCGCCATGTAAATCGTCCTGAATCCCATCATTTCGCGCGCGCGCTTGGGCATCGGTACAACACGCTTTACGTTTTTGTGCAGCCACTCTTTATAGGGTCCCGCGCCGAAGAACCAGTTCCCGGTATGAGCCGTCAGGATGAATTCCTCGGAATCCCAGGTCTCTCCCTCTTCCACGCACTTCGAAGTAAAACCGGAAACGCGGACGCGGTCGGTTCCGGCATCATAGCGCAGATACAGTGGATCCGAGTCGCCCATCAGCTCGGGATTGTCCTTATCCCAGCCCCAATGCCTGTGATACACGGAAAAGCCGCCTTCATAGCTGCCCCAGTTGTACCACCGGCCCATATAGGGGCCGGATTCGATCCCGGACGCGCGCAGGGTGCATTCACGCTGCCCCTTAAAACGATGGCTGGTATAGGGGTTGATGCGGCCGCCCATCATCGTAAATTCGGTCGTGCCGCCTTCGACGTCGCTCGAATCGGTCCGGGCAAGGTCCTCGAAATTGGGAAAGAGGATCTGACGGATCGCGGTCTTGGAATTGTTCTTGAGCACGCAGCGGAGGGAGACGCTCTTTCCGTCTTCCAAAGCCTTGAATTCGATCCTCACGTAAATGCCGCCCGCGACCGCTTCCTGAATATCCGGGTCGTCGTAGGAACGGGGCAGTTCGTCATACGTGACGGTAAGATTTTTTCCGTCGTACTCCATGCGCGGCGGTCTGGAATTCGCCTTGCCGGTCGGATTGGCGCGCAGCGTTTCGTATTCGTAATGCACGGGCCACGCGATATCGATCAGACCGCCGTACGTCGCCCTCTCGCCGGTCTCGAGCGCTTTGTTCTTCAGCATGGGCCTGACGCCCGGGTATTCGAGGCACAACAGTGCGCCGGTCTCGCCGCAGAAGGTGAACGTCGTGTCGTTCAGCGTATAGCGTACAGTACTCATGGCAGCTCCATTCTTTCTGATCCGACCGGATCGGCCGGTTTCTGTCCCGGATCGCCGCGCGCCCGGCGGCGTGCTCCTTATCGGGTATTATAGAGCATACGGCGGCGGTTGTCAAGCCGGAACGGGAAATATATATTGTGATTTCGCGTCCGGTGTGGTATAATGATATTATGATCCGTAATCCGCTGCGGGGCGGGAACGATGCGTCACGTATAGGCATTTATCTGAGAAGGAGGGAAAACGGTCATGGTGTCCATACGGCATTTTACGGACGGCGACGCCGATACGATTCGCTTTCTCAAATACCCCGATATGACAACGGAAGAAATCCGCGGCCTGATACATGAATGGAACACCTTTTCATATCAAGGAAAGTATTTTGAAATGTTCGCAGTGATCTCCGAGGGAACGATCGTCGGACTGATATCGCTGGCTCAACACAGCCAGACAGTTGCATCTATAGGGATCGAAACATTCGAGCCGTTCAGACGGTCGGGCTATGCTTACGAGGCAATGCTTTTGCTTCTTGACCACGCTAAACGACTGGGTTACAAGATCATTCAGAATCAAGTCCGAGTGAATAATGCCGCCAGCATTTCGCTGCACGAGAAGCTGCTCTTCAAGACGGATCGGTCCATTCACAAAACCAGGAAAGGCAATCCCTGTTACCTGTTTTCAAAGGTGCTGTGATCCGATCCGCTCCGGTACTTTTTCGACAACAGCAAAAGCCCTTCGCCGCACACCCGCGGCGAAGGGCTTTTATAAAACAAGGGAGATCATGCAGCTGATATCAAACTCTTGTCAAAGAGACCTTTGCGAAGCCGGAAAGCCTTGATTTTACTGGGTTTTCCGGTTTTCGTACCTCATTCCCACTCGATCGTCCCGACGGGCTTCGGCGTGAGGTCGAAGAGGACGCGGTTGACGCCCTTGACCTCGTGCGTGATGCGCTCGGTGATGTGCTGGAGCAGAGCGAACGGCACGTCCTCCACCGTCGCGGTCATCGCGTCGCGCGTATTGACCGCACGGATGACGACCGGCCACTCGAAAGCGCGGACGCCGTCGCGGACGCCGGTCGAACGGAAGTCCGGCACGATGGTGAAATACTGCCAGACCTTCCCTTCGAGGCCGTTCTTCGCAAACTCCTCGCGGAGGATCGCGTCGCTCTCGCGCACCGCCTCGAGCCGGTCGCGGGTGATCGCGCCGACGCAGCGGACACCGAGTCCGGGACCGGGGAACGGCTGACGGTATACCATGCCGTCCGGCAGACCGAGCTCGTGCCCGACCATACGGACCTCGTCCTTGAAGAGGATGCGCACGGGCTCGACGAGCT